>Ga0126333_1000071_pt1 | contig 36419 bp, 26 predicted proteins | sample InaspJWI54metaG_FD_94488 | JGI IMG/M metagenome (GOLD analysis project Ga0126333, IMG submission 94488) | Marine gutless worms symbiont microbial communities from Oahu, Hawaii - Inanidrilus sp. 2 OAHU.JWI-54 metaG | ecosystem: Host-associated > Annelida > Digestive system > Unclassified | place...
AACCTCCTTCAAAAATTCGCTTTCAAAAGCCCCCAAAAAAAAAAAACCCTCCCCCTCTTTTCCCCCCCCGGCCCCCCCCCCCCCCCCCCGACCCATCGACCGGCACTGGGACCTTGATACGATGTCTTGTAAATTCTGATTCTTATGGAATATACAGATTGATTCTGGATGTGCATAATGTTCGGTTGAGTCTCACATGGCTTGGTATTCGTTATTCCCAGGCAGCACGGGCAGGATAATCACGCGCCTTGCCGCTTGGTGAATATTCGTTTAAAATTTCTATCTTTGAACCATACCTTCTATGGAGCACACTCTCATCTCTAAAGCGCGACATTTAGGGTGCCTGAACCTACCGGTTTTACATCCAATACTGTTCAATTTGATCGAGTCGTGCGGCGATGGTGACGTTAGCGAAACCCGGCTTCTTAAAATAATTGCGGCTGACCCTGCGCTTGCCATGCAAACCCTTCGGGCGGCCCGGTCAATCCAGAGCGACGATGAGCGGTCGCCTTTGCACCTGGATAAGGCCGTCGCCCTCCTCGGTGCGGAGAACCTCAAACGCCTGGCCATTCGGATGCTTACATTCCAAAATGGCCATCCCCGGCTGGATACTGACCCGGTACCGACGCGATTCTGGCATCATTCCCTATTGTGCGCCCATATTGCCAGTCGGTTTGCCGTAAAGCTCGGCTTCAGTTCATCCAATAACGCCTACTTGGCGGGTCTTCTACATGATGTGGGCAAAATACTCTATCGGTCGTTCACCGCCGGTACCCGGCAAGACTATCCTGAAAGTACCGACGACCAGCCGCTGGATCATTGTGAGCTGGGGGCCCAATCCGTTTATGCTTGTTGTGGTCAACGGCATGTCGCGGAAGCGATAAGGTATCACCATGAGTCAGAAGAACGCCTGCGGGACGCTTTTCCGCTGGTAAAAATAATCCGCCTGGCCGACCTTCTCAGCCATGACATCAACGGCGAAAGGGCCGGCGTTTACAAAGCGGCGGCAACCCTGTTTGATTGGTCCCCGCAGGCTATAGATGGGGTCGCCACGGCAGCTGCCGAGGAAACTCAAAAGATTGCCAGCGCCTACGGTATCACGACACACCCCGAACCCACCGACGAAAGAGCCCCCCTGGATTTGGGCGTTCAGGGGACCCTGGCTGATGAGATCGCGCGCGCATCATTGTACGCCGGGGTTTTTGATCAACTGCTCCACGCCGCCGATGTCCAGGCGGTGCTGCAAACTCTGGCCGATAGCATTCAGATCGAATTCGGCCTGCCGCGACCGGTCTTTTTCCAACACTTAAAATCTAAAAATTGCCTCGCCGGATGGGTCTGGCGAGCAGATGGCCGGCCTGAATATGACCAGGAGATGCTACTGGAAACGGAAAAAGGGATCGGGCTGATAGGGGCCGCCTTCAATAACCAGCGACCCCGGCACACGCTCGAAGCCCCTCCTACCACGGCATTAAGCCTGGCGGACGAGCATGTCCGCCATCTGTTGGGGACCGGCGAATTGTTGTGCCTGCCGGTCATGGGCCGCCAGGCAATATTAGGGCTGATGATATTGGGATTTGATGCCGACCAGTTCCAACTCACCGATCATATGCTTGGTATGTTGGTTAAAATAACCAGCAGCGCCGGTGCGCGCCTGGATGACCTGCTTGGTGCCAGCGTACCGGCGGCGATCGAGGGGCGCAATGAAAAAAGCCAGGATCTCGTCACCCGTAAAATGATCCACGAGGTAAACAATCCTCTGGGCGTTATTAAAAATTACCTGGCGGTCCTGAAAGTCAAACTGCCGGAATCGCATCCCGTCCAACAGGAAACTGCAATCATATCAGAAGAAATCAACCATATTAAGCGTATCTTGTCCCAGTATGCCGATGTGGCCATCGGTGCTAACAGTACTGAGCAGGTCGATGTAAATAACCTCATCACAGAACTGCTCACACTCATGCAAAATACCTTGAATCCCGCCCCTGAGCTTAAATTTGAAACCCGGCTGGATGCAGCACTACCGGTTTTCTCCTCGAACCGAGGCAAGCTAAAACAGATTGTTTTGAACCTCCTTTTAAATGCGGCCGAAGCCATGCCCGGCGGGGGCCTGGTTCAGATTCAAACGCGTTATGTCCCGGTCCTGCTAAATGGGCCCGAATCGGGCCAGCCGATGGAGGGCGATAAGGTCCACATCAGCATTGCCGACAATGGTCCTGGCTTGGGTGCGGAATTGAAAGCCGGTCTCTTCCTGCCCATTGACAGCGGAATCGCAGACCAACAACCCGGTCTGGGCCTGTCCATCGTTAACAGCCTTGTGCGGGAGCTTAACGGCACCATAACCTGTGATTCATCAGAAACCAATGGGACGCTGTTTACCATCATTTTGCCTGTATAAACTGAAACATTAACCCGACTAAGATGGCTGCCATGCACTATACCCAACAAATATTGATTGTCGATGATAATGCCCGCATGACCGACAGCATTGAAACGCTTTTACAAAGCTGCGGCTATCAAACCCTTGCGGTCAACGACCCCGATAGCGCCGTTGAGTTGATTTCCACCGGAAAGTATGAACTGGTGCTGCTCGACTTGCATTTGCCAGGTAAAACCGGCTTTGAGATCATGGAAAAGGCCAATAGCGGCCACCGGAGAATGGAGTTCATTATTATAACGGGTGACCAGGCGACCGATGCGGCCATAACGGCGCTGAGGAAAGGCGCCTTCGATTATCTCCACAAACCCTTTGAGCCCGAAGAACTCGTCAAGCGGGTGGGCAATGCGCTGAATCAGGTTCGCCTTAAATCGGATCGGGAGGCAGCCAAAGCAGCCCTGCAAAAAGCGCATGGTGAACTGGAGCAAAAGGTCAATGAACGCACCGCGATCCTGCAAAGCACAAATAAACGTTTAAGTACCGAAATTGATAATCGGTTGCGCGTTGAACAACAATTGAGAGCCTCCCAAAAGCAATACAGTACCCTGATTGATAATTCTCCCGACATTATCTACATGCTCGACCAAGAGGGAAATTTTAAATTCGTCGGCGGTGCGGTTGAGAGCCTTATTGAATTTCAGCCTGATGAACTGGTGGGCCGCCACTACTCATCGATTTTCAGACCTGCAGATCTGCCGAAAGTGAGCTATCGTTTTAACGAGCGCAGAACCGGCATTCGTTCAACACGGGAATTTGAGATATCGATTCCCGCGAGAAGGCCATTCCCGCGCGCCAACGGCAACGGCGCTTCGATTTTTGAGTTGTAAGCTGCCGGCATGTACCAAGAAAAATTACCATCACAAGAAAAAGAGTTCGTTGGCACTTATGGGGTCGCCCGGGATATCACTGCCCGCAAACGAACCGCCCGGGCTCTCAAAGAGAGTGAGCAGCGGTTTCGGGAACTCGCCGAACTCCTACCGGAAATCCTGGTTGAGTTTGACCGCGAGGGTCTCATCACCTTCTTCAACATGAAAGCCATCGAATCCACCGGTTATTCACCGGTCGAATTGCGACGGAATTTCCCGGCCACCCGACTGGCCATTGCAAAGGATCAAGATATTTTTGCGTCCGATCTTGAAAAACTGATGTCCGGAGAGACGCTGCCGAACGAGGAATACACGCTTCAACGCAAAGACGGGACCACCTTTCCCGTGATCATGCGCTCGACACCGATCACGAAGCGGGGTCGGATAATCGGCGGCCGTTCATTATTGATAAATATCACACGCATGGAGAAAGCCAAGGAGGCCCTGGAGGCCACCAAGGAAAAAGCCGAGGCGGCCAATCAGGCCAAGAGCGAGTTTTTGGCCAATATGAGTCATGAAATAAGAACACCGCTAAACGGCATTATTGGGATGAGTGAGTTGTTAAGCGGGACCGACTTAACCCAAAAACAACGTGACTATCTATCTTTGCTAAAAACCTCCGGCAAAGCCCTGATGTTTCTGATAAACGATATCCTTGATTTTTCAAAAATTGAAGCCGGCAAACTAGACCTGGAGGAAATTCCGTTTACGATTGAAGAGGTCATTGCGGAAGTTGCCCAGATTTTCAAAGACCAAATCAAACAAAAAGAAATCGATCTGGTTGTGAATGTCGACAATTCGATCCCGCGAGACCTGGCCGGCGATCCCCAGCGCCTGCGTCAGGTTCTGGTCAACCTGGTATCCAACGCCGTCAAGTTCACTGAACAGGGTAGCATTCAAATAACGGCTGAGGCCCGCCAAACGGATAACGACCATACTGAAGTGCTTTTCAGGATAGCAGACACCGGAATCGGTATCGACGCAGACATCCAGAATACCTTGTTTACCGCATTCACCCAGGCCGATGGATCCACTACCCGCCGTTACGGCGGCACCGGTTTGGGATTGGCCATTTCAAAGCGCATCGTCAACATGATGGCCGGCACCATCTGGCTGGAAAGTGAGTTGGGCTGCGGCAGCACCTTCTCATTTACGGTATGTTTAAAAAAATTCGTCAATACCGCCGCTATCGATCAGGATACGCCTTCCGGCAACTACCAGCCCCAAGGGGGAGAGTTCCAGGATATTAACTTGTTGCTCGTCGAAGATAGCCTCATCAACCAGCGGGTTGCTTTTGAGATACTGAGGGCTGCCGGTTTGAAAGTACAAACCGCCCTGAATAGCAAAGAGGCCCTGGCACAGTTGGAGAAAACGGACTTCGATATTGTCCTGATGGATGTCCAGATGCCGGAAATGGACGGATTGGAAGCCACCCGTCACATACGCGAAAAATTGAAACTACCCCAGATTCCCATCATTGCCATGACGGCCCACGCCATGAAAGGCGACCGGCAAAAATGCCTGGCGGCCGGAATGAACGACTACGTGGCCAAACCCATTGATCCAAAGCAGCTTTTTGATGCGCTCCGCCGCAATTTGGAATTCGACCCAAGCGATAGCCGCGCTCTCACCGAGCTGGATAATAAGGCTATTGACAATCCTGAGGGCATACCTGGCATCCCGGTGCCTGCGGAGGTATTGAATGTGGAAGAAGGCCTTGAGCGGCTAGGGGGCGATCTTCAACTATATATCACAATTATTGAAGAATTCCGGAGCCACCATGCCGACAGTTGTGGTCAATTCAAAGCGCTCATCACGGCCGGCGACTATGAGGAAGCTGCCCGCGTTGCCCACACGCTAAAAGGCGCCTCCGGCAGTATCGCCGCCGTCAAGGTGGCAAAACTCAGCGCTGTACTTGAGCAGGCATGCCTTGATAAAGACCCGGAAGCCATTGACACCTGCCTTCCGGCCATCGAAGTAGAATTGGAACAGGTCTTCCAGGCTGCCGAAAGGCTAAAACCGCAAAATTCTTGAATGTGATGACCGAACCCACCTAGCCGCCCCATACCTTGTGGGCGGTTAAAAATCCTTGAACTCATCAGCCCGGTTCCAGTCATCAGCGATGGCTGGTAAAACCTGCGTTTCGGGCTTATTGAAGGCCAATTCGTCTTTTGGGGGAACCGGGGCACCGGCATCTGATTCGGCCCGCTTCCGCCCGCCGCCGACAAACGCCAGCATTTCGTCCACCATGGCGCGCATTTGTTTGGCCTGGGCGCTCATCTCTTCGGATGCAGCCGCCGACTCTTCCGACGTGGCGGCATTCTGCTGGACGACATTGTCCATTTCCGTAACAGCTTTGTTGACCTGGCCGATCCCCTGGGCCTGCTCACTGGAGGCTGCCGCAATCTCGGCCACCAGTTCGCCGACCCGGGCGGCACTCTCCGCCACTTCACTGAAGGCCGTATTGGTCTGGTTGCCCAATTCGGTTCCGCCGGCAATCCTCTTCACCGTGTCTTCGATCAGGCCGGCCGTATTACGGGCTGCGTCGGCCGCCCGCATGGCCAAGTTGCGCACCTCGTCGGCCACCACGGCAAAGCCGGCACCGGCTTCACCGGCCCGCGCCGCTTCGACTGCAGCATTCAAGGCCAGCAGGTTGGTCTGAAAAGCGATTTCATCGATGGTCTTGATGATTTTGGATGTTTCCTCACTGGCCCGGGAAATGTCTTCCATGGAAGCCGTCAGGGCCGACATGGAATTGTTGGCTTCCTTTACCACCTGGTTGGCTGCTTGCATCAACTCGTTGGCTTGCTCGGCGTTATCGGCATTCTGGCGGGTCATGGCCGACATCTCCTCAAGCGAGGCCGAGGTCTCCTCTAGAGAAGCGGCTTGTTCGGCAGAGCCGGCCGCCAGGGTCTGGCTGGAGGTTGAAATTTCACTGGAAGCCGAAGCCACCTGCTCCGAGGATTCCGAAAAGCCCTTGATGATCCGGTTCAGCGGTTTGGTAACGGAACGGACGGCATAATAAGACAACCCGATGCCCACCAGTACGATGAAACCGCACAACCCGTATAGAAACGTAATGGTTTCATTTTTCTCCGCCACGGCCGCGGACTGCTTGGCGGCGATAACTGTGGCGACATCGGATTCTATTTTATCGGACAGGCGCTCGATATTATCGGCGGCCTTGTGCATGGACGGCACCTGGGTCTGCATGGCCTTGTAGTTATCCGCCAGTTTGACGAAAGCCGCTAGATACCCCTTGAGGTCATGTTCAAACTTATCCATGTTGTCGGAATCCATGCCGGAGGTATAGGATCGTTCCACCATGCTTTCCGAAATGGCCTTCACTTTGGCGACCACCGCCTCGCCCTCACCTGCTACCAATCTTTTTTCATGGGTACGCATGGTGAGAAACTCATTCATGAAGCCTGACATCCCTAAAGGTTTGATGATTGCTTCAAGCCCCTGGGCTTTTTGGGTAATCTCGCCCATAATGCCGCTGGCCGTATCGCCCTGGGCCTGGATAAGCCCAGCCACCGAACCGAAACCTTTATCATAAGCGCCGAGCAGCTTAACAATCTGGCGCGAATTGGCAGCGATCGTAGTAAGCCCCAGGCCATCGGCCACATCATTCAGGTTTTTACTGCGCTTTTTAAGGGTGGTCAGAGATGTTTGCATCTGCTCCAGAGTAGCCGGTTCGCGGGTGCGAATGAAATTGTTTTCATGTTGACGCACCATTAGGAGGTCAATCTTGATCTCCAGCGCCTCTTCCGCGATTTTGGTGTTCTCGGTGACCAGTTCGACAAATGTATCGGTAATATGGGTCAGCCGGTAAACGGCCATGCCGCTCAACAAAACCATGAGAACCAGCACGCTTGCGAACGAAAGAATCAGTTTCTTTCCAATTGTCATTTTTTTCATCGAATTTCTCCTGATTTTGCTGTGGTTTTCCATCCGATAGGCCGTACCCCTCTAAAAAGCATTGGAGCAGTAAGGTTTGAAGACGGCAGATGCACTTTTTATAGTTGCGGCCGGCATGCTATAATTGTTTTTCAAGTTGAAGTAACTATCGGCCAGTTGGTGCGTAACCTTGAAGAATTTTAGATTTTTACACCATTGCCAATGCCAATGCCGGGTTTGCAACACCCCACACAAAATTTGGCCCGGTCAGGCAACATTGGACGCATTGGCACTATTTGTCCTTTTCAACCGGCCGGGATGGTCCTAAGATAGGGTGGTACGGTTGTGCCACGGGATATCTGCATATTGCTCAAGGCGCTGCCCCAATTATGTAAAATCGGAAACACCAAGGAAACCCAGATGCAAGCACGTGAAAAGCTATTAGAACAGGTCAAGGCCTTTCCTTACTGGTACCACAAGATAGAATTGCCCCACGGGGTGGTAACGCCTGGGTGGGCGCCCATAAGCACGTCGGCCTACCGCATACCAGATAGCCTGGCAGGCAAACGGGTGCTGGATATCGGTGCCTGGGATGGCTACTGGACATTTGAAGCGCTCAAACGCGGGGCAGCTGAAGTCTTGGCTGTTGACGATTTCTCTGATTACCTGGGAAAACTGGACAAAGACGACCGCAAGGCCTGGGAGACGTTTGATTTTTGCCGAACCGCTTTGGGTTACTCCGAAGATGTATGCAAGCGTCGGGAAATCACCGTGTATGATATCTCAGCGCAGGCCCTCGGCGAATTCGATATCGTTTTCTTTTTCGGAACCATCTATCACCTCCGGTACCCCTTGCTGGCGTTGGATAAAATTGCAGCCGTCTGCCGGGGCGAACTATATCTGGAATCGGCCATCGCTGACGATTACAGTCCTTACCAGGGCGGCTTAGGTAAAGGCTACCCCGGCAACCAGATGATCATGGAATTTTACCCCGCAAAACAGTATGGGGATAACGACAGCAACTGGTGGGCACCCACATTGTATTGCCTTATGAACATGGTGAATGCGGCCGGGTTTGAAGCAGTGGAGGGCTGGAAATTGACGGACAACCCCACAAAATTGCCGTTATGTCGTGGATTTGTGAAAGGAAACAAAAGATAATCTGACACGCTTATAAATGAGACCCTTTATGGGGGAGTGCACCAATTGAAAAAGGGGTCACTGTATTAACCGTAACCCCTTGATTTTATTGTGGTCGGGAGGACTGGCTTCGAACTACATTTCAGTCAAAATGCTAAGCCGGCCGTCGTCACACACACACGGTTTTCTTCTGCCTTGATTTCCTTAAAATACCTACAATTATATTTCGACTCTTCCTTGGTTCATTTCGGCCATTGATTGTTTCTTTTAGACAAATTCAAAGTTTCCGCCAAGATGTCTTTCACAAGCTTTGCCTAATACAACGGTTGCGATGGCCACATCCATGGCACCTGTGCCGATGGGTACGCATACTATGCGTTCATCAGCAGAGTTCCGTCCTTCTTTCCTTCCGGCTGCCAACTCGCCAATGGTAGCATGGATGTTTTTGCGTCCAATCAGCTGGCGGTCGGCCAGTTCTTTTAAGACGCCACGATGGAGGCACTGATCAATGTGATCGACAATGATCTTGTCGGCGTTGAGGATCAGATCGTCCTCGCACTCCTGATAGGAGCCCATGGGAAATACAATGGTGCCTGGCGCAATCCAGCTGTCCTTGATAAATTTATCTTTGGACTGGGTCACGCTGATGATGGCATCGCCGACGGCGGCTTCTTGCGGGTGGCCCACTATGGTGATAGACCCTTTGACGATTTCCTGCATATCTTGTTTATACTGCTCGGCGGCCGGGTTGTGGATATCGTATACGTTAACTTCCTCGATGTCGAAGAGTTCGGCGATCGCCATGGTTTGAGTGTGTCCCTGCATGCCGGCGCCATAAAGCCCGATGCGAATCGATTGTTTACGGTGCAAATACTTAAGTGCTACGGCGGTCTGGGCTCCGGTGCGCCAATTGGTGATCAGGGCCCCGTCCATGATCGCTGTAAAGTTTCCGACACGAGGGTTGATCAGCATGATCAAGGACGTAATGTAAGGCAGACCGAGCTTCTTGCGCTCACCCAGCATGCCCCCTGCCCATTTGATTCCGGCGGAATCCAACCAGCCCACATAGGCGGGCATGGCGTTCATGAATCCTTCGTAGGGCGGATACGAGGCATTTTCACCTAGGTCGAGTCCGACCTTGGCCGGACAGATCGTTGTTCCCTCACCGAAACCCACGAAGGTCTTGTCGCAGATATCGATGACATCTTTCATTGTTAATACCGATTCAATATCAGACTGACTTAATAATGCAGTTTCATTCATTTCGATACCTATTTAACGGTCCGGTTGTTAAAAACACAAAACGTTTTCTATATATATATTAGGGCAACTCTCTATTCCCGTTTCAGCTCAAGATTTCTTTCATCAGATCAATAAAACTCTGAGCTGTAATCGATGGTTTTCTTCTGCTCGTGATGATACCGGTGGTTATTGTAAAATCGACATTTATCGGCTTGAATACCAAGCCGGGAATGGTTTCCCCTTCAAACTTGTCGAACGGAAAAATCAGGGAAATGCCAATCCCATATTTCACAAACTGGTAAATATCCGATGTGGATCGTGCAGACAGCTTGATTCTGCATTTTACCCCATTTTCTTCTAGTATATTTTCGATTTGATGGCGAATGAAGGTCTCAAGGGGGTATAACACCAAATCCTGCCTGTCCAGATCTTTAATATGCACAAGCTTTTTAGAAGCCAGGGGATGACTTTCGTTCATCACACAGTGCAGTTTGGTGTCAAATGAAGTGTGGATTTTGATTTCACTGCTATCTATGGGTAAGTTTGCAATACCAATGTCATGATGTCTTGAATTAATCCGGTTCAGAATCTCAATGCGGGGGAGGCTTTCAATCTCAACATTGATGCCAGGATACCGCTGCCAGAAGGAAATCATTACTTTCGGGAGCATCAGATTAACCACTCCCGGCATAGCAATAATTCGCAGTTGCCCCTTTTGTGAGGTCCTGATGGACTCAGCGGTCTGTTTGAGTTCTTTCAGCCCGATAAAGTGCTTTTCAACATCTTCATACAACATCATACCCTCGGGGGTGGGCTGCATACCGCTTTTTCGCCGGATAAAAAGCTTGAAGCCAATTTCCCGCTCCAGCTCATTGATCAACCGGCTGACTGCCGGCTGCGATATGTAGAGCAGATTACCCGCCAGGGTCATGCTCCCCGTCCCTACAACCGCCTGAAACGCTTCAATCTGTCTTGAATTCATCGTAGTTAAGGATTGGTCAACCTGAATTAACCAGCTGTTCAAGGGTTATCGGCTTGACTGGGGTACGCACCCGCTGGTAACCCACATCAGCAGGGGAACAGTTCAATTCATCTGCAATGATCTCGGCTGCCGTCAGTCCACACATTCTTCCTTGACAAAGGCCCATCCCGGTCCGAGTCATGGCTTTCACCCGGTCCGGGCTGTGAGCACCCAGACGGACAGCCCTGCGAAGTTCACCAACGGTCACCTCCTCGCAGCGGCACACCAGGGTATCTTCATCTTCCGGCACTATCAAGCTTAATCGCGGCTTGAACAATTGGTCAATAAAAGGCCTGGGGGCCTGATGTTTGCCGAGCTCCGCCCTCACCGATGATGCCAGCTTATCCCGCTCGGTTCCAGAAATGGCCCCTACAGCTCTTGCCGCTTCAAGCGCCGCCATCTGGCCTTTCAGTTCCGACACCTTTGAGCCCGATACCCGCCCGCAGTCTCCGGCAACCATCACTCCCTCAACCGATGTATTCCCCCATTTGTCAAGAACCGGCTCCCAGTATCTTTGCCTATCATACCATTTATGTTCACACCCCAAAAGAGACGTGATTTGAAAATTGGGAACCAGGCCGTGATGGAGCAAGAGTAAATCCGCCGCGGTTGTTTGTGTGCGACCTTTGCTCTTGAACCGCACCCGTTCCAGCCTGTTCTTGCCTTCAGCCTTTATGTACTCGATACCGGTATGAACAGGAATCCCGGCCCATTTCAATTTCAAAAGCATTCCGGCCCCTTTGAATAGGTATTGCGGAGCACGCAGGGCAGCCGGTAGGTAGGGTATAGCCTTCAAAAGTGCTTTTTTAGGCGTCGTATCCAGGAGTGCAGATATCACAACGCCTTCAGCCAGCAGTCTATTCGCGACTGAAAGTAAGAGGGGGCCGCAACCGGCGAGAACCACTGGACAGTCTGGAAGCAGTCCGGAGCTTTTAAAAAGCACATCCACTGATGTACAGGCCATCACCCCCGGCAGCGTCCACCCCGGCAAGGGCATAGGGCGCTCCATTGCACCAGTGGCGACCAATATTCTGCGGGCTTTGAATGCGGAAGGGCTGTTGTTCCTGCCGCCCCCAGGCGTTGTAACCCGAATGATCAGCTCATTATCCATATCCCAGACTGATCTTTCCGGCAGGTACGCCGCACCACACGCTCTGAATCTTTTGATCAACCTGCCGGCCGGAATATACTCCGGCCCCAGTTTTCTAAAATCGGAATTTCGATAGGTCTCCAGATGTTCAATATTTCTGAATATCTGTCCGCCTGCCGTGGGCTGCTCGTCCAGCACCAGAACCGAAAGATCATGTTGACGAGCCGTAATGGCAGCCCACATTCCGGTCGGCCCCGATCCAATGATCACAAAATCATATTCAGGAATTGACATCTGGGTCCTTTACACATCGGCATTGCTTCCTGATTTTCATACCCTCCCGGACAACGGTCATACAGCTTTGCTGGTTCGGCTTTCCATCGATTTCCAGCAGGCATTCAAAGCAAACGCCCATTAAACAATAGGGAGACCTCGGCTGTCCACTCACCGCGGACGCCCGGAATTGGATTTCACCATGACTTAACAGAGCCGCTGCTACCGTCAGGCCTTTTATTGTTTCCAGACACCGACCTTCGAAATAGATTCTGATTTTTTCACCTTGATCAGGAATCTTTTGAAACATAAAACCTCCTGGGGTGAAATTGATCGAAGTCGGGAAATCTACGTCCTTCAAGAATCCATTCTGGTAATTTTTCTGCATGTAAAACCGCCAGGCTCACCCCACTGTGGCTTGTTACCGCATATGTGCCCGGATATGCTTCTGACTCGCAGTAGACCGGATTCTTGTCAGGGGTCAGAACCCTGAGGGCCGCCCATGTGCGTATCAAACGAAGATCCTTCAGAACCGGAAAAACCTTTAATGCTCGTGATGCAATAATTTGCAGAATATCCGAACTTGTTCCCACTTCGATACCCGTATCTTCGTTGGAGGCGCCGAGCATGAAACAGCCATTTACATTCTGTCTGACCAGCCCGGTTGCATATGGAAAAACTTTCGCTGTTCGCTCCGTCACAATTACCTGACCTTTTTCAGGTGAAACCGGAATATCCATGCCTACTATTTTTCCTAAATTCCGGGTTGCTAATCCGGCGGCAATAACCAGCTTCTGGGTTTTGAAAGAGTGGGTCCGGGTCTTCACGATCAAGCCGGAACCGTCTTTTTGAATACCCATGACGGCTTGCCCTGGCCGAAAATCACCCCCCCGATTCTTAAATCCCTGGTAGAATGCTTTCAACAGGTTCAGTGGATCGACCAGTCCATCGTGTACGCAATATGAAGCACCGCTGACTTCACTGCCAAGTTGAATTCTTGGCAACATTTTCTGTAGCTCATCCCGGCCCAGCATATTGCAATCATACTGACCAATGGGAGATTGACTTCTCATGGCCTCAAGAAAATTGGCTCTGTCTGCGAATTCCTCGTCCCCGAGACAGAACTCCAATCCGCCGGTTTTTTCGTAATCAACTTTAAAACCGATTTCTTCCTCAAGATGCTTCGAAAACTCAGGCCAGAGATCTGTGGCCTCTATACACCAGTCAACGTATCGTTGTAGACCGTATCCTTTTCCCTGCACCCAAACCAATCCAAAATTTCCCCTTGAGGCAGTGAAATTCTGATCCTCCTTATCCAGCAATATCACTTTGCTCCCATGCTTAAGCAAACCATAAGCGATGGATATCCCAATGATACCACCTCCGACCACAATCGTATCTGTATGCACGTCAACCATATTATATATGCAGGGAGTATTTACTGCAGATTGCAGTATATTGAATTATGGGACAACCTGAGAAGGACGATGCATGTCAGTATTGTCCCGTTTGAGCAAAGCGAACGATTTGTTCAGCAGTCAATTTATCCAGTCCGGCGCTCTCGACTGATCGGCCTTCGGCAGCGAAATCCCGATTAAGAAGAAACCCCCCTAATTTAGCGATGATCTCCATTCTATCCACTGAAACGCCCAGTAGCTTTCCAAGGCTTATCAGTGGACATAAGCCAGTTGGGATATCTTCGGTTAGGTAACGGGTGTCCAGTGTTTTTTGACCTTTAATTCCATCATAAGCTGGATTGTCTTTGACGATCTCATGCAGGCTGTCTCCCGACGCCCTGTACATATCCCAGTATGCGTCCCGCAACGATGGCATCTCAATCCCGAGTGCTTCGGCGATTCCCATCCTTTCTCTGTCAAGCCCTTCAACAAAATCACCAATGGCCGGGGAGATACCTTCCCAGTAATATAAAAAGTCCTCCTGGTTATCGATCTTGGCGGTATTCAGGACCGTTGGTCCCGGATGCATCATGGCATTTAGATTGCCAATACTGGTTTCCAGTATGTTCTTGGCTGCTTCATATTGCGGGAATACGGTATTCAGCAACCGGACGACTCTATCAGTGTCTGTTGCCGGAAGGGCTGCGACTTTCAGGCTTTTCTTCACACCGAATATAGTGGCCTGCCCTGGCTTTTCAGCCCGACAGGCATACAAAAGGGAGAGCGTCTCGGCGATCGTTACCTCAGCCCTGCATTGGTGATCCTCAAGGACTCTTTTAAATTCAAACGCGCCGAATGTAGCGCCGGGATGCAATACGATGATTTGACCGTCTTTCAGAAAAGGAGCGCACAATTTGGCTATGTCTCTATGATATATAGCGGGAACAACGACATTAATGATATGCGCATTCTCAATTGCTTTTTTCATATCACTGGTTGCCAGCGCCAGTGGTCCGAACCCGTTGATTTCCCCCTGAACTTCGATTCCCTTTTTCGCATTGATGGCATCGATAGTACTTTGAAATACATCATAGATACGGACGGACTGCCCTTCTATCCCGAGATGTCCAGCCATGGTTTGCCCACCGTTTCCGGCACCGATAACGGACCAGTTGATTTTTTTTCCGCTATCTATCCCATCAACCATATTCATATCCTTTTCAAAATAGCATCGCGTTAGGCATCGATTTCATCAAGTCGATGACACGCTGCATGATGCTCATTTTCACGGTCTGTCTGAAGAACGATAAAGTTATCTCTGCATGTTTTATCTACATGGGGGCATCTGGATTGAAATCTACATCCGGGTGGTGGATCAATGGGCCTTGATATATCGCCTTTGATGTTCGGAATTGGTCGACGGACTCGCGGGTCTGGAACCGGAACAGCATTGATGAGGGCCCTCGTGTAGGGATGCTTGGGATTTTGAATGACATCCCAGGTCGGCCCGATTTCCATGGGCTGCCCTAAGTACATAATCATCAATCGGTCTGCAATATGCCCCAGGATGGATAGATCATGGGAAACATATACACAGGAAAAATGCCGCTTTATTGCCAGTTCTTTAAGTAGATCCAGGATACCCGCTCTGATTGAAACATCGAGCATTGACAAGGGTTCATCAGCCAACACCATGCGCGGCTCCATAACCAGTGCGCTCGCAATGCCCACCCGCTGACGTTCTCCACCACTCATCTCATGGGGGTAGCGATCTGCGTACTTATCCAGGGGAAGCCCCACCGATTTCAACATCTCTTCTGTTCGATCTGCAATTTCGGTATCCGGATACAGTTTCAGTGCTCTTGGTCCTTCCGCTACCGTATTAAAAACGCTAAACCGCGGATTGAGGGATTCATACGGATCCTGAAAAATCATCTGAACCTGACTTCGATACCAGCGGGAGTCCTCTCCCTTTAAACTGGTGATTTCTTTTTGTTCATATAAGATTTCCCCCGAGGAGGGTGGCAGCAAGCCTGCGATCATCATACAGGTGGTTGATTTTCCACAGCCGGATTCTCCCGCGATACCCAGGACTTCATTTTCTTCAAGAGAAAAATTAGCACATTCCACGGCTTTGATATATCGTACCGGCCGTTTTTTGATGTACTTATCCACCATACCCGGCTTGACTTCAAAATGCTTTGATACTTTATTCAGACTGAGGATAGCCATGTTCCCTTTTTTGATGCAAGTTTTCTCAATTGCGGGCTGTCTGAATGACGGAAGCACCGTACCTCATGAAATTCAGCAAGTTTTTCAATAGGGGGTGTTTCATGCGAACATCGCTCAATTCGAAATGGACATCGCTCCCAAAAGGGGCATCCCTTGAACTCCCCGGTCAACGTGGGCGGACTCCCTGGAATGGAGATAAGTTCCTGTTCTTTAGACCGGATAGAAGGGAATGCGTTCTTCAACCCAAGTGTATACGGGTGACAGGGAGTTTCAAACAAATCGACAGCCGGAGCCTGTTCCATCAGATAGCCGCCGTACATCACCGCAATACGGTCGCTCATTTCGGCGATCACGGCAATGTCATGAGTAATTAAGATAATTGAACTTGAAATTTCTTCACGAATTTCCCGGATGCGCCTCAATATTCGTTCCTGCACCAGCACATCCAACCCTGTTGTGGGCTCATCCATAATGATCAACCCTGGATCTAGAGCTAAAGACATGGCAATCATTGCCCGTTGTCGCATCCCTCCCGAGAACTCATGGGGGTAGTTTCCATGAGATCCGGTTGAAGCCCGACTATATTAAACAATTCCTTGGTTCTTTCGCGTGCCTCCGCATTTGTTTTCGAGGAATGTGCCTGGATCGACTCTACAATCTGCTGTCCGACGCGATAAACCGGGTTCAGGGAGTTCATAGCACTCTGGGGGACCAGAGACATCTTGCTCCATAAAACTTCCTCGCGGAAACTCTTTTCCGGAGTAGTCTCCAGGTTCAGTCCTGCGAGCGTAATCTCGTTTGCTGTCACAACGGCCGTTTCCGGCAGCAACCGCATCAGCGCGCGTATGAGAGTTGACTTGCCACAACCAGACTCTCCAGCGATTCCAAATACTTCATCTTGGAAGACATCAAATGACACATCATTGACCGCATGAACAGGTCCTTTTTGTGTTTGATAGCGGACGTTGAGGTTTTTTACCCCGAGAACTCGATTTCTGCTCATCTTTTTCTCAGCCTTGGATTGGCGACTTCCTCATAGGCGCGACTGATGAGAACGAGTGAAATCACCAATAAAACAATGCAAATTGATGGTGCTGCAAACCACCACCAAGCAACACGTGTTTTTCCAGATAAAAAGAGTTCGTACAGCATCCCCCCCCAACTGATCGTCTCTCCGTCGCCAAAACCCAGGAAACTGGCACTGGCTTCGGTAATAATAGACCAAGCTATGTTAAAGGCAGCGTATAGAAGCAGGAGCGGTAGAACATTCGGCAGGATGTGGCGGTAAATAATCCGAAAATCGCTGCAACCGCGAGCTTTTGCAGCGGCAATAAACTGACGTTGTTTGATCGAAATCGTCTGTGCGCGGATCACTCTGGCAGAGGTGCGCCATATGATCAGTACTATGGCAAGAATAATGAATTCCAAATGTCTGCCGAAAAGAGAGATCAGAACGATGATAAAAGGCAGAAACGGCATTCCGTAAAGAATATCGGTAAAGCGCATTAAAAACTCATCAGTCTTTCCTCCGTAGTATCCTGCGATTAAACCGATATTGGCTCCTATCAGGATGGATATAGCCCCTGAGATCGAGCCGATCAACAACGTTGTCCGGGTAGCTAAAATAAGCTGGGAGAACAGATCGTACCCCAGATGGGTGGTGCCCAGTGGAAATTCCCATGACGGAGGTCGCAGCGAGGCGAACTCTTCGTTCGCGTCATACATCATTTCCCAGGGATCGTGGGGAGCGATCCAGGGGGCGAAAATGGCCACTACTAAAAAAAACAGTAAAAATGAAAGGCCAATAGCGCCCAGTCGATTTGAAGTAATGATGCGGTAATGCTCCAGCAACACTTTCTTCAAATGCTTTAAAAAATTGCTTTGGGTTTTAGCTGTCATGATGTTCATCTTCAAGATATTGTTTGATTTTTGATGAATTGACGTTTATACCCAATCCGGGAGCATCCCGAAGCCTGGCCGTTCCCTTTTCTATCAAAGATGAGAAATCGGTCACGTCATCGGATGTCCGCAACGTGGACATATAGGCATGTCCGCAATCAACCAGGTTTTTAAAAACACAACCCAGGTGGAGCGAAGCGCATTGGGTAACACCGAGCTCGATCATGCTGTTCATCAACACCTTTTTACCCTTGCCAGCAACCATCTTCCCAATTTTGAGGCTGGATTGAAGCCCGCCATTTTTCGAGATCTTGACGCTGAAAACATCTGCTGCACCTTTTGCAAGGAGGTTCTTCGCGGAATCCGGTGTTTGCAGGCTTTCATCGACAGAAACAGGGAGCTGATAATTTTCTCTGAGCTTACACAGACCTTCCAGATCGTCCGCCGCTAACGGTTGTTCAATCAGGATTAACGGAAGATCATTTGCGGCGGCAAAAAACAGATTGGCTTCATCTCGAGTCCATCCCTGATTTGCATCGAGCATGATGCGTATACCGTCGGGCAGTCGCGCCAGGACTTCCCGAACCCTTGCTATTTCGTCAGCAATCGGCAGATCCCCCATCTTCAGCATATAAGTGTTGAAACCTATTGCTGCATATTCTTCGATCACAGCCAGATCGTCGGCGGCCGTTCCGCTTGAAGTAGGCCACAGCAGGTCGATCTCATCACGGACTTTTTGCCCCAGCAACTTCCATACCGGGATTTCCTTTTGCTGAGCCAGGGCATCATGGATGGCCACATCACAAGCGGCGGAAAGGCTTCCTTTACGGTCCTTTTTTTTACCTGAAGAGATCCAGTTTTCCAGTTCAACTCCCTTCAGGGAGTCAAGTGCCCCTGCGTGGATAGATGCCATTACCGATTCGGGCGTATCTCCGGTAAATTCCTTTCCGCCGGGGTCCGCCTCTCCCCACCCGACGATTCCGTCTGAAGTTTCAATTTTCAGGAGGATGACGTCACTATGGGTGAGTGTCCCGTAAACCTTTGACAGGTGGTACGGTTTGACCAGTGGGATGCGAACACGGTAGGCATCCCATGCTTTTATATAACTGCTCAAGAAACAATGCTCCCAGAATAAGTCATCTGCTGATCCCTTCGGCGGACACCTTGATACGTGGATCTAGATAGCTGTAGAGGATGTCTGTTATAAAGTTCAGTCCAATAACCAGTATTGCCAGCATCAAAAAGGTGCCCTGGGCGACCGGATAATCGTGAGATGCAGCCGATTCGACCATTAACTGCCCCATGCCGGGCCAGGAAAAAAGAGATTCGACAACGACCTGTCCTCCCACGACAAAGCCAACCATGATGGACGCCAGGGTGACAACCCCCAGAAGCGCGTTCCTGGCTGCATGACGAAACATGATGATTCTGGGTTTCAATCCTTTGGCCCGTGCCAGTTCGATATAGTCACTTCCGAGAACTTCGAGCATGCTATCTCGCATGACCAGCAGGGGCGTGGCGAGATAGTACATGCCGACAGTGAAGGTCGGCAGGACGATCCGCTCCCAGAAAGCCGGCATGAGAAGCAACCCCAATAAACTGTCGGGCCTTTCCCCGGCCGGATACATTCCTCCGGTCGGAAACAATCCGAGACGATAGCTCAATATCATCAGGAGCAGTAACCCGGTGATAAAAGGAGGGGCCGCCTGGAAAATCAAGCCCACGACGGTTCCCCCGATATCCAGCGGACTGTTGCGCTTCCAGGCCATTATAATCCCGAAACCGATCCCCAGCGTCAACGTCATGCAGAGCCCGGAAACCATCAGCAACAAAGTATTCCAGAAACGATACGAAATGATCGCCGTGACCTCTTGAGCGGTAACAAAAGATCGCCCCCACTCTAAATTGATGAGGTTTTTTAGATAGATGAAATATTGCTGCAGGAGGGGTTTGTCCAACCCGAAGGCCGCCTTCATTCTCTGCTGTACTGCTTCATCCATAGCCGGACTGATGACCTGCAAGGTAGCTTCACCCGGCAGCATTCGAAACAGAATAAAGAGGATCGAAGCAACTGCAAAAATCGTGATGAGCATGTACAAAAGACGGCGAAGTATATAGTCAGCCATTGGATTGTTTACAGAGATCTAAAGATTAGAAAACAGGTGCCGATGATCAAATGGCCCATCGGCACCATTCAGGGTAGTTCAACAAAAAGAGTTTATGCCGGGTAAAGCAGGGTGCCATTGCTAGCCCAACTATATCCACCGGCTTTAAGCACTTCTCGTGCCTTTTTAGTACTGGAGCGGCGCGCCGCCAAACTGGGGTTGTGCCAGAATTCATTGGCAGGGGCAATGACTGAGCCGCCTTTTTCTGCAAATCCGGCCATCACCACAGCTTTGATGACATCTCGAGGGACAAGATGATCTAAGGCGGTTCTGAAAACGGGATCCTTGAGGGGACCTCTGAGGTGATTAAACATGAATCCGTACCACCCGTGGCTGGGGTAGCCTTTACCCACAATGCCTTTTAATTTGTTAAGATCCTGCACCAAGGCTGGTTTCAGGATATAACGGGTACGATCACACTCCCCGGCCTCAATCGCGGCAGCCATTGCATCATGGCTGCCATAAGCCAGCCGAATGATACCGGCACACTTTGGTGCGTTGAAATGCCTCTTATTGGCCGTAACTTTTATCTCCTTGCCACGATCCCAATAATCAAACTTGAAAGGACCACTGCCAACTGGTTTTTCGTTGGCAAAATTGAGAACATCATTGATTTTCACTTTATCCGGAATGTCCTTCCAGATGTGTTGGGGTAAGATGAAAATTTGAGCGAAGAAATTAATCATCAAAGGGGCATGCGGTGATGATAGGTTAATTCTCAAACTGTTCTTGCCCGTAATCTGAATGGATTCAAACTTTTCTAAAGATGAGATGAAGAAAGGCGCTTTCCATTTTTTATGATAATCAAAAGTGAATTTGATATCCTCAATCCGGACCGGCTTCCCATCATGAAAATACATGTCATCACGAATAGTTATGTCAACCGTTGTCGGGTTGGGCGAAGTGATGGACGTGGCAGCCCAGGGACGAAGGCCTCCATCTGGTCCAACCTGCATAAGCCGGTCATAGATCATTCTCAGTTCTTTGAACTCATTGGAATCCGTAACAGAAACCGGATTGAGGTTCTTCAGTGGTGAAGTTTGTCCGGTTCGAATGTAACCATCCCCTCTTTTCACTGTTGCTGAAATGTCTGTCCAAAGGCTTCCAATCCCTTCACCTACTTGGGGAACCAATCCCGACAGCCTATCTTCCCGATACGCATTCGTCATACTTGGATAGACAATAGGACTACTGGCAGCATCATTATAAATTATTTCTTGAATTTCATGCACAAGACTACGGCGTTTCTTTGGATCCATTTCAACTTGTTGTGCATCACTGAGCTCATTAACACGGGCATTGTCATAACCCCATTTATTGTAATTTCCATCACGGTGATGCATCATGGTTGTGAACGTTTCGGGATCAATTCGATTTGCTCGTCCTGTCCAGCGAACAATGAACATATCAAAATCTTTCTGCTTGAAAACTTTTCCAATCCCCATATTATAGTCTTCCGCTGCCAACGTCACATTCCAGCCAATCTTCTTACAGGCTTGAGTGATCAACCTTCCCATTTCCGGTCGGACAGGATCGAAGCTCGCGTTGGCAGTGAGGAGAGTCATTCGTTCAACCGGTTTTCCAGCTGCAAAACTGTATTTAGGTAAAAGCGAAAGCGCTGAAGCGCCTGCTAACATTCCAGCCTGTTTTAAAAATTCCCGTCTTTTCATAATTCTCCTCACTTTCTGGCTATTTTAGGGGATAATCGACAGTGGGATAAATAATTATGGGAATTGAAACATAATGTCAAATAGTATATTTTAATTGTAATATTCATTTTTGTTATATTTCAGCAAGAGCATATGGCACATGACAGGCCCCGAAAAGGTATATGCAAAACTATTTAGCAGCGTAGGGAAACAGATTGAGATTGAAAAAATATCATCTGTAAAGCCTAAAAGGTAATTTGATCCCGGTCTTGGTAACGGTGTTACCAGGTTTCAATAAAAAAGGGTTACGGCAAAAACGCCGTAACCCTTGATTTCATTTGGTCGGGAAGACTGGATTTGAACCAGCGACCCCAGCGTCCCGAACGCTGTGCTCTACCAGACTGAGCCACTTCCCGACACGGGTTGTCCTCTTATTTTACCTGCCGACAAATGTCAACAGGTTATCCCCTTTTATTATCAATCCGTATAGGGATTATCAAGCACTATCGTTTCATCCCGACCCGGCCCCACCGAGACAATCTGAATGGGCGTTGCAGCCAGTTGCTGAATCCGCTCCAGATACGTGCGGGCATTTTCCAGAAGATCACCATATTCACGGATACCGGATATGTCTTCGTCCCAGCCCGGGTGGGTTTCGTAGACCGGCTTACAGGCCGCCAGGACATTCAGATCCGTGGGAAAGTGCTCCAGGCGTTGCCCTTCATAATCATAGGCCGTGCAAATCTTGATTTCCGCCAAGCCGCCCAGAACATCCAGTTTGGTAATCGCCAAGCCCGAAAGGCTGTTGAGGCGGGCAGCGTTTTCAAGGATCACGGTATCGAGCCACCCACACCGGCGTTTACGTCCCGTGGTAGCACCAAACTCGACTCCCTTTTGCTGAATGGCGTCGCCGACGTCATCAAACAATTCGGACGGGAAGGGCCCCTCGCCCACCCGGGTGGTGTATGCTTTTACGATGCCGATGATATCGGTGATCTTGCCCGGGCCGACCCCTGATCCGCAGCAGGCATTCCCGGCCACCGTCGAGGACGAGGTGACATAGGGGTAGGTTCCATGGTCGATATCCAGATGGGTGCCCTGGGCGCCCTCAAAAAGGACTTGCCCGCCGGATTGCATGCCATCGGATAGCACCACCGAGACGTTGGTGACATAGGGTGCCAGGCGCTCGGCATAGCTGCTGTACTCGGCCAGGATCGGCTCCAGCGCGAGGGTCTCGGCATCCATGTAGTGCTTCAAATAAAAGTTCTTCTCATCCAAAATGGTGGCCACCTTCTCCCGGAAGACCACCTGATTCAATAGTTCGACGAAGCGGACCCCCCGACGGGTGGCCTTGTCTTCGTAGCAGGGACCGATGCCCCGTCCAGTGGTCCCGATTTTTTTATCGCCTTTCATCCGTTCCCGGGCATTATCGATCGCCCGGTGGTAGGGCATGATGAGATGGGCTTTTTCGCTGATCTTGAGTTTGTCCGGGCTCATGTCGACGCCCTTGGAGGACAGGTAATCGATCTCCTCCAACAATACAGCCGGATCCACCACGAGCCCGTTGCCGATCAAACAAGTTTTACCCTGGAGAATCCCGGAGGGCACCAGGTGGCTGATGAATTGCTCCCCTTCCACCACCATGGTGTGGCCGGCATTGTTGCCGCCTTGAAATCGTACGACCATATCCGCATGTTCCGCTAGCAAATCGACGACCTTGCCCTTGCCTTCATCTCCCCATTGGGTTCCTACGATAACGATGTTCGACACGCGTTGCTCCTATGTCTATCTGGTATTGAGGTTTCTACAATCTTAAGGGTCTACCTTTTGTATGCGCCCTCGCCTGGCCCTGAAAAAGGCCTGGATGATGGCCCGGCACCGGGCCGCGCAGATCCCGGGAACAATCTCCGGATGGTGATTGAATGTTTTCCCATCCGCGAAATTATAAAGGGAGCCCAAGGCACCCCATTTCGGATCCGGGGCACCATATACAACCCGGGCCACCCGCGCATGTAGGATGGCGCCCATGCACATGACGCAGGGTTCGACCGTAACATACAAGGTGGTGTTTAACAACCTGTAGTTTTTGACCTTTTGGGCAGCCGCGCGCATGGCCAGAATTTCGGCGTGTCCGGTGGGATCGGCCAATTCAATGGTCCGGTTGTATGCTCTGGCCAGGATTTCGCCGGTCTGGGCGACCAGCACTGCCCCTATTGGGACTTCCTGGTTTTGTCCAGCCTTTTCAGCCTCCGCCAGAGCCGCCAACATCATCTTTTCGTGGGGGTTTGCCATTGCAGAATTACCCATATTTCCTAATTCTTATTTGTTCAACAATTTATTGACAACCCCTTGCATTTGGCTTATGTAGCATCCCACTTCGGGTGCATGCGCGCCTGTAGCTCAGCTGGATAGAGTGCCGGACTACGAATCCGTAGGTCGCAGGTTCGAATCCTGCCAGGCGCGCCAAAAATATCAAGGGGTTAGCCGATTTCGGTTAGCCCCTTTTTTCATCAGGGTGCGTATAGGGTGCGTTTGGGTGCTTCGAAATCCAGGTCGTCTAACCGGTCCACAGCCTCTTTATTACCCCCTGGTACAAGATGCCCATAAATGTCCACTGTGACTTGGATGCTGTGATGACCCAGTTGATCCCGAACGTAGGCCAGTGACTCACCAGCCTGAATTAAGAAACTGGCATAAGTATGCCTCAGATCATGAATCCGAAAATGCCTGAGCTTAGCATCATTTCGGATCTTGTTGAATAATCTGTTTCGTAAATTGTTTTTATCAAGGTGGTTACCAATACTGTTGATAAAAACCCACTCAGGCACCCTATCCCAGCCATTTTCAGCTTCTCAACCTTCCTTTGGTGGTACAGGTTTTGAAGTGAGTCCCTCAACTGCATCGACATGTCTACTCGTCGAACCTTTGCCGCCTTGGGGGTATCTGCATTACCTCGCTTGTTGATATTGCGACGCACTGTAATCAGTCTCTGATCAAAATCGAAATCGTCCCACTTCAGGGCAATGGCTTCCCCTATCCTTATTCCAGTGCGTGCAAGTAGCAGAAACAGTGGATAGATATCTGGCTTTGTTTCTATAGCAGTCTTGAGAAAAAGGGTAAGTTCCGTTTTGGTAAGTGGGTTGATTTCAGTTCGCACCTCGTCCTTCCTGAACAACTTACCCAGCCGTTGCGCTGGATTTACAAGGATTGCCTCATCATCAACCGCAAGGTTGAGGACACCAGAAAGCACACTTTTCAGATGCCCAACCGTGCTTTTTGACAGCCCAGATTTGAACTTGCCCATCAAGTAGGTCTTAACCGTGGATTTCTTTATCTGGTCAATCGGGATCTTTCCAAACCTGGGTAGGATGTGTTTCCTCAAGATGATCCCATAGTCATCATGTGTCGATTCTTTGCAAGTCGCAGGAACTGTGACTGTAATCCAAGTGTCAGCATATTCCCTGAAGGTCTGGACCTGCTTTGCCTCATCGAGAAATCCAAAATCTCCGAGTGCAAGCTTTGCCTCTATCAACTTCGCTACCTTCATCGCTTTTTTCCGGTCTCGCCCAACCTTTTTTGATTTACGAACACCATTGTGGTTGATGAATATCCAGAGTTCCCCAGATCCTTTAGTCTTTTCTCTTACTCTTACCCCCATATATATCCTCCTTCTATTGTTGTTTGTTGGATGGTAACACAGCAACCCTTAGATGTCTAGCACTATATCAATAAATTCAGATAGATATGCCCCCTCATATTTCGAGCCGTTGCCCATACAAAGTTCGACCCCAGCGGGGGAGGGAGTGCCTACCCGGCAAGGGTCTCACCTGTCTACCGAGGCGTCTATATACTGCCTCGCACGGATATATTTTTTTTCAAAAACTCCCGAACCCCACTTACCAAATTACTTACCCACAACCTTACCCTTATCCATCGAGTAAGTTTACCACGCTCCCCGTACGCCCTTCGGGCTTGCTCTTGCTCCTTGAAGTCATATCCAAGTCGGTTAACCACGTTAGCGATGACCTCGCAGTCACAGTACCCTCCCCAGAACTTGAAATACTCCAGCGTAGCTGGGACATCCACATCTGGGTAGGTTTCCAGGAGTAGCTCGGTGAAGGTGGTGTCGTGCTGACACCCCAGTTGCAGGTTATTTCTCTCAATGATTCCCTTGATCTTTCCGAAGTGGTCAAGGCTATTCATAGTGCTAACAAATTCCTCCCACTTGCGGTGGTCGGGATTCATGACCATGTGTATCTCTGGCCAAAGTTTTAGCTGTTTTTGCATATATCTGTACCTCCAATACTATTAAGATTTTCGGGGGAAGGCTTGAGGCCTTCACCCTCTATGGTGTTATATTTTTCTTCCATTTCAGCATACCAATCAAGGTAGTCCCATGCTGTTGCCTGAAACCAGGTTTTAATCCTGGAGACTGAGTAACCTTCATCGGACAGATGCTGGTAAGCACTACTTGCTGCAAGGACCAGACGATCGATGACAGCTTCCTCTCTCACTTCTTTCTCGTAAACATCTTCTTTTATCATTTTGTTGCCCTCCTAATAAAAAGCGGCATCGCTGGGGTGTTTGCGACACCCTGGCGACACCGCTGTTAAGGTTAGAAATAATTTAGTAAGGGTAAGTTGGGGGCGGGACATCTCCCTCAACCTTGTGTCCTACCACTGTCCCAGTAATTACAGCAACCCCGGTCACTATAAACCCTTACTACCACTAACTTTGTCCTATGTGACCTACTTGACCTACTTAATATTAACTTTAAATACATACCCCTTATTATCCTGGATACTTCTTAATAAGAGTAGGTGTGTATAGAATTGCAAATTAAGTAGGTCACCCCGGTCACCCCGAACAAGATAATGATTACAGCCGGTTGGATCGACCTAATAAAGGTCGCCACCCGGCCAGCCCGGTACTACCCCCAATGATCAAAGCAGCTTGTCGCTGCCAGGAATACACTTGCTACCAGCAGGCTGTTTGCTGGAACAATAAAACCTACTAACGGGCATTTTAGATGCCCGTAGTAACACCTCAATAGGGGTCATCCCGAATGACCCCTATATAGTTATTGGTTTATGAGTTCCCGAAGGGAACTATGGGTAATATGGAATGAATTATAGAAAGTAAGTTAATAGGGAATAGGGAGCACTTTGTAAAAAGTACTCCCATTGTACCCCAATACCCCTTAGTGAAGCCCAGGTCCCAAAACCAGGGCTTAATAGGGGTAAGGCTAACTAATAGTCCTCCGGTACATCCAACTGTCGAGAGACAGTAGGCTTCTCGGGAGGACGTTCCCCAATACCGGCAGGGGTAAGCTCAAGTCCGGTATAATACTCAACCTCGGACTTGACCACGTGGAACCCCTGCCTTTGGACTTCGGCATTAAAAACCCCACGTCTGTGGGGCTTAATCTTTTTGCCGAAGCACCATTCCTGGTAAGCATCCCAAAGGATGCTCTTCCTGATCCGGTACTTGTATCCGGTAACGCAGCGTTCCTTGATGAAAGCAGGTATGCTTTCCATTTCCGACTTGAACGCTGCTGTGGCATCAACCACCTCCGGTGGATGCTGTAAGCCACTCTTCTGCCAATCAAGGCAGCCTCGCACTGCCCAGGCAAGGATGCCTGGTAACTCTGCTGTCAGTTTTTCGGGTAGGTTTCTGTCCATCTCGGAATCCTGTATTGTTACCTCGAAAGGAACAATCTTAACCCTTCTCCAGATGGCATGATCCCGTCCCTTGATTTTAGGTATATGGTTAGAGGCGATGACCACCTTTGCTGTATTTCGGAATTCAAAGAACTCCTTGTACATGTACCGTGCAGTTATTGTGTCATCGCCAGTTAGTCTCTTTATCAGGACTTCGTCTAAATAGTCCCCCAAGCCAGTCTCAACGGCAGTTAAGAACCTCCTGCCGCTAACCCTGGCAACACCATTTCCAATCCCTTCATCCTTTTTCAATTTCAAAGTACTGGGATCGGTCTGTACCGCATAGTCGGCAAGTAGTGCCCGTATCGTCTCGATAAAGGTGCTTTTGCCGTTAGCACCAGTGCCGTGGAATATCCACATGCACTGTTCTTTTGTAAGGCCGCTTAGACAGTAACCTACCAGCCTCTGGAGGTAGGAAATGAGGTTTTCATTGCCCTCCATTATCCTATCCAGGAAGCTATCCCAGGTGGGGCAGGTAGCCTCTGGGTCGTACTTGACTGGCACTACCTTCGTAATAAGATCATCCTTTCTATGGCCTCTCAGTTCGCCAGATACAATATCCAGCGTCCCATTGAGGCAATTGATCAGCCCAGGATCAACATCAAGCTCATCTGGTCTAACAGGGACTCCCTCCTGAATCTTAGCAAGTTCGATCATTGCCTTAATTCTTGCAGGAGTCTCTGCCTTCAATGAGTGAGTTAGTAGGGCTGATTGTTGGTCACCACCCATCTCTATTGCCTCACTCATCATACCCCTAATAGTCTCAACGGCTATTCTTTCCATTTGGAAATCTTGATCAAAAGCCCAGTGGATTCCATTCCAGATAAGCCAACTATTCAGTTCTTTACAGAACCTAAAGTTATCACCTCCCATAGCAACCAACTTCTCAGCATTGCCAAGATCGGTTCTATTGAAGTCTTTTACCTTGGATGGCGTTACGGTGTCCGTGGCAGGAATGGCATTATCTGGTAATGATAATTCCTCAATCACTTTCCCAAGTACACCATAATCAATAGTGGTGCCATTTGATCTAATATCCTCGATCCTTCGATCAACCTCCTTTCTCTTTTCAGGTGTGAATCCTGAAAGAATCTCATCTGCTTGTTCCATGTTGAACTCCCATCCATAATCTAACAATAGTTACCTCCTTGTTAGTCAAACCAGTCCTTCCAGGACTGAGTCAACTATCTGTTTAGTGTTATCTGTTTCATTTACCGTGAACCCCTCAAGAAACGCATCAATCCACTCGATTTTAACCAGTATCGCTCCGGTGGGCGCTCTCGCCCACCTTAATCCCTTGGAAAACCACTTTCTAAAGGTCCGTTGACCTACTCCTGCGTAGCGGGCAGCGTCACTGACTTTTGCCCACCCGATTGGTACGGTAGCCACTATTCAGGAATGCTCCAATAGTAGGGAAAGATACGAGTCCCTTCACCAACTAATGCTTTGTACTTTTTGTTGAAGCCCTTTTCGCATAGCATCTCTTGGTTCATTACCATTAACGGCTCGACAATTAGTTTCCGGAACTTTTCAGCCCTTGCCACCCGATAGTCCCTTTTGGGCAAACGCCATTCATTACCTTTGAGGGATTGATATCTTAACTCGTCAATTACATACCCCTTGTGGAAGACGATAGTTTCGCCATCTCCATAGCCTTGACCTAATATAGCCTTCGCATAGACTCTGGGATCAATCTTCCATATTTCTGGGTCATCGGTATCATACGAAACCGAGTCTTCCTTTATCAGGTAATTGTAGGTGCCGGTTTGGATAGCATCAAAGACCGTGATGTCTGTCCACTGAACACCCTCGATGTAGGCATTTTTAATCACCCCCTCTCTATCCTCTCCAGATGTGGAAAACCGGCTATAACAATCTTCACACATGAAGACAGCTTCCTTGAGGAAAAGTGGCTTCCCATCCAAACAGTAACGTTGAACTTCAAGCATGTTTGGAAAGTGCTGACAAAATAGCCATGATGCTTGGATGCGATCATGGATTAGTTGACCCCAGGGCTTGTCCATAAGGAAACTCGGGCCTTGGACCTCACGGTATCCTTCAGTGATTACTTGTAGCTTCCTTGCGATTTGGTTCGTAGTTGCGCCTTCCTCAGGGCACATTGCTGCCATCAGTTCTTTTTGCTCCATATAACTTTACCTCCGATTCAATAAGTTATGCCACTTACTCGTGGCAGTTAATAGAAATAGTACGCTTGCCAATTGTGAATTTCAGTATCGCTTACGGTCCTCTCAACATGTTGCCTCCTTTCGTATGTGTTTCAAGGTTAATAATAGTTGCCTACCTAACGAACCTCTTTTGAGGATTTTGGGTTTGCTTGGTGGAGTGGCTCCAGCCGTTCAACTCCGTTTGTCCAAGCCTCATGGTGTCAATTCACCGACCCGTTAAGATTCTCGGCTCCGGTATCAGCCGGTACTGGAACTGGGTCCGGTTTCCACGGGACCTCCATGGGAGGTTGTCAGTGGTGGCGATAACGATCTGTAGGATCGTACGTCCTGCCTTAGATTAAGGATGCCTTATGGCTCATCCCCCAGTTCAAATTATCTTGAGCCTATATCTACGACTCTCGCCCCCTGTTCATCCCAGAGGGTTTCTCGACCTCCTTTAGATTATTGTGTACCATATGGTACAGGTTGTTGCATAAAAAATCGGGGTTGTTCCCCGAATCGGCAAAGTTGCACTTACTCAAACCTCACCACATTGTCAATGGCTCTGTAAGAGCCTAAAACCTTAATACTTATTTCCTTGTCGATCCCCCTCTTAATCTTGACATGTTGTTGGTTTGTTTGTTGTCATCAACTGTCGTTTTGTTGTGAGGGAATATATGTTGACACTTGGTATATGTCAAGTGGTTTTTTACCACTTGGTATAGGTGTTTGAGCAGAATAAACTTAACTTGTTGAATAATAAAGAAATACGATCTCTAAAAAAGTTTACTGTCGGTATAGATGGTGTGGAAACAAGGGCGACAGTAGTACGATAATTGAGGTAAATGGAAAGATTGCCGCACCGGGCAAACTATCAAAACTCATCAATAAAGATCCTCTGACTTACCAAATGCCCACGATTCTTCCACACATACTCTGGCGTGTACCTACTATCCTCCTCCATTAATTCCACGAGAGCCTTCCGCTCTTCGTCCATATCCATGAACTTGGCTTCCAGTTGTTTCCAGTACTTTCCGTAGAGTTCCAGGGGGTCTTTCCAGTTCTCAGGAAAGGTTTCCTCCCCTGCCTCAGGGTAATCCTGTTCAAGTTGAACCAGCCGGTCCAGAACCGGCAGGTAATTAATAGCAGCCTCATTGAAGTGGCGCTTCTTTTCAGAGTCTTTCATTCGTCCTCCTTCGACAGCGGTATCCATACCCTGGCCCAGTTTTTGGGGAGGGTTCCTGTCTTGAACCCGTCCTTGATTAGTTTCTGGTTTAGCTTTTCCATTTTAGCCTTAGCCGTCTTGAGTTCCTCCTCAGTTAACTGCTTCCTTGGTCTCATGGTAAGTGTCTCCTGTAAATAGTGGTAAGTGATTGCATTAATGCCAGGGAAGGGAGGTAGGTGGCCGCATTGAAATGAAAAACCTCCCGGAGGGAGGTCTGCGTGTTCCTGTTGCCATTGTTTGACCTCATGTCCAGTTGCCTGGAAGAGCACCGTGCAGGAAAGCCGGTTGCCGGGTCCGCAAAAGGACCGCTCTTCATGATTTATGTTCGAGGCAAAAAGTATCCCAGCAGGTTGGGCCTGTCAAGTCGTAGCTGAGTCATCAACGCCCCTCAAAATGACTGATAAAGCACATCGGCCCTTGGGGCTATGACCAAGGTCATATTCTACATCAATTCCTGTTTTCACTATAGACAAGTCATGATGTACAATCTCAGTTGCGTGGACGAATACCCCTGTTCCATCGGTTCCTTTAATAAAGCCATAACCTTTTTCGTTAGAGAACCAGATTATTTCCCCTTCAAGGCGCCTTACGTGTTGCTCATCTGCCAAGTATTTCTCGATAGTGCGATTCGCTTCAAAGTAATCAATCTCAAAAAACTCTCTATCAGGTCTGATCCGCTGTTCTTTGAATAATTCGAACAACTCACTTTCCGCTTTCTTTGCATCTTTGACCTTGAATACACGTCTTACAGAAAACGGTATATAGACCCCCGTTGCTCTGTTAATTTCATTAACCCGCTGGGCTACAGACCTTTCCGTCATTCTAATTTTCAGCACAGACGGCTTATCTCTGGTTGAAAGGATATATATGTATCCTCCACCTCCTGTCGGTACTTGCTCCTCACCAAGAAAGTAGAGACAAATGGTTAGCAAGCGTTCATCTAATAGCTTTTTTCTCAGTCTTTGGGCTTCGGAGATTTCATCGGACTTGATAGCGGTTCTCAGTCCAGCAAGAAGAGGCCCTAACTTTTTCAATATGATTGGGTTAGGTTCACCAAAGCGTTGGTAGACAGTGTGCCAGTCCCACTGATCTTGACGTACGCAACGATTAACAAGACCTTTGACCTCACTTATCGCATTAAGGTTTATGGAAAGTGATTTTTGGTTCGCACTGTCAAGAAAACTCCTCATTTGATGGATGGCATCACAGTATCGCTCTTCCGTGGCTGGTTTCAATGGTGCCATACCAAAGCCCCATTTAGGTATTTTCTTGCGGCTCATACCCCAGTCTCACTCTCGCCACGGATCTCGTCATAGACCTCCTTCAATAGGTGCTGACTCACCGCCTCGTTGAAGTCGTCTTCGTTAAGGAACTTTGCTGTTATCTCTTCATTCTGATCCATCCTGTCGATAAATAGATCCTCAAGTGCCTTCTTGAAGGCAAAGGAGAAACCTTCCAAAGTGTTAGCAGTAGCTGCTTGTCGAAGATCAGGGTCGGCAACTGCGTCGGCCTTAATTGATTCAAAAAATAGTTGATCACCCGGTTCAAAGTCAGTTTGGAAACGTTCGTTCAAAATTTCAATCAGTGTTGACAGTTGAATCTGTTCTGGATGCTGTGCACCAGTTCCAACCTCAGTAGGCCCATCGATTTCACCTTGTTTGTCTTTTTCGAGTGTGATGGCCCCCTCACTAATCTTATCAAGGCGATACCACTTGAGGGCAACCTCATCATCGAAATGATAGATCGGTCCCTTCGGTCCTTTTGGAAGCTTGGTGAGTAAGAAACGTCCGTAAGTGTATAGCTTCTCCAAGTCTGTGTCGTAGAATGGGATCACCTGGGACAGGAATGCGTAAAGGTTCCTGTAAGACACCAGCGCCTTGCGAAATTCCTCTTGGGTGTCTCCATCCAATTCGCTGAATCGTTTTACTGCTGGATCAAGGATGGCGTTCATACGCTCGTGATCCCTCGGACTTTGCTCATTTTTTGGTTTGTAGAATACCCGAGCAAACTCCTCGACCTCTGGCTTATGGTATACTTGAAAACCGTCTAATCTGGCTTGAAGGTCATACAGTTGGCTTGCTTCGGCACGATCCCCAACCGTGGTTTGCTCATAGAAAGGCTGGAATGCATCCAAAATCTCCTGGGTCTCATTCACAAAATCCAACACAAATGTGTCGTTCTTACCTGAATGGGTGCGGTTGAGACGGGACAATGTCTGCACAGCCTGAATGCCAGATAGTCGCTTGTCCACGTACATAGAATGCAGCAATGGCTGATCGAAGCCAGTCTGGTACTTTTCGGCTACTATAAGCACTTGGTAATCACCGGATTCGAACTTTTCAGGCAGCTCTGTCTCTTTGATACCATTATTCATCCCTACTTCAGTGTAATCGAGACCGCTGACATCTGGATCATTCACCGCCCCGGAAAACGCCACGAGAGTTTTTGTACCAGTGTACCCTTTATCAGTGATGTATTTGTCGAGAGCCTGTTTGTATCTCACTGCGTGAAGGCGTGACCCAGTTACGACCATTGCTTTAGCCTTCCCACCGATTTTATGGCGTGTGAACGTGCGGAAGTGCTCAACTATGACCTCGGCTTTCTGGGCAATGTTGTGCGGATGGAGGCTCAAGAATCGTGCAAGGGCACGCGCTGCTTTGCGTTTGTCAACTTCGGGATCGTCCTCAACGGATTTTACCAGACGATAGTAGGTCTTGTAGGTAGTATAGTGCTTGAGCACGTCGAGGATGAATCTCTCTTCGATGGCTTGTCGCATTGAGTAGAGATGAAATGGGTAAGGTTTACCGTCAGGTCCAGGATTACCAAAAACCTCAAGGGTCTTGTACTTAGGAGTGGCTGTGAAGGCAAAAAAACTGATATTCGGCTGTTTACCACGTGCCAGGATTGATATGAGGATAGCTTTTTCGTGATCGGTCAGGTCCTCATCTTTCGCTATCTCCTCAGCATTCTGAGTAATGACAGCACCGCCAAGTACCTCTTTGAGTTCCTTCGAACTCTGGCCTCCCTGGGAAGAGTGCGCTTCGTCAATGATCACTGCATAGCGGCGATTCGGTAAGGTGCCAATCTTCTCAGTAACAAAGGGAAACGTCTGGAGTGTGGTGATAATAATTGGAGCTGCGTGTTCAAGAGCATCAGCAAGCTGGGTGGATTTGACACTACCTTCCCTGATCAATACCACCACACCTTCCTTATGCTCGAATTGGTAAATAGTGTTCTGGAGTTGTTGATCCAGTACTCTCCGGTCAGTGACGACAACAATGGAGTCGAAGACTTTGTTATCGGAAGCATCGTAAAGGCTCTGGAGCCGATAAGCCAGCCATGCGATAGAGTTACTCTTGCCGGAGCCAGCTGAGTGCTGGACAAGATAATTGTGCCCGGAGCCTTCTATTTTTGCAGCTCCTACAAGTCGCCTAACGCAGTTCAGCTGGTGATACCTTGGAAAGATCATCGTGTGGGTTGTGACCTTCCGCCTACCGATTCTTTTTTCCTTGGGCTCAAGATGAATGAACCGGGCGAGGATATCGAGAAACGAATCTCGCTCAAGAACACTCTCCCAGAGGTATGCGGTACGATAGCCGTCTGGGTTCTCGGGATTTCCCGCCCCAGTCCCATCACCTCGATTGAACGGCAAGAACCGAGTTCCCTTGCCTGACAATCGGGTGGTCATATATACCTCGTCTGGATCTACTGCAAAGTGGACGAGGGTTCGTCGGCGAAATATAAAGATCGGTTCTTTTGGGTCCCGGTCGTTCTTGTACTGGCGAGCAGCATTCAGCCATGTTTGTCCTGTCATCGGGTTCTTTAGTTCCATCGAGACCAGTGGGATACCGTTCAGAGACAAGACCACATCGAGTGAGTTCTCGTTCTTTGTGCTGTAATGAAGCTGACGAGTTACCGTAAGACGGTTTTCTCCATAGAGCTTGACTGTCTCAGGATTCATACTTGATGCTGGAGCAAAATAGGCGACACGGAACAACTTACCAAAACACTTAAACCCATGTCGGAGCACCTTGAGGCATCCTTCGTTCTTGGAATCCAGAGCACGACAAAGATCCTCAAGTAGGGTTTCCTCAGCCTTGGCCTTTTGAATGTTCTGTAGGTATGCCCATTCCTTAGGTTGGGTGGTCTTGATGAAATCGAGCACTGCCTCTGAAAACAGAGCTCGCACTCGGTCGAATCCATCTTCAGGCAGCTTAGAGTATCCAGACACTGCAACGAGATGGTGCTCTATTGTCGTCTCGAATGCAGCTTCAGTGTGTTGCCCCGGTGGTGCCATTTGGAATAACCTCCTCTCGGACATCGATTTTGCCTGTAACAACATTTGAAATTAGAGTTGTACGGTATTCCTGAAGTTTTTCAATTAATCCTTCTTCCTTTTCAATTAAATCGGCAATCTTTGAGGTTTGCAGATTCAAGAAATCGACAATTCTTTCCCTCTCAACTTGAGCCGGAAACGGTACTGGGAGATTACCAAGGTCTTCCATCGCAATATTGGGTTGAGCTGACTGGACAGCCTCCAGCCAAATGTTCTCCTGTATTTTGCTTGATTGCAACCAGTACCAGAGGTATTTTGAATCCGATGGCCTGGAAAGCCGGATAAAGCATACTGCTTGGTTAGTGTTTGCTGGCAACAAATCAAGAGGCAACACTGCTACTTTTCCGATGGTTGCACCTGCGATGACAAACAGAATATCGTTCTTGCACAGCCTTGATCGCTTCAATACTTCATCGGTTTCATGGTCAATATAGAATTCAGGTGTAGGAGTCACTCCGTAATTAAGTATATTTTCAGCCTTCAGGAATCTAACTGCTCCTGCATCAGATACTTCTCTGCCAATTGTTGAGGGTGTTGTGCCTTTTGAGATAATATTTGAGAGGAATTTTACCTTTGTAATTTCCCAATGCTTTGGCAACTCACCTAACCACTCAATGCGTGAATGCTTCATTTTGACAGTTTGGTCTAATCCTCTGGTCACGGCTTGATTGATGACTGTGATACGTTGTTCCTTAAGTAGTTCAATCTGTTTCTTTCTTTTCTTGATAAGTGTATCGATTAGCTGGGTCTTTTGGTCAAGGTATCGCCCTATACATATTTGCTCTACTGTTGATGGGACTGGCATCAATTCTGTTGAGTATGAGTAGAAGTCTAAATTCTGTATTCCTGTCGTTTGCTTGATCGATCTTGTATTGACTCTGTTCGCGTAGAGGCTACTAAAATAGTATAGTAGGAAATCAGGAACTATTGTGCCGCGAACCAGTATGATTCTCGAGATGAAATTTGAAGTTACAGCTTTCAATGGTAAATCAAATTTTACTACCCTTCCAACGGGCTGCTTATCACCTCCACCCGATTTCTCAATAATTAGGTCTCCACGCTCTAATATCCTACCATTTAGTTGATCAATAGAGATATTCCTGTAAGTCAAATTGCTTTCACTTACACTTAATGAATCATAGAGGAAATCTGCGACTCGGATACAAACTATATCAGTATTATTTTCTTCTGGCTCATTCCCCCAAACGCCATTAATGGTGCGACTAATAACAGACTTTATCCTGAAAAGGTTCCAGTTAGTAGGGATAGGATTGATCCAATCAGGGTCACAACTTTTGTACTCTTCATATCTTCTCATTTAGGCATTACCTCATAGTACAATCTGTATCCTATAAGTCGATGCTATAATGCTTACCAACATATTCAACCAAGCCCCATTTTCCTCTGGAAATTTTTACAAACCTTTGCGTTCTATTCGATTTTTCTCTACGTTTTCTTTCATTAGAGAAGTTGGCATCCAAAGTTGCATGGGGAGTTTTCCCCTTCATCACAAGGCCAAAATCTTTAGAGGCTATTTCAATTATACGGTTCTCTAAAAAACTCCAGTAGTGCCGAACTGTGACCGTATTTGTCACAAGGCACGGTTATAAAGGCCTCATAACCTTAAAAAAGGAGGCCACTATGACAACGTTTACAGTCACT
>Ga0126333_1000072_pt1 | contig 36260 bp, 28 predicted proteins | sample InaspJWI54metaG_FD_94488 | JGI IMG/M metagenome (GOLD analysis project Ga0126333, IMG submission 94488) | Marine gutless worms symbiont microbial communities from Oahu, Hawaii - Inanidrilus sp. 2 OAHU.JWI-54 metaG | ecosystem: Host-associated > Annelida > Digestive system > Unclassified | place...
GCTGACGGCGGTGGACATCGGCCAGGCGACGGCGGCGGACGCGGTGGGACCGGTGACGGTGACCAACGACGCACCGGCGCTGTTCCCGCTCGGCACCACCGTGGTCACCTGGACCGCGACCGACGGCGCGGGCAACCAGACGACCGGCACGCAGTTGGTGACCGTGGTCGACACCGAACCACCGGCGATCACGAACCCCACCGGCAACACCACGGGCACCACCGGTGATCCGGTGACCATTACCGCCACCCTGGGCGACAATGTCGGACTCAGTTCGGCAACGCTCTACTACCGGCCCATCAATGCCGTCGGATACACCGTGCTCGACTTCAGCGCCGGCAGTACGGTGGTGCCGGTGGCCAATAACGCCGCCGGACAAATCCTCTATTACATCCTTGCCCGGGATAGTGCCGGAAATGAAGGCCGCGCCCCTGGAACCGGTACTTACACCATCACCGTGTCTGATGACGAAGCGCCGGTCGCGCTAGGCGACAGTTACAGTGCCGTCGAAGACACACCCCTGACGGTACCGGCGCCGGGCTTGCTGGCAAATGACACCGACAATATCTCCGGCGTCACCCTGACGGCGGTCCTGGCCGGCAATGCCGCCCACGGGGCCGTGGTGTTGAATCCCGACGGATCATTAACCTACACCCCCGCTGCCAATTTCAACGGCCCGGACACATTCACCTACAGGGCCAACGACGGATTTGCAAACTCGGCCCCGGCCCCGGTCACGATCGCGGTGGCCGCCGAGAATGATGCCCCGGTCCTCGGGGCAATTGGGGATCAGACTATCGATGAGGGCGAAACCCTGAATCTCCAGGTTACCGCCATGGACCCGGACGGCACGACCCCGGCCCTTTCGGCGACGGACCTGCCTGCCAATGCAACCTTTGTCGACAATGGCACCGGCACCGGCACCGGCACCTTTACCTGGGAAATCGGGTTCGAAGATGCCGGCGCCTACAGCATCTCCTTTACCGCGTCGGACGGAACACTGAGCGACACCCGGACAATGACCGTCACAGTCAACGACTTGCCGTCGTTCAGACTGGTCAGTCCGCCGAGCGGCGTGGAGCTGCCCTACAAACCGCCGGCAACGTTCGTTTGGGAGGGCGGGGACTACAAAAAGTTTTATGTCCAGTTCTCAAGATTTTCAAACTTCCCGCGACACCGGACCTTGACCCTGCCGGTAAAACGTAAAAAGAAACAGAGCGTGACGTCCGTCACGCCCCGAAGGGGCGCCTGGGCAATTATCCGTCTAATGGAAAAGCGCGGCGGGATTGTTTACTGGCGGGTAAAGGCCAGAGGAAAGAAAGGTTTCCGGGATTACACCGATGCCTGGAGTTTTTCCATCGAAGATCCGAAATGGATCTCTCACTGGAAAAAAAGGTGGGGCAGATACCGGGACAATTGGGTTGACCGGGATGATTAGTTCCACCGGTCACACATACTTTTCTGGATCCGCCATAAACTCCCGATAAACCCGGTAGTGTTCGGTTTCCTTATAGGCGATCTTGCGGATGGGGGTGTCGTCGAAGTTATAGATCACGGCCCCCGGGCAGGCCAGCAGAATAGGGGAGTGCGAGGCAATGATGAACTGGGCGTGGCCGGCATTTCCCATCTCTGTCAGTACCCTTAATAGCTCCAATTGGCTGCCGGGCGACAGGGCGGTTTCAGGCTCGTCCAGGAGGTACAGACCCTTGAAACGGTAGCGGGCTTTGAACAAGGACATGAGCGACTGTCCGTGGGACTGTGACATCAGCGATTTTCCGCCGAAGTATTCCAGAATGCCGGGGTCGGAGGCAGCCCACTCATCCAGGTAGGCAGCGAAATTTCTGGAAATCTCAGAGTCGAAATACGATCCCGGCACCGAACCGTTGGCCCAGTCAACCGTAATGAACTTGTAGAACATGCCCTCGTAGGGGTTGCGTTCATAGCGGGTCCGTTCCACCCCTTCCCACACGTGGATCCGGCATTTTTCCGCCAATGCAGATAAAAGCGTGGATTTACCGGCCCCGTTTTCACCGTAGAAAAAGGTGACCGGCGATGAGAGTTCAAGTTGCCTGGGTTCCTGAAAAATCGACAGGTTAAACGGATAGACCGCTTTGGTCGGCGCTTTATCCAGATCAATCGTGACGCTTGTTAAATGTGTCATGAGGCTGTTTCAAAAATAGGATTTTGGTTCAAGGTCAAGGCGTTCGCGAGGTTCCAATCGCAGGAATACTGCAGTATTTCGAGGCTTGGAACCGAGTGCCCAACACAGAGATTGAGGCAAAAGACATTTTTGAGACAGCCTCATAATTCTTTTCTGACAAACGGCCGGCACTGCTCGGTAAAGGCGACCAGCGCATCCAGTTTTGACCGGGCCTGTCCTGAATCGACCGTGGCGGCGGCCCGTTCGATCCCGGATTTGAAATCGTCGTCAAGACCCGCGGCGACGAAGGCGGCGGCCGCATTCAATACGGCAATATCACGTTTCGGGCCCTGCTCGCCTCCCAGAATATCCCGCAAGATTTTGGCATTGGCCGCGGCATCGCCGCCCTTGATGGCTTCGAGGCCGACCCGTTTGAAACCGTAATCTTCCGGTTCGATCACCTGTTTTTCCACCTGGCCGGCTGCGAGCCTGGCAATGGTCGTGGCGCCGCAGAGGCTGATTTCATCGTTGGTCCTTTCCCCATGTACCACAAAAGCACTCGCAGCACCAAGCTCGGCCAGGACCCGCGCCATTTTCTCGGTCAAGTCGGGGTCGTATACGCCCAGGACATAGGCCGAGGCCCCGGCTGGGTTGATCAGCGGCGCGATGAGATTGAAAATGGTCCGGATCCCGATTTCCTCCCGAAAAGCCCCGACATTTTGCATGGGGCCGCTCATCAGGGGTTTGAAAATAAACCCGATGCCCAGCTCCTGGATGCATTTTTCCATATCGGAGTTGGAGATATCCAGGTTGACCCCCAGACTTTCCAGGACATCACCGGCCCCGAAATAGCGTGATGCGGCCCGGTTCCCATGACGGGCCATCTTGACACCGCCAGCCGCTGCAATGAACATGGTAGCGGTAGAGATGTTGAAAGTACGGGTGCCGCCTGTCTCTGAACCGGTCGTGGCCAGCACGGTCTCGCGCTCGACGTGGATATCGTCGCGCCCCAAAGAGAGCAGGCCATTGTCCAGATCCAGCCGCACGGCCCGTTTGCGCAGTGCCCGGGCCGCGCCTGCGATTTCCGCCACGGTCTCGCCCTTCATGCGCAGCGCTGTAACCAGTGAACCGATCTGGGATGAGGCAACCCGGCCGTCCAGGACCAGATCCATGGTTTTCTCCATGTCATCCGCACTCAGGTCCTTGCCATTGATGGCTGTGATGATCGCTTCGTTGATCATTGTGGCCTCCTTGCTTTTGGATGAATAAAAAAAAATGGCCGTGGGTCTGAAGGGTCCCACGGCCTCAAATAAAAAACCGTGGCGCCTCTGAAGTGGCCCACGGTTCATGTTTTAAGTTGCAGTCAGGTTACATACGGCAGGCGCACCTCATGGTAAGCTGCGCCACCACCAGTAAGTACGAAACATGGTGATTTTGTCCTGTTGTTTGGTTGCCATGATTTTGAGATAGGGTGGTCAGCTTTAAATGTCAAGGGTTTATTACCGCGCGGCGAGCAAGCGTGCAGTTTTCGGGGGTTTGACCACGGGCAGGGCAGAGACCCTTAAGCCCCGGGCAATGAAAAAGGATGGATCCGCACAAGTGGCACCCAACGAGTCTGTTGCCGGTCCAGAGGGTGCCCGGCCTTCTGTGTGGCCCGTAACCTTGACACGTTCTGGGTAACATTGTAGGTACCAGTGACTTGGATTTTGGTTTGCAATGTTAGAAATTTTAGGGATTTATGGTATGCTGCGATTGAATTGACCAACCAGGTAGACAGGGCACACATGGCGTTCGATATGAGAAAACACTGGGGGCTGGGCTGCCTGTTGCTCGGCTCCGTCGCGGCAATGCTCTGGGCGACCGCCGTTGACTACCCCCTGACCAAATGGGTTTGGCAGAACGGCTGGTCCGCCTTTGCCGAATTCATGGGACAGTCCTTTTTCGAGGGCGAATATCCCGGGGGCGGGGACCTGGCGGTTCTGTTCCTGGTCGCAGTTTTTGGGTGCTATGCGTTGAGCCTGAGGCCTCAGGCCGCTGCCGGGCTTGTTGCCTGGCGGCCGAGCCTGGGATTCATGGTGGCGGGCTCCCTGATCACCGCCTTTGCCTGGGTACACACCCTCAAGTGGCTGATGGCCAGGGCCCGCCCGCATCTGGTGTTTGGCGGGAGCCATCCCTTTACAGCCTGGTATGAAATCGGACCGCACTTCGTAAACGAGGGCATTTATCATGGTAGTTTTACCAGCGGGCACACGGCCCAGGTATTTGTGATGATGACCCTGGCCTATGCCCTGGTCGGCCGCGGCCGCAAGCCGGCCGGGTGGGTGATCGGGACCGGGGTGCTGGCTTACACCCTGGCCATGGGGCTGGCCCGCTGCATGACCTTGTCTCATTGGGTGACGGACGTGATTGGAGCTGTGGTCATCTCCTGGGGAACGCTGCACGTATTGTACCACCATATCCTGAAAGTCCCCCTACAACAAAGGCGCCGGGATGCCCTCAAAGGATCTGGTAATCTAAAAGCCGGATGGGAACTGCTGCTGGGATGTAGCCTGGTCGCCGCTTGCCTGGGGCTTGTGCTGGCCGGCCTGGGCCTGCGGGCCTTTTGGATTCCGGAAGCGCGGCAGCTGGCGCTGTTGGTACTGCCTGGCATTCCGCTGGCTGTGTGGGGCGCCCTTAAAAGCAGACAATACTGCCGGCGCCTGAGCCAGGCCCTGGCAGACGCCCCAACGGGATCGATAAACGCATGATGGAAACTGCCGACCATATGCCCTTCGAACCCCGGATGAGTTTATCCGCCTGCCGCCGCCGCGGCTGGCTGTTACTGGCCGGGCTCACCCTTGTGCTGGTGGTGGTGACCACTGTCTTGATTGCGACGAGTGCCGATTTGAGGGTCGCCGCCCGCTTTTATGATGGTGAGCGGGGTTGGTTCATGGGAGCTGCGCAGCCGTGGCGGTGGCTGTATCAATACGGTACCATCCCCGGTCTCGTCGTGACCCTGGCCGCGCTCGCCGGTTGGTTCGTGGGTAAATTCCGCCGCAGTCTCGCCGACTGGCGACCTTACTGCCTGCTGGTGGTCCTGACCACCGTGATCTGTTCCGGCATCCTGGTCAACGCCGTCCTCAAACAGTACTGGGGACGGCCCCGGCCCGATCAGGTGACGATTTTCGGTGGTCAGTGGACCTATCGGGATGTCCACGCGCCGGGTATCCCCGGGCAGGGCGGTTCGTTTCCGTGCGGCCATTGCGCCATGGGGTTCACCCTGGTATCCCTGTTTGGTTTCCACCGACGTTCGCGACTGGTGGCCTATGCCGGCGGCGGGACGGGGTTGTTACTGGGCAGCGCCCTGAGTGCGACCCGAATTATCCAGGGGGCGCACTTTCTCACCGACACACTCTGGTCACTGGGCTTTAACCTGATGGTGGCCACGGCACTCTACTACCTTGTCCTGGCCATTCCGGCCGGACGGGTGCGTCCGCAGGCCGTGAAAATGCAACCGGGGCGCCGGATGGGGTTGCTCGTCGTGATGGCTGTCGCCCTGGCTCTGGCCGTGGGGGCATTTGCCACGCGGCGGCCATTTTATGAAACCTATACCTATCCGGTCACGATTCCGGCTGATACCGACACCCTGATTGTCCGCATCAATGCCGATCCGGAGAGATTCAATGTGAACTATCACATTGGCGGCGACTCCTGGGTAAGGTTGGATGCACACGGGTTTGGCTGGATGCATTTCGACCACCGGGTTTCGTTTGATACCGACCGGACCGCCCGCACCATGATCCTGGACTACCAGGTGGAACGGATCAGTTACTTTGCCGAGTTGTACCACGCCATCCACCTGCAAATTCCACATCAATACCGTAAAAATCTGGACGTTCGCCTCGAAGCCAAATCGCATCCTGATACGTTGGAGAAACCTGGTTCATGAAAAGACTTTTGCGGATCCTGGCGGTCGACTCCGTCACGGACCTGTTTCGCTATAAATCCTTCTTTTTCCTCATTTTTTTTCTAATTGCCGCCGATCGCGTCTTGCGAAAATTTCTGGGGGCGGAAAAGGGCAAACTCTCGCTGGGACTCGATCAGCAGTGGGGTCGGCAACTGGCTGTTTATGTTTTCGAGACGCTGCCGGGCCTTCTTTGGAACCTTTTGACCGATTACCGTACCTTGCTGGTGGCGGCCGCCCTGTTCTTTCTCAAGCAGCTTATTTCCATGTGGCCCAGTTCGGATATGCGGCGCATGCACCGCTTGGAGCGCAAAGGGTTTGGGGTGATTGGATCGCTCCTGGCCCTGCAATGGCAGCAGGTGGTGTGGGATGCGATCGCCATCGGGACGGTCTGCGGCCTGGTGGCCGTCTGGAGCCTGCTGGGGTTTAGCCTGGCCCGACTTTGGTGGGCCGCGGCCCCGTCGGTGGGAGCGCTCATGTTGCTGGGTGGTTGGGTTGGGGCGGCGATGCCCCTGGGGATGGCCGGGTTTTCTTTTTCCTCAAAGTTGGCCGTAATCTCGCAGGGCAGCTTTCGGGAAAAGCTGGGCTTGTTCTACCGCCTGTTTTTTAGTTGGTCGGTCCTATGGCCGTCCTATCTCTTTTTCGTTTTCCGGATTGTGGTGGAGGTGATCTTCGTGGCCCTGATACCGGCCGGAGCCATTTTGCTGATCGACAATTTCTGGGTGCGCATCACCGTAGCCAGCCTGTCGGCGACCCCGGTTTACTCTTTTCTCAAAATGGCGTCTTTTAAATTTTTCCTGGAAGTATACCGGCCATATCAATTGGTTCGGAATGAATACCGGACCTATTACCGGGCCCAGCCTGAAAACCCGGCCGGCTGAGATCTCGGAAAAAGCAATCAACAGAATATTACCATACGTGCGGCGCTGTTCAACGAATGCGACGGGGACCGGTGGTGTGAGGGATTGCCGCCGCTACCCTTGACGGGTTTTGGTTGCTGGCTTAACTTGTTGCGAATAGATATTACCGGAAAGTCAGAAGCAACCAGGGAAGTTTCCAGCCCGGCATTGGCACCGCATAGACAGCGAAAGTTAAACCGACCAAATTTTGAACTGTTAACCAGCAGGTTGGAGTGATGAAAGAATTTACACTTGAAGAGCTTGAGACTTATGATGGTAAAGACGGAAAACCGGCCTACGTGGCCTATGACGGCCTGGTCTATGATGTAACCGCCAGCAAGCTGTGGAAAGGCGGCCTGCACATGCGCCGCCACAAAGCCGGCACCGACTTGACCGTTGATATTCAGGCGGCGCCCCATACGCATGAGTTGTTGCAGCGTTTCACCCAGGTGGGGACCCTGAAAAAAGTTGAAGCGGCGGAGATAGAACTGCCTAAGGTTCTGGCCTGGCTGCTTGAAAGCAACCCCTTTTTTCGCCGCCATCCCCATCCCATGACGGTGCATTTTCCGATTGTGTTTTTCATGGCCAATCCGTTTTTCAATTTCCTCTATCTCGTAACGGGTGCAACCGCATTCGAAACCACGGCGTTTCACTGCCTGGCCGGCGGGATTTTATTCAGCATCGTGGCCATTGCAACCGGTGTGCTTACCTGGTGGTACAATTACATGGGCAAAATGTCCCGTCCAATTGCTATCAAGCTGCCCTTATCGATCGTGCTCTTTGCCCTGGCCGTGTTCCTGTTTGTCTGGCGCCTTATGGACCCCACGGTCCTGACGGCCGAGCAGGGGGCGAATTGGGTATACCTGATTCTCGATGCGCTCCTCATCCCCATCATTTCGATCATGGGGTGGTACGGAGCCACGATGACCTTTCCGATAGAAAATGAGTGATAGTTTCTAATCAAATAGGGGGAATAAGCCGTGGGATACCTGCTGCTGCAAGGGGGCGCTGAGTTTACCGGCCGCATGGAACACGCTGACCGGCGGGCACTGGAAGTCGTCGGTGGTGCCGGCGCTCGTATCAGCATCGTTCCGACTGCCGCGGCGCCGGACGGCAATCATGAAAATGCGGGCACCAATGGGGCCACCTGGTTTCGTCGTCTGGGGGCCGACCACGTTCAATGGCTGCCTCTGATTGACAAGACCTCGGCCAATGCGTCCGCTATTGCGGAGGCGCTGCGCAAATCCGATCTCATTTTTCTCTTGGGTGGTTTTCCCGGCTACCTGGCCGATACCCTGCGCAACAGCCTTTGCTGGGAAGCCATGTTAAGCGCCGAACAACGCGGCGCCTGCATTGCCGGCAGCAGCGCCGGCGCCATGGTGCTCTGTGAGCGGTACTACGATCCGTGGCAGCGGGCGCTGACTAAGGGCCTGGGCCTCTGCAGCAAAGTATGTGTCGTGCCGCATCATGACACCTATGGCGGTGATTGGGTGCCGGCCGTCACCACGCTTTTCCCGGAGGGTCTTATCATCGGTATCGACGAACAGACCGGCATGCTCAACGAAGGCGGGCAGGGCCTTTGGCGGGTGTATGGGAAGGGTGCCGTGACGCTATATCGTGGCGGCCGCAAAGAGCGCTTCACCATTGACCAGTCTTTTGGACTAGAATAAGCTCAAGCTTCAGCCGCAAACTGCAAACGGCCATTCGGGTCCTTGCAGGTGATGTTGCCGGGCATCGATACATCCAACCCGCGAATCTTGCCGGCTTTGCAGGGGATTCGAAACCAGCCGGCCCATTCAGGTATACGACATAAGCAAAGTTTTGGGTATGACGCCAAGAATCGGAAAAATCGTGCTCATGGGGTCCGGCGAACTTACGGCCACCATGGTGGAGGTCCACAAAGCATTGCTGACCGGACTGTCGCCTCCGCGGCGGGCGGTTTTTTTGGACACACCCGCCGGTTTTCAATTGAATGTCGCCAAGATTGCCGAGACCGCAGTGCAGTATTTCAAAGACAGGGTGCAACATCCGTTGACAGTTGCCTCTTTCAAGTCTTCCGTCGAGACACCCCCTTATGAAGCCGAAACCGCCTTCCACACGCTGCGCCAGGCCGATTATGTCTTAATCGGGCCGGGCAGCCCGACCTACGCGGTGCGTCAGATAGAAAACTCACCCATACCCGGTATTCTACAGCAGCGGATAGAGGCGGGCGCGTGCCTGGTGGCAGCCAGTGCCGCAGCCTTGACCGTCGGGAGCCACACCCTGCCGGTCTATGAAATATACAAGGTCGGCGCCGACCTGCACTGGGTAAGCGGTCTCAACTTATTGGCCGGTTTCGGGTATGATCTGGTCGTCGTGCCCCACTGGAATAACGCCGAGGGCGGTACCCATGACACCCGGCGCTGTTTTATGGGCGAAGCCCGCTTTCGGCAACTATTGGCCCAGCTGCCTGAACAAACGATTGTGCTTGGGCTTGATGAACACACGGCCTGTGAGATCGATCTGGATACCCGGCAGGTGACCGTAAAAGGCATCGGTCGCGTGATTGTCCTGCAGGGCGACCAACAGCAGGTCTTTACCAAAGGTGATGTGTTTCCGGACCAAGTGCTGCTCGGCGAAACCCTTTCCGCCACCCACGCGAAAAGCCCGGCGCGGTCCCCGGGTAACCAGGGTGCAGTTGACGCCAACCGGTCGACATTCTGGCACACGATCCATGGCATTGAAAAAAAGTTCTCGCACGCTATTGCCGCTAGACAAGCGGCCGGGGTCACCAATGCGCTGTTGGAAATGGACAGCGCGATCTGGCGGGGTAGCCAGGATCTTGAAAGCAGTGAAAACATATCGGAAGCCAGAGAAATTTTGCGCGACATGCTCGTTGTTGCCGGCGGCGCTTTGGAGGAAAAAGCCCCTGACAAACGGGCGTTTCTGGCGCCGCTGATGAACGACTTGCTGGCTCTCAGAGACCAGTTTCGACAGCACAAGCAGTTTTCCGAAGCAGATGCTTTACGGGATGCGCTCGAACGGGCCGACATTCGTATCGAAGACACCCCTGACGGCGTCCAGTGGCGTTTGCAGGAAAAGTGATGCTCTTCCCGCAGAGCGGTAGACATCATGAAGCCCCCGCAAAGGGGGCTGACTTTGGTTTCTGGGTTTGAACTCACCTTTAAGAGGCGCCGAGCATCACAGGGAAGGGCGACCCATAATCTGATCAGGGGCGAAGTGCTTGTCTGAGCGCAGCGAGTTGTGCTGAGCACGCCCTTTCCGAGAAGCGCAGGGCAGCCCGCAGGGCCGCCAATTATGGGCGTTTTCTTCTTGTCGGGCATAGCCTTTAGGCGACGCCTGATTGGTTACTTTTCTTCTCACGCGAAAGAAAAGTAACAAAATGATGCATAGTAGAAGATAGCTTTAGTGTTATTCGTTACTGTCAGGGATGGCAGGTTCTCCCCGAACCGGTAGAACCTCTCCGGGTCCTCCACCAGAGGTGGCGGGTTTAGATCGTGAATAAAAGGCCGGACATCCCATTTGAACCACAGGAGCCTAGACCGCCATGCATAAACACAAGCAAATTTCGATCCTATACCTTGGGCCCGCAACCGAACCGCCGGTCAAGTCCTTTCTGGATTACCTACGCGACCTGTCGCATGTGGATGTGACCCAGGACGAGCATTTTTCCGCACGGTATGAGAAAGTGGATGCGGTGATAACGGCCGGGCCGGACCTGGCCGCCGGCGTTATAGATGAATTGATTCACTACGTGGAAAATGGCGGGGCCTGGCTGCATGCGGTGAATGGTGCGACCACCGCTTTGCACGGTGTATTTGGCGCCCAGCCGGAGGAAGTGGGCCCGGCGGGCGAACTGCGGGTGCTCTTTACCGAGCGGGACGATCCTGCAGCTGAGCGCCTCCGCGATGCGTTTTATGTCCCCGGCCCATTCCAGCCGCTGCGGGTTGACGCGCCGGATGCCCGGGTCGTTTTGTACACCGACTGGCACTACACCCACCAGGCCGTGATGGTGCGCCGGCCAGTCGGCCGCGGACAGGTCGCCTGCACCACGCTGCAGTCTTTTGATCATGCGGATATCCAGCAACTCTGCTACCGCGTGTTACGCTCGCTGATTGGGCACGCTTTTGGTGAGGCGCTTGGTGTGGGGATTCTTGGGTATGCGCCTTCCGTCGGGCGACTGCACGGCCTGGGGTGCCGGAACACAGCCGGGTTGAATTTACGCGCGGCCTGCGATCTGAACCCGGAGCGCCTCTCCCAGGCCAGTGAAGATTTTCCGGATATCGGGCTGTGTGCCAACAGCGATGAATTGCTCGCCCGGCCTGATGTGGATCTGGTTATCGTGGCCACGGCTCCGAACACCCATGCCGAGTTATGCCGGCAGGCCATGACAGCCGGCAAGCATGTGGTCTGTGAAAAACCGCTGGCGCTGCGGCAAAGTGAAACCGACATGCTGGTAAACGCGGCCGCCCAGGCCGAAGTGCACCTGAGTTGCCACCAGAACCGACGCTTCGACCCGGATTACCTGGCCATCATGGACGCCGTAAAGACTGGACACATCGGTGATCCGTTTTATCTGGAAACGTTCGTGGGCGGCTACTGGCATCCTTGCGGCTACTGGCATTCGCATGCCCCGGTTTCCGGTGGCACGGCTTACGACTGGGGTGCCCATTATCTGGACTGGATAGTCAGTCTTTTCGACGATCCCATCGAAACGGTCAGGGGAACCCGTCACAAGCGGGTTTGGCACGATGTCACCAATGCCGATCAGGAACGCATCCAAATCCGTTTCGAAGGCGGCCGGGAGGCGGAATTCATGCATTCAGACATTGCCGCCTACCGAAAGCCCAAGTGGTACCTGCTGGGCACTGCCGGCGCGTTGATCGCCCATTGGCGGGACGTGACCGCCTACGATCATGACCCCGATCTTTATTTTTTGCAACGGGACATCCCGGCGACCGAAATGCCGCCGCAGATCAGCCTGCACCGCAAAAGACGCTTCGGAGGAATCGAGGTCATCCGGCCGGAGATACCGCCCAGGGAAGACTTTGCCTTTCACCGCAATCTGGCGGACCACCTGCTGACCGGGGAACCCCTGGCCGCCCCTTTGAGCGATTCCATCAAGGTGGTAGCCATTTTGGAGGCCGCGGCCCGCTCGATGGTCAACGGTGGTCGCGCGGAGGTGTTGCATGACTGAAACGGTCAACTGGGGTATTCTGGGCACGGCCACCATTGCCCGCAAATGTGTCATTCCCGCGATTCAGGCCGCGCCGGGCTGCCGGGTACAGGTGCTTGGTTCGCGCGGGCCCGAAGCGGCCCAGGATTTGGCGCGCAAGCACCACATAGATCGTGTTGTCGGCGGATACGAGGCGGTGATCAGTGATCCGGAGGTGACTGCCGTGTATATCCCCTTGCCCAACCACCTCCACCACGAATGGACCCTGAAAGCGCTGGCCGCTGGTAAACACGTCCTGTGTGAAAAACCGATCGCATGCAATGCCCGGGAGGCCGGTGAGATGGCCGCCGCAGCCCGCCAGGCGGACAAACTTTTGATGGAGGGGTTCATGTACCGTTTCCATCCCCGCAGCCGGCTTTTGAAGCAGATGGTCGCCGAGGGTCGGTTGGGGGCTCTAAAATTGATCCGGGCCGCATTTTGCTACCGCATGGAGCAGACGGTCTTGGCGGCGGGCACCAACTTCCGGCTGCAGCCGGAAAAGGGTGGCGGCGCTTTAATGGATGTCGGTTGCTATGGTGTCAGTGCGGCGCGCTGGTTTTTCGGCCAGGAGCCAATCGCCGTGCAGGCCCTGGCAACCCACCACGCCAGCGGGATTGATATCCAGCTGGTTGCCAGCCTGAAATTTGCCGGGGGCCAGCTGGCCGTTGTGGAAGCCGGTTTCGTGTCGGCCTTGCAGCAAACCTATACCCTGGTGGGCGACCGCGCCGCCGTTGAATTACCCCACAACGCCTACATTCCCTGGGAAAAGGAAGCCTTCTTCAGCCTGCGCGAATTTGACCAGGAAGACGGCCGGACCCTGTCTACCCCCGGGGCTGATGAATACCAGCATATGGTTGCCCATTTTGCGGATGCCATCCGGGGCCGCACCCCTCTCGACTTTGCTCTGGAGGAGAGTGTCCGTAACATGCGGGTGCTCGATGCACTGGCAGAGGCGGTCCGCAGCGGAAAGACCGTTCGCCTGGAAGAGTGGAAAGAGCCCTTGCGCCTCGACGAATACGATGAATAGAAGCAAGGCCCAACATACAGCGCTGACCGCGCGTCCGGTGACGTTTGTGGAACTGACCGAACTGTGGACCGGTTCGCGCAGAACCCTGGACTGGCACTGTCTTTTTACGCTGCCGCCCTGGCTGCAGACTTGGTGGTCTATCTTTAGAACCGACCAGGAGCCGCATATTGTCGCCGTGCAGCGGGGCCCTGAGATCATTGCCCTGGCGCCCTTTATGCGGCGCGATACGACCGCCGAGCTGATCGGCAGCCCCGATGTTTGCGACTATCTCGATGTGGTCGGCGGGCACGGGACCGTCAACGGTTTTGCCGAGCCCCTCTTGGAACACTTGCGGCAAAGTGGGATTCACTTGGTGACCCTGCAGGGGGTACGCCCGGACGCCCGGGTTTGGACGGACCTGCTACCGGTTGCCCGCTCAAAAAATTGGTACGTAACCTGCGAGCAGGAGGACGTGGCCTACCAGATTCAGCTGCCGCAAACCTGGGATGCCTTTCTACAGCAGCTCAATGGCAAACAGCGCCACGAACTGCGGCGCAAACTGCGGCGCTTGGACGAAGCCGGTACCATGCAATTTCGCCAGGTTGCGGCCGGTCTTACCGAACCGGCGACGGTCGAATTGTTTCTGGAGCTGTTCAGAGCCAGCCGACCGGACAAGGCAACCTTCATGACCACCCAAATGGCGGCCTATTTTCACGCGCTGGCGCAGAGCTTTTCCGATCTGGACATGTTGATGCTCGGGGTTTTGGAGCTCGACGGCCAGGCCGTTTCTGCGGTGATGGGCTTTGATTACCAGGGTACCCGCTATCTTTACAACAGCGGGTACGATCCCGCTTATCGGTCGCTGAGCGTCGGACTGCTCTGTAAAGTGCTGAGTATCCAAGATGCCATCGCCAAGGGTTTTTCCAGCTACGATCTGCTCAAAGGAGCGGAAACTTACAAACAACGGCTCGGTGCCCGGGCCACCAAACTTTATCGTTGTACGATCCAATTTACCTAGCGTGCCGCAAAGCGTCTGCCGAGTGACGATGGCAATTGATACCGAGAAACTAACCGTTGCGATGCTGAGTATTCATTCCAGCCCCATAGGCAGCCTGGGGTCGGTGAACACCGGCGGCATGAGTATTGTCGTCCGGGAGACCGCCCGGGAGCTGGCCGGACTGGGGCATCGGGTCGACATATTTACGGCAGCCGGCGATGATCACCACCAGAAAACCGCTGCGCTCCACAAGAATGTGCGCTTGGTGAAGCTGGCCGGTAAACCGGCCGGCGACATCCCCAAAACGGAGCTGTACGACCATTTGCCGCTGTATTTCCAGGCGCTGAGGTCCTTTGTCCGTGAAGATGGCCGGACTTATGATCTGCTGCACAGCCATTATTGGCTCTCGGCCCGGCTGGGGTTGTGGGCCCAGGAGGAGTGGGATCTGCCGCATATGATTACCTACCATACCTTGGCCCGCCTCAAACTCGATGCCGGCCCCCAAGAAGCCGAACCCCAGCAGCGTATGCAGTGGGAACGGCGTCTGGCCCGTACCTGCCATCGTTTGCTGGTGGCCACCGAACAGGAGAAAGATACACTGGTGGCCCAAGCACAGATTGCAGCCTCAAAAGTGGGGGTGGTCCCTTTCGGCGTCGACACCGCAACTTTCAAAGCGCTGCGGCCGGACAGAGCCCGTGAGCGCCTGGGACTGGATAAAAGCGCGGCGCTCATTCTCTTCGTCGGCCGCTTTGTTTCGATCAAGGGGCTTGAGCGACTGCTGGCCGCGGTGGCGTTGGTAGCGGAGCCTGAAAATATCGAGCTCCTCTTGATCGGGGGCGACGGCGCCGGGGCGGACGCCACCGTGCGGCTGCGGTCGCTGGCCGACCGCCTGGGTATCGGTGACCGGGTTCACTTCGTTGGCCGGGTGGCGCATGCCGAGTTGCCGGATTATTATAACGCCGCTGATCTTTTGGTGCTGCCTTCCTATTATGAAAGCTTTGGGTTGGTGGTTCTGGAAGCCTTGGCCTGCGGTACCCCGGTGGTGGCAACGCCGGTGGGCCTGGTCAATTCGGTCATTCGCAACGGCGAAAACGGTGGTATCGTGGAAAAGCCCACGGCGCAAGGAATTGCAATGACACTCAAACAGGTACTGCACCACTGCCGGGCCGGACACATGTCGCCGAACGACATCCAGGCGTCTGTTGCGAAGTTCGCCTGGCCGGCGGTCACCAGGTGGCTCTGTGAGCAGTACCACCAGACGATCGATGTAAAGCGAGCCAAACTGCAAAGGGAACCCAATGAATTCCATCCAAGCTGATATCATGGTTATTTCCGCCCACCCGGATGATGCGGAGTTCGGCGCCGCCGGCACCGTGGCCCGGTGGACGGATGAAGGTAAAACCGTAATTTATATTGTCTGCACCAGCGGTGACAAAGGCACCAGCGATCGCAGCCTCACGCCCGAAAAGCTCATTGCCATCAGGGAAGCAGAACAGCGCCAGGCTGCGGAGTTGCTCGGTGTCAAACAGGTTGTCTTTTTGAAATACCACGACCAGGAATTGGAGGACACACCTGAGTTGCGCAAAGCCATCGTACGGCAGATTCGAACCTTTCGTCCCCGCATCGTGATCACCTCGGACCCCTACCGGCGCTACATCTGGCACCGTGATCACCGCATTGTCGGGCAGGTCACCCTCGATGCCATTTTTCCTTATGCCCGGGATTTTATGTCCTATCCAGACCTTATCGAGGAAGGACTGGAACCCCATAAAGTTGCCGAAATATATTTCTACGCGGCCGAGGATATCAACTTTCGGTCCGACATTACCGCAACCTTTGACAAAAAGATGGCAGCTTTACGCTGCCACGCCAGCCAGATGGCGGCTTTCGGAATTGAAAAACTGGAGGCACGCTTGCGTAAGGAATGCCGTAAAATGGCCGCCGCTGAGACGTATGAACTGGCCGAGGGATTCCATCGGGTTCTTGCACCGCCATGATTGCGCAGGATCTCATACCGGAGTTTGCTGGTCGGCGGTTTCTGCCGGTTCCCAGTAGCGCACCACCGGCAGATTCGCTTGTGAGCTGTTTTGGAAGGCAAAAGAGGTCACGGACCCGTGGGCTGGATAGCCGCGTTGCATTCCCAATGAATCGAGACGGCCCTTATAAACGGGGTCAGGGACCTTGCCAAGGGCCCACAGATAAGCGAAGACGATGATGTCACCATGCGTAACCGCCGCGATATGCCGGCCCTCGTAGCGGTGAACGCTGCGTTTGAAAAATCGCAAGGTTCGCGCTAGAATGTCCAGCGGTTGTTCATACGGAGGGCCGGTGTGGGAATACACATCGCCTTTGAGAGCCTCGATTTCTGCAAAGGGGCGGCCTTCGAAGGGTGAATGAATTTCAATGATTAGACGGGAGACTCCGATGCGCTTCAATGGGATCAGCCCCTGTATTTCCCGGGCCGTTTGGCGGGCACGTAATAAGGGACTGCTATAAAGCGCAATGACCGGTTTGCCCCCCAGATAAACAGCGCTTTGGCGGGCCTGGTCAATTCCCTGCGGCGCAAGCCTGAACCGGGGCAGCCGCCCGTAGAAGACATCTTGAGGGTTGTTTACCAGCCCGTGGCGGACCAGGTGAATATGGGTCATTCGGGGCATAGGGTCGCTTGCGGCCAGGTTGGTTCAATTCCTGAGATCGCCCGCCAGAAAGCTCTCCAGCCGGTCGCGGGCCTCTTCATCGCCATACTGCTGCGGTGGGTGTTTGCAAAAAAAGGCCGAGGCGGCATCCAGGGCGCCGCCGATGTTGCGATCAAGGGCCGCCTTGCAACAGCGGATGGCGTCAATCACCACGCCGGCCGAGTTGGGTGAATCTTCCACGTTCAGGCGCAGTTCTATATCAACGGGGGCGCCCCCGAAGCCTTTCCCTTCCACGCGCATGAAGGCGACCTTGTTGTCATGCAACCAGGGCACGTAATCACTGGGGCCGACATGTAGTTTATTTTGCGGCAACCGTTTGGTAAAGCGGGCCTGGACCGCTTCCGATTTGGAGACCTTCTTGGAGGCCAATCGGTTTTGGTTCAACATGTTGAGAAAATCGGTATTACCGCCGACATTGAGCTGGTAGGTCCGGTCAATGTCGACACCCCGCAGGCGGAAAAGATCCACAAGCGCGCGATGCAGAATTGTGGCGCCGACCTGGCTTTTGATGTCATCACCGATAATCGGCAGCCCGGCACGTTGAAAGCGCTGCTCCCATTCTGGCGAACTGGCGATAAAGACCGGTATGCAGTTCACCATGCCGACGCCGGCTTGCAACGCGCAGCGGGCATAAAAGCCGGTTGCCGCCTCCGACCCCACGGGCAAGTAGTTGACCAGGATGTCCGCCCCGGATGTCCGCAGCAGGTCAACGATGTCGCCCTCCGCGGCTTCCTGTTCCCGGCTGAGCACAATGCGTTCGTCTTCGTCATAGTCCTGGGTATGGTTGGAGACGCCGTCGAGAACCTGCCCCATGACCACCGGTACCCCCGCGGGCGGCACCTCTTTTTCTATTTCAAAGGAACAGTTGGGAGGGCTGTATATGGCTTTTGAAAGGTCCTGACCGACTTTGCGGGCGTCGATATCAATGGCCGCGACGAAGCGTATATCGGCCGGGGTATACCCCGCCAGATTCGGATGCAGCAGGCCCGGGACAGTCTGCTCTTCTGCCCGGCCGTAATGCTGGACGCCTTGGACAAGCGCACTGGCGCAGTTTCCAATACCCACAAGGGCAACGTTGATTTGTTTCATAGCGTTTCTTTTACATTGAGAGACCGTGTTTACTATTCCCTTATATTTATGACTTCTGGATAAAGCCGGGTGGCATGAGCACCCGACAATAGGAATTAATATGTTTTCCCGGTCGACCCTTGTCAAGGGCAAATCAAGATGAACCGGGCAAGCCGCCGCTCATGGCTACCCGAAGTTAAACCGACTTGAAAGCGCTGTCCGGGAAAAAGCAGTAAGGGCATTCATCCGGTGGCTCGTCCCCACGATGAACGTAGCCGCAGACCCGGCAGCGCCACCTGGGCCCGGCTGCATCGGCTTCGGGCGGCACCTGGCCGGGGGCAAACTGTTCGATGGCCAGATCCTCCAGAGGTGGCATGATCGCCTGGTAAGCGGCCAGCACATGCCCGGCCAATATGATCCGTTGCACTTCGCTGGTGCCTTCGTAGATTCTGTACAAACGCACGTCGCGCAGCAATTTTTCGATGGGAAAGAAGCGGGTGTAGCCGTAGCCGGCCATGACCTGCAAGGCTTGGTCGACCACTTCAAAGGCTGCTTCGGTGGCATACATCTTGGCTATGGACGCACTGATATTCGGATCTATATCATTGTCGCATTCCCAGGCGGCTTTCCAGACCAGCAGCCGGGACGTTTCAACTTTCTGGTACATTTCCGCGAGTTTGAACTGAATGGCCTGAAAGTTAGCGATTTTACTACCGAATGCTTTACGCTTTCTGGCATAGTCGATGGCGAATTCCATTGCCGAGCGGGCGGTTCCCACGGCAAAGGCGCCGATAGACGGGCGGGTGCGGGCAAAGGTATGCATGGCCAGGACGAAACCCTCACCCGGAGGGGCCAGCATATTTTCCTTGGGAACCCTTACATCTTTTAGGTTGATCGCGGTGGTATTCGAGGTGCGTTGTCCCATTTTGGGGATGGGTCTGCCGGCACTGACACCCTCCCAGGCGGTTTCGACCAGGAAGGCACAAATACCGGCATGGGCACTCTTCGGATCAACGGTGGCAAATACCGATACATAGTCGGCCAGGCCACCATTGGTAACCCAGTACTTGGTTCCGTTGAGAATATACGCGTCTCCATCGCGCTGTGCCCGGCAGCGCAGGCTGGCGACATCCGATCCCATGGTCGGTTCCGACGTGGCAAAGGCAATGTACTTTTGTTCATTCAGAATTTTGGGGAAATACTTGGCCTTCAGTTCTTCGTTTTTGCAGAGAATAAGCGGCTCCATACCCAGCGCATTGTCAAAAATGCTGGTGGCCAGCCCCGCACAGGCGGCGGCCAGTTCCTCGGTCAGGATAACCGCTTCCAGGCATCCGAAGCCCCTGCCTCCATAGGCCTCGGGAACATCCCCATTGATCAGACCGGCTTCCTCGGCCTTGCGGATAACTTCCTGAGACGTTTCGTCGCGCTGGTCATACCGCCAGGCCAGGGGCAGGACCTCCTGCAGCGCAAAATCACGCGCCTTTTGCTGCAGGGCGACCAATTCCGGGCTCAGTTTGAAATTCAACATGTCACAACTCCTTTCAGCCTGTAGGTCATTTGTGGAAACCGGGTATCGAACCCGGATAAATATTGAGGTTCTCGAGAAGAACCAAGAAGCTGCCGACGCAACTGGTTTACCGGTGGGTGCGGGCTGATTTGGGTTATCAAAAGCATAGCATATCAGAACGGGTAGATAAAGTGGCCTCCCGGGCAGAGCAAGCTCGGCGAGTTCTGGTTGGTTTGGGGTACCCCGCATAACTTGCGTCCGGGGCTGACGTGACTTATGGTCAAGCAAAGACGAATAGAAACACGGCCCAGGAGCTTGCGATGACGCACGCAGACATTCCGGTCATTATCGTTGGCGGGGGTATCAGCGGGTTGGCTTGTGCCCTGCACCTGCATAGCTGGAAAATACCCGTCCTGGTGCTCGAGGCCGGTAGTCGGCTGGGTGGCCGCATCCAGACGGACCGCGTAGATGGCTTCCGTCTGGATCACGGTTTCCAGGTCCTGCAGACGGCGTATCCGGAGGCCCGCCGGATGCTCGATTACGGGCAGCTTGAATTGCGGACGTTTGGTCCCGGTGCCCTGGTTCGCTACCGGGGGCGGTTTTATACCCTGGCCGATCCTCTACGCAGACCAGGGGCCCTGCTGGATACCATCACCGCGCCCATCGGCAGCCTGGCTGATCGCCTGCGGTTGTTAAAACTGGCCTGGCAGGCTTGCCGGGGCCCGCTGGAGACGCTTTTTCACCAGCCGGAATCGACGGCCATGGCGTTTTTGCAGACCGCGGGCTTCTCGGAAGCCATGATCCGGCGCTTTTTCGTGCCTTTTTTTGGCGGTGTCTGCCTGGATCCCCGGATTGAGGCTTCCAGCCGGGTCCTGCAATATGTCCTGCGCATGTTCGCTGCCGGTGACGCCGCCCTGCCGGCCGCGGGCATGGCGCAGATCCCGCGCCAATTGGCCGCCGGCCTGCCCGCTGACTGCGTTCGGACCGGCCTGCGCGTGCGCCGGATCTACGGTGACGGGGTTTCGCTGGATGATGGGACCCGCATGCCGGCCCGGGCTGTTGTTGCCGCGACCCAGGCCCCGGAAACCTCGCGATTGCTGGGGCTGCCGGCTGGCGGTGGTTCCAGGGCTGAAACCTGTCTTTATTTCGCCGCCGACCGGGCGGACTGGCACTCTGCCTATCTCATGTTGAATGGCGACGGGGATGGGCTGATCAACAATATCGCTATTCCCAGCCAGGTGTCGGCCCGCTATGCGCCGGCGGGAAAATCATTGATTGCGGTGGTACTGTTGGGGGAACCGGAGTTGTCTGCGGGAGAGTTGCGCCGCATGGTCAGGGCCGAGTTGGTCGATTGGTTTGGTCCCGAGGTCGAGCAGTGGGATCACCTTATGACATATCGCATTTCCCACGCGCTACCCGATCAAGCGCCGCCCACGCAGAGTCCCTATCGTCCCCCCGGCCCCCCGGGCCCGGGAATCTTTATCTGTGGCGAGTACGGCAGTCTCCCGGGTATCCAGTGGGCGTTGCTTTCCGGACGGTACGCGGCGGAGGCCGTCAGACAACATCCGGGTTAACACAGCGGACATAGACAGGATCGCTGTCCAGAAAGTGCTTGTCGAATGCATGTAAAACGGGTTATATGCCGTCAGGCGGTGCCGAACCTGCCGCGTTCGCCTCAAAATGCAGGCGTTTAGCCCCGATTGCTGTATTGGTGACTTTCATTCTCCCGAACCTGTCCTGCCGTGCCTCAGGTAAAAGGGCTTTCACGCGGATGTTTCCGGCTGGTGTTGTTCTCCCGACTCAATGGAAAGCAGCCCCGGAATGAGGCCCAGGCTGAAGCACATTTTCCGCTGGTAACATCTTTATGGGGGAGTGTGTCTGCATCGGCCGGTATTTTGACCCGAAACCGCGGGCAACCCGGGCCCTGGCCCGCTGCCCGCCGCACCTTTCCACCTGGTATCTAACCCAAGGAGGTACCCGTGATTCACCAATTTGATACGGTGATCGTCGGTTCCGGTGGCGCCGGCCTGTATGCGGCCCTGGAAGCCAGCCAGAGATCGAAGACCGCTGTTCTTTCCAAACTCTATCCAATCCGCAGCCACACCGGTGCCGCCCAGGGTGGTATCAGCGCCGCCCTGGGAAACGTCGAAGAAGATAAACCGGAATGGCATGCCTTCGACACAGTCAAAGGCGGCGACTACCTGGTCGATCAGCAGGCGGCCCAGATTCTGGCCGAAGAGGCCATCCAGGCTGTTTACGATTTAGAAAATCGGGGGCTTCCGTTCAGCCGCACACTGGAAGGGCGCATCGATCAGCGCCGTTTCGGTGGACATACCCGTAACTTCGGCGAGGGGCCCGTGCGCCGGGCCTGTTATGCGGCCGACCGAACCGGACACATGATTCTACAGACCCTTTACCAGCAGTGCATCAAGAATGAAGTGGCCTTTTTCGACGAGTTCCAGGTAGTGGACCTCATTCTGGACGGCAACACCGCCCAGGGTGTCGTGGCCGTTGAACTGGCCACCGGTGAGATGCATGTGCTGGCCGCCAAGGCGGTGCTGTTTGCCACCGGCGGATTCGGGCGCATGTTCAAGATCACCTCGAATGCCTTTGCCAATACCGGTGATGGACCGGCCGTCTGCGCCCGGCGCGGCATTCCCCTGGAGGACATGGAATTCTTTCAGTTCCATCCCACCGGAATCATGGGGCTGGGCATCCTCATATCCGAGGCCGTGCGCGGTGAAGGGGGCATGCTGTATAACCGGGATGGTGAACGTTTCATGGAACGCTACTCGCCCACTTTACTGGACCTCGCGCCCCGCGACATCGTCGCCCGCTCCATCATGACCGAAGTGCGCGCCGGCCTGGGCATCCGGGGTGATCGCAAGATAGACGATTATGTCCATCTGGATGCCACTCATCTGGGTGAAGCTACCTTGGCAACGAAACTGCCTGAAATTACAAGCTTTTGCAAAACCTACCTGGGCATCGACCCGGCCGAAAAGCCCATACCGGTACTGCCCACCGCCCACTATGCCATGGGCGGCATTCCCACGGATGAACAGGGGCGGGTGGTGCAAGACGGTGCGGGTACCGTGGTGAACGGGCTTTATGCGGCGGGAGAATGTGCCTGCGTATCGGTGCACGGTGCCAATCGTCTGGGTACCAACAGTCTTTTGGACCTGGTGGTGTTCGGACGTCGGGCGGGTCAGCATATCGGCGAGTATGTCAAGCAGGCCGACCAGCCGCAGCTATCCGAGGCAGCGGCGGACGAGGCCCGCGCCTGGATCGCCCGGCTCACCGACGGCAGCACCGGACCCCATGGCGGACACATTACCGAGGAGATGCAGGTCACCATGATGGAAAAGGTGGGCATTTACCGCAACGCCGGTGATATGGAAGCGGCGGTCAACGAGATCCAGGCACTGAGGGAGCGCTATCGTGCCGTGCGGGTTCAGGATACCGGCAAAGCCTTTAACACCGATCTTTTGGAAATCATCGAGTTGGGCAATCTCCTGGATCTTTCGCTACTGACCGCCGCCTCGGCCCTCAACCGCACGGAGAGCCGGGGGGCCCACAGCCGGGAGGATTTTTCCGAAAGAGACGACGACAACTGGCTCAAGCACACCCTGGCCTATCTGGATGGGGACAAGGTGCGCATTGACCTAAAAGCGGTGGATACCTCTATCTGGGAGCCCAAGCCGCGCACATATTGATGACAAGGAGCCGATCATGAACATCATCCTCAAAGTGCAGCGATATAACCCCGAAACGGATGAGGCACCCTATTTCCAGGAATACACGGTAGAGACCGACCCGAACGAACGCCTCCTGGATGCCTTGATGCAGATCAAGCTTTTCCAGGATGGAAGTCTGGGGTTTCGGAAGAGTTGCGCCCATGGTGTCTGCGGGTCGGATGCCATGCGCATCAACGGTCAGGACGGTCTGGCCTGCAAGACGCTGATCAAGGAGGTGGCCGGCCAGGACGGTGATACCGTTACCGTAGAACCCCTGCAACACCTGCCGGTGCAACGGGATCTGATCGTGGACCAGGATGCTTTTTTCAGAAAGTACCGCTCGGTTAAGCCTTTTCTGATCAATGACGAGCCGGTAGCGGCCGGCGAACGCCGTCAGTCCCAAGAGGAGAGAATGCAATTCGATGATACCACCAACTGCATTCTCTGTGCGTCCTGCTATTCAGCCTGCCCGGTCCTGGACGGTAATGTCGCTTTTCTCGGCCCGGCCGCCATTTCTCAGGCCTACCGTTTTTTGGCGGATACCCGGGACCGCGGACTAGACGTCCGGTTTCCGGTATTGAACCACCCCGACGGCGTATGGCCCTGTGAAAATCATTTCAAATGCACCCAGGCCTGCCCGCGGGGCATCTTAATCACCAAGCGCATCAATCAGACCAAGCGCCTGTTGGAGAAGCATAAGGCCAAAGATGGCGGGTCCTGAGGCAACGCCATCAATGGGGGGTTTCAAATGCGTCCAGCAATCCCTCTGGATGATCGCTTTCGCCTTGCGCCTCCGGGTGATTGTTGATGAACCGGGCGCATGAATTCCAGCGCAAAAGAGCATCCTGATTGTCCGGGTCACAGCCCGCCAGGGCTTCCGCATAGGCTTGCATGGCCTTGACGAACCAGTCATAAGCGACGCTACCCGATCCCGGGCCGCCCTGTTCAAAATGATATTTGGCCCGCCGTTCGTAAAGGATGCCGGTGTAGTAGGATTTGCAATAGCTCGTATCCAGACGTTTCACGATGTCACGCGCTTGTTCAAATGTGGGGTTAAGCCCGGTGTGGACGAACTTATCCGTCAGGGCGAGCAGGCGCATGATGAGGGCATCCTGGTGATCCGGCTCAACCGCCAGGATATCTAGGCAGATACTATCGGCCTCCTCGGGATCATTCAGCAAGCGGTAGTGCTCGGCCTTTTCCAACGCGCTCGGTATGGCTTCGGTTTTGAGGGTTTTCAATTCAATCATAGCAACCTCGCTTTGTGGTGAGAGAACAGGGATATCGTTCCTGTGATCCAAGTTGCAACCGGTCGCCACTCACCTGTACCACCCTTTGCCGCTCGGGGGAACGGGCGTGTGTCTAAATTGTATGCGCTTCTGTTCTACCTTTCTTCTATTCTTCAGTCGGTGCTTCGCAGAGCCCCGCGAGCCGGTCCGGAATTAAATTAAGTATCAGCAGGCAAATTTGCAACCAGTCCTCCCAGGCGCTCGGTAATGATATCCGCCATTTCCGTAATCGTGAATTTATCATTGTTGATCAGCAAATGGTAGAGGTGAGGATCGGACAGATCCATTTTGGTAAAATGACGGGTGAAGTCATCCCGTTCGGCCTGACGGGCTTCAATGTGTTCCCGGGCCTCCTCTTCCGTATTCCCCATGTAGGCCATGATGGTTTTGATTTTGAAGGCCATGGGTGCGGTCAGACGGACGTGCAGGACGTGGGGCAGGTCCTGGGTCAGACAGACACCGCCCCGGCCGACGATGATGCTGTTGCCGGCCTTGGCAAAATATCGCACTGTTTTTTTGATATAGAAAAACACCTCGAACGGGTCGGCATGTTCGCGACCCATAAAGGTGGTGAGCATGGATTGGAATGTGGGATCGACGTGGGTGATGTATTCAAGTTCGGCCTTGGCATAGCCTGATTTCTGAGCGATCTTTTCCAGGAGCAATCTGTCCAACACGGTCCACTCGGTCCCGTTGTTTGCCTCGGCATTCAAGCGGGCATGCAGCGTTTCCGCCAGGGGATACGCCTGACAACCGAACTCTCGGGATATGGTCACGCATGGTTTGGGCGTTGCCTTTGCCTGCGTCTGCCGGGTTGCCCATTCGTTCCAGGCACTCAAGCGTTTTTCGATTTGGGGTATGAGGCGGTAAGGTGCTTTCATAAGGCATTCCTCCTTTCGTTATGCAAGGGGGTATCGATGAAGGACGGTCTTGAAAGCGGGCTGGTGGTGAGATCAAGGTGTAGATGGTGCTGCAGGGGTCCAGATTTCGCGCAGAATAGAAGCTGACTGAAATCCTCGCAAGATACCTAAAAAATAGGGCGACCGCCAGGGGTGTCAAGCCTTTATCCGAGGCGTTTTTTAATATTGACGACCTGGGAGCGACCGTGATGTGCACGGAGCGCTATGTCTGATAAAGGTGGTCCCGGGTTATAGGTAGCGCGTTGTTCAAACCATTGGAGAAGAGCACCTGGAAAAGCCGGGACTCACCATGGCGAAATCCGACCATGGCACTGTTGAGAAAAAGGCGCCAGCATCTAACCAGCCTGTCATCGCCTAATTCTCTGATTCGGTCACAGTTGCGTTCGTAATTTTCCGACCATTTCGAAAGCGTTTGGGCGTAATGCAGCCGCAGATTTTCCACGTCCAATATACAGCCACCGATCTTGGAAAGTCCCCGGCAAATTTCGGTCAGGGTCGGCAGGTAAGAGCCGGGGAAGATATACTTGAATGTCCACGGATCCCTGCTGGAAGGGGCATCTTTGCCGATGGTGTGCAACAGGCCCAGCCCGCCGGGTTTCAGCAGCTGCGCCACGTTGCGAAAGAAGACCGAAAAGTATTTTTTCCCAACGTGCTCGAACATGCCGATAGAAACGACCTTGTCGAATGTTCCGTTCAGGTGCCGATAATCCTTATATAGCACCGTCACCCGGTCCTCAAGCCCCCTTTGCTTCACCAAGTGTTTGACGTAACTGTACTGGTTTTCGGAAAGGGTATTGCCGGTGCACCGCACCCCGTATTGCTCGGCAGCATAGATGAGCATACCGCCCCAGCCGCAGCCGATGTCCAGCAGTGTCTCGTCCGCCTGCAACATCAGCTTGCGGGCAATGTGTTCGTATTTGTTGCGTTGCGCCTGTTCCAAGGAATCATCCGGTGTCGTGAAATACGCACACGAGTAGGTCATGGTGTGATCCAGGTACTGGGCGTAAAAGTCATTCCCGAGATCGTAATGGAACGCAATGTTGGTGGGTGCGCATCGCCGGGTGCTTCGCTTGAGCAGGGCCTGGAGGCAGCACCACAGCTTATGCCGGAGAGAAAGGCGGTGGCGGTCGAAATCGATGGCCAATCCCAGACGGAGCAGCTCCGGCAGATCGCCCTCCACTTCCAGGTTGCCGGACATGTAAACCTCGCCGAAACCCAAAAAGCCTTTCGAGATGATTTGGTCGCCACAGGTTTTCGATTTCAGGCGCATGGTGACCCTCGGCGTATCTCCAAACCGGATGATATCCCCATCCCAGAATTCAAACGCAAAGCTGGCCTCTGGGTCGGCCTGGTGCATCAAACGGGCGATGTGTTTCAAGAAATCTTTTCCCATGGTAGCTTTCCTTTCAATAGGCTGAATTTATAGATAATCGTGGCGCTATCGGAAAACTGGGAAAGGTATAGAACCAGAATGCTGAAATCGCGGACCGAATCAGGATCGGGAAGCAGGCGTGCGATTTTGCAGGGTACATCCGTTTGAAGCTGGAATCGAGTCGCATCGAGCGTCAGGATGCCGTTGGAAATAATATCTTATTTTAACGCGAAGTTTTCTTAATATCAAGTTTTTACCGTTTTATGAATACATTGCCTTAGAGCCTATCCACAATGAAAGCTAATGAATAACAATTGCTACACCTTACGGTTATTGCTATACTCATCTGCGCAATTTGAGATAAGATCATTTAGAAATACATTCGATTTTCATGATCCGTTTTGCCCCGGAGGATACCATGCGAAATATCAGTCTGTTGCTTGGTTTGAGCCTGTTATGCCTATTACCTGGAAGCCTGACCGCTGCGGAAATACCGATGAGCGATGCGACGTCCGAATGCCTCGACTGTCACGCCAGCCTGCATCCCGGGATTGTCGCGGATTGGCAAAAAAGCCGCCACGCCAAAACGACGCCACAGGCGGCTATGGCTGTAGAAGGCCTGGGCCGCAAGGTCTCCTCGCAGGAAATCCCCGCCGAACTCACAGGTACCTCCGTCGGGTGTGCCGAGTGTCACAATTTACGGCCTGCGGCGCACACAGATACCTTTGAACACAACGGCTATGACGTCCATGTGGTGGTCAGCCCCCGGGACTGTGCCGTCTGTCATGCCGAAGAAGCGGCCCAGTATTCCAAAAACCTGATGGCCAACGCCCATGCAAACCTGGCCGAAAATCCGCTCTACCAGAAACTGCAGCGCAGTATTATCGGGACCAAGCAAAGAAAAGAGGGTCGCATCACTTTCAAAGCGGCCAATGACGATACCCGGGCGGAGACTTGCTACTACTGTCACGGAACCCAGCTGATGGTGACTGGTAAAGAGATCCGCGATACCGAACTGGCCGGTGAATTGGAGTTTCCCGTCATCAAGGGCTGGCCCAACCAGGGCGTCGGTCGTGTAAACCTGGATGGAAGCCTGGGGTCTTGCTCGGCCTGCCATACCCGGCATGCGTTTTCCATCGAGATGGCCCGCAAGCCTTACACCTGCAAGGAATGCCATGTGGGCCCCGATGTACCGGCAGCCAAGGTCTACGAAGCCAGCAAACACGGCAATATCTTTTCCGCCATGCATAAAACCTGGGATTTCAACGCGGTGCCCTGGAAGATCGGGGAGGATTTTACCGCTCCGACCTGCGCCAGCTGCCATATCAGCCTGCTGGTCAATGCCGATGAAGAGGTGGTGTCCACAAGGACGCATCAAATGAACAACCGTCTGCCCTGGCGCATTTTCGGGCTGGTCTATGCCCACCCCCATCCCCGGGAACCGGACACCTCCGTGATCCGCAATCGCGAGGGGCTGGCCCTGCCGACCAGTCTCGACGGCACGTTGGCCAAGGAGTACCTGATTGGGCCCGAGGAACAGGACAAACGCCGCCAGGCCATGCAGGCGGCCTGCCTGAACTGCCACGACGCTTCGTGGGTCAACGGGCACTGGCGGCGTTTTGAAAACACCATCAGGCAGACCAATGCGGATGTCAAACTGGCCACCGAGATCATGGGTGATTTCTGGAAGGGCAAATATGCCGATCAGGACGGCAATCCTTTTGACGAGGCCATTGAGAAACGGTGGATGGACATCTGGCAGTTCTATGCCAATACGATTCGGTTCGCTTCGTCCATGGCCGGGGGCGGCGACTACGCGGTGTATGCCGATGGCAATTACCATCTCTCTCAAGCGCTGCTGGAAATGAACGCCTGGTTGGAACTGCATAAAAAGACCGACATGACCGGGAAATGATGACAAGGTGAAAGGAGTGGCTGCATGAGTGTTATCCGCCCGGCGTTCGTGCTGATCGTTCCGGAAATAACCAGCCCGGAGGGCGCGGTCGCGGAAAACGACCGGCCCCCTGGACGACTGGCCGGCTGTCCCCGCAAACCCAATTGCGTCTCCTCGGAAGCCGCGGACAGCAGGCACAACGTGACGCCCTTGCAGCTCAAAGGTGATCCATCCGCTGCCTGGGAAGGTATCCAAGCTATCGTCGACCGCCTGCCACGCACCACGATCGTTGCACACACCGCGCACTACTTGCACGCCGAGGTTAAAAGCCGGTTGTTCCGCTTTATTGATGATCTGGAGCTTCTTTGGGATCCGGCCACAGACCGGGTTGCCATACGCTCGGCTTCGCGCTTAGGCTATTCTGACCTGGGCGTAAATCGTCGCCGCGTTGAGGACCTGCGGCGCGAATTCAAACGGGCCGATCTAATCTGCTAGTGTTGCGTCTCACTTAGATGGATCAAAAAGGTTGACCGTTCTATCTAAGATTTTGGGGACAAACTAAATTCGAAATACGAAGCACGAATTTCTAAACAAATCAAAAATTCAAATGTCTAAATGACCAAAACAGAAACTTGGTAGCTGTAACAATAGGTGTTGTTTGAATTTTTTGGTCATTCTGATTTGCTTTATTGTTTGCGGCGTTCGCCTTGGGGACACTCCGAATTTCGATATTCGGATTTAGAATTTTTAAGCTGCTCAAAATCGCCATTGCGGCAGTATTATTTTATAGGAACTTATAGGAAATAATAATAGCGTTCCTTTACATTCATACGGCGTGCCAGCCGCATAGCCATGAACGCCACGATCAGGACCCCGGCCACCAGGATGGACCAGAGTACGATGCGGCGCATCGGCAATGGTTTCGGCTGCGGTGACAATCTCTGGGGGCCGCCGAGGGTGATCTGGTTACCCTGCGGTCGCACCCAGCGGGCGAGCTCATGCTTGTGACGCCGGTTGATGCCGTCGAAAAGGGCGGACACATTCACTTTCAATGGCGCTACCAGGGTGCTTCCGTAGGCCAGGGTAAAAGGACCCTTCCCCCGGGCAATGAAGAAAAGGTCGTGGGGGCGATAGCCGATTTCCAGGCGGGGTACGGCGCTGCCGATGGTGCTGTGGCTGGCATCCACGCGCAGTTGCCAGTGGCGGTCCAGGGAAATCGGTACGGAACGGGGGCTGCTGGTTAAAACGGTGTGGTCCACGTCGATGCGGTAGAACAATCCCCTGAAGCGGCGTTTCCAGTCTGCTTTGAGATCGTTGCGGGAGGATACCTCTGCCTGGGCCATGGAGTTGGCCTGGTCGAAGATGAGATTGATCCGGTCTATGGGAAAGGCCCCATTGGTCAGGTATGCGAAGACACCCGGGGTGTCGGGTGCCGCTTGACCTTCCAGCTGTACATATACGCGAATAGGGGCCCGACCTTCCGGTTGCAGCTGGCCTTCGATCCGGAAAACCGGAACGGCCGGGCCGGAACCTGTTTGCCGCAGGCGCAGGTAGCGCCCGGTTTTGGCTTTCAAGGCGATTGTATCGCTGAGCAGCCGATGACCACCGTAGCGGACATCTGAGATCGCGGTGCGCGTCTTAATCGTTCGCCAGTTCACCAGATCGTCACTGGTTGCCACGCTGAACATGGCCATGCGGTTTTTGTCTCCCAGCGGCCACACCAGCCGCAATTGCACCAGATCGCGCCTCAAGCGACTGGCATCTACGAGCAACGTCCGGGCGGATTTGGCCGGTGATGATTTCAGGCCGGGGTCGACCCGTACAACCGCTCCGTCCGGTCCGGTGCGCACGTAGACCCGGTATCTGTCGGCTTCCGGCTTGATGTCTTCCGGCAGGGGAAAGAACGGGAGGGACTGCCACAAGGCCTCGGCGGCCTGGGTACGGGCATAGCGCAGCATGTGCGGGACCGGTTCTCCGGCCGCATTGAATACGCGCACATCGCCCAGGTTGGCCCGGTGCGTGTACTTGTAGACCTGCGCCGGCAAGCTTAGTGCGGCGATCGGTGTTCCTCTGGGCACATCGATTTTCACACCGTATGCGAAATCGTGCAAACCCGGCTCCGCCGCCCAAACCGGTACCGTCACCAATAGCAGCACCAACGCCCAGGACCATCTCATCATGAAGGTTCTCCTTTCGTATCCACCGGGGGCAAGGGCGTGAAGAAACCGATAATCAGCATCAGGCCACCCACCGCCAGGAACGACACGATCCGAAAGACCGTGCCCGAACCGGATAGATCCACCAGGAAAAGTTTGATCACCACAATAGCCAGCAGGCCGGCGCCGGTAAACCACACCGGTCGCAGCTTCAGGCGATTGGATGCGATCATGCAGCCCAGGGCCAACATTCCCCAGAGCACCGCCACCAGCGTGTGGAACAGGTCCGAACGAAAAAGAGCATCGGTTGAGTAGCGCACATCCGCCAGGTGGTGAACGGCGCGGGCCACCGTTGCGGTCAGCCATCCGAAAACACCGGCGGCCGGCCCCGTCCACAAGACAGCCGGTCCCAGATCGGCGGCCGGGGCCAACGGCTCCCGCAAGGATCCGAGCACCCACCGGAACAGGACCAGAAACACAAAAATCTGAACCAGGTCCAGCGGGTTGAGCAGGGGTAGATACGGTAGGGGGCGGGGATCGCCGTCAAGGGTGAGACCCCCTAGCGACCAGGCCAGCAGACCCAGCACCAGCAGAGCCGGTGTCCACCCTTGATAAGCGGTCTGCCAGGGTTCGATTGGCCAGCCTGACTGGTTTTTGAGCTTGCTCAACAAAATAGCGACGGCTCCGGGCACAGCCCCCCAGGCGATAAAGGCCCAAACAGCGGCGCCGCCGGCAAGTCTGTCAAGGAGCCAACCGGCTTCCCAGCTGATCAAGGTTACGGCCAGCAGGATTCCAGTCACGTGCCAGGCGACGGCAATCCTCCTGGGCCAGGCGGCATCCATGCAGAGCAAGAGGAACAGGTGCACAGCGAAGACAAACGGCCAAACGGCCAGCCACCAATCCTGAAAAGGGTGATTGAAATAGCGGTAATCGCTTATGGCCAGCGCCCCCAGCACCATGGCCGGCAGCAGGCCCAGGGCCGGCCAGCGCAGCATCCGCCAGTCCAGGCGGTTATACAGCAGTCCCAGGGCCAGGCCGGAAAAACCAATATAGGCCATGTTTGCCACCAGTTCGTGACGGCGGGGCAACCGGCGATCAATTTCATCGAACCCGGTACCGAACCACCACAGTAATCCCCAGGTCAAACTGAGCGCGGCCAGTGGTTTTTCCAGGCGGTGCAGGTGTTGCTGGTAGCGTTCGAGGAAATAGGCGGATACCAGACCGGCCAGTCCCACGAGGATGCCGCCCAGAAAACGGTTGTTGAACACAGCCATATCGGCACCGGTCCCGTGACTGCCAAACAGGAAGAAGGCCCCCGAGCCGAGCTGGAGCAGTAGGCCGAAACTACGCGCTGTCCAGCGCTGCTGGCGGCATCCCACCCAGACCAGTCCAGCCCCTTCGAGACTCCAGGCCACGGTTGTCCAGCGGCCGGACAGCGCCAGGGGGATGGCCAGGCTGCCGAATACCACCCCCAGCGACAGAAACGCTTCGACCAGGGCCGCCAGGCCTTGTTTCCGCCGCCGCCACAAGGCGGTGGCCAGACCCGTATAGATCAACCCCATGGCCAGGGAACTGAAGGCCAGGCCGTAATCCATATTCTTTACAAGGCCGACTTGCAGGCTGAAGACTACCAGGGGCAGGCCGAACACCAGGGTGCTGTCCACGTAGCCTTTCAGGCGCGGGGGTTGCCGCAGGGCGAACAGCACGGAAATGGCCAGGTAGAAAAGGAAGAAGAGCACCAGGAAAGGTTCCGTGGTGGTGAAATAATCGGGGCGATAGTACTGCATCCCCCACACCGAACCGATGCCGAAAGTAAAGATGAAGCCCAGCAGGTTGAGCCAGCGCCAGGCTTTGAACCAGGCGATGCCGCATATCCCGGCGTTGAGCATGGCATAGTAGCTGAACAGGGTAACGTGACTGCCGGCACCCGTGGACAGCAGTACCGGGGCCATGAACCCGCCGGCGGCGCCCAGGACCGCCATGGCGGCAGCATTCTGCAGGACCGCCAGGATACCGGAAAAGACCACCAGGCCCACCATAACCAGGAAGGTGAGCGGCAGGGGGACCAGGTCAAACAGGCGGGCGGCCGCGAACAGGGTCAGGTACATAATGCCGATGCCGCCCCCCTGGAGGGTGACTGCATATCCGAAACGGCTGTGCCGCAAGCGCCAGCCCAGCACCAGCAACGCGATACCGGCTGCAAAGGCGGCGGCCAGGCGGACCTCCAGGGGAACCAGATCCCGAGCCGCGGCATATTTCACCAGGAACGCAAACCCGAAAAGCAGGACCACCACGCCCACGCGGACCACCAGGTTGCCACCCAGGATAAACGCTTTAACCCTCTCCATGGCGTCACCGGCACCCGACGCGGGTTGGTCTGTCTTGGGCGGTTGGATCGATGGCGGCGGCGATTCGATTTCTTCCGGCAGATGCAATTCCAGGGAGGGTATATCGTCGGTTTGCGGCGGGGATGGCGCCGTGGTTTTGGCTACGGCCTTTATCGCGGCGGCATCTGCGGGTGCCGCCGCTTCCCGGGCAGTCTCTTTGATGTGCTCAGCGGAAGGTTCCTCGGCCGCCTGTGATTCCGGCGGTACACCCGCAGCCTGCCCACCCAACAGATCGGCTATTTGGGCTTCCATCTCTTTCAGGCGCCGTTGGACGGACACAAGTGCATTACGCTGGCTGATCACGGCAGCCACCAGTAACCCCACGGTGCCGCCGATCATGAGGTCGCCCGGGCCACGCAGGTAGATTTCTCCGGCGAGGACCCCGATGAGCCCGAAAATGATGTAGATTAAACCATTGCCCATAGTGTGAAGCAACCTGAGAAGCGGTTCATTTCAAATATTCGGTTTGGAACACCGTTGACAGACAGAACTGCTGTTAAAGGCAGAGTGCATCATACGCAAAGTGTCTGATATGTCAACCTGAATACCTGATTTAGGGGTGTACCGGTGGTGATGCTTCGGGATGAATGTACCAAAAAGGTAAGTGTCCCGGCAATGTCGTCAGATGGTCGTAGGCATGCGGTTAGGGTCGATAGGCAATCCGGTATATCCGGTCCGCGTGGTCATCACTGACCAGCAGGGAACCGTCCGGCAGCACTTCCAGATCCACCGGCCGACCGATCACGGTGTTGTCTTTCTGCAGCCATCCGTGGGCAAATACGTTGTAACTGATGGCCCGGGATCCTTTCAGAGTCACCACGTTGATGCGGTAGCCGATAGGTTCACTGCGGTTCCACGATCCATGTTCCGCGATGAAAATCTGGCCGTGATATTTGTCGGGAAACTGCTGCCCGGTATAAAATCGCATACCCAACGAGGCCACATGCGGTCCCAGTTCCTGCACAGGCGGGGTGTAGGCATCCGTCGGTGCCAGTTTGCCGAACTTGGGATCGCCTAACGCTTTGCCGTGGTAGTAGGGGAAACCGAAGTGCTGACCTTTGCGGACTGCGTGGTTCAGTTCGTCCGGGGGCAGATCGTCCCCCAGGTAGTCTCGGCCGTTGTCTGTAAACCAGAGATTTCCAGTGTGTGGATGCCAGTCGAAGCCCACCGTGTTGCGGACACCCTGGGCGTAAATCTCCAGGTTGCGGCCGTCCGGGTCCATGCGCATGATCGTGGCAAAGCGCGGATCCTTCTGCATGCAGACATTGCAGGGTGCGCCGACCGGCACGTAGAGTTTCTCGTCCGGTCCGAAACGGATAAATTTCCAACCGTGCCAGCGCCGGGAAGGAAACGTGTCGTTGACCACTAAGGGCTCGCCGGGAGCGGCTAGGTTTTGCATAATGTCAGGAAAGCGGATTACCCGGTTGATTTCCGCCACGTACAAATCTCCCCCCCGGTAGGCCACGCCGTTGGGCGACCACAGTCCGCTGGCAATCACGAGCACCTTGTCTGCCTGATAGTCCCTATCTGTGTCGATCACGGCGTAGACTTTACCGGCATTGCGCGAGCCCACGAAAAAGACCCCGTCCGGACCGGCGGCAATCGAACGGGCGTTGGGCACATTGTCAGCGAAGACGGAAATCTTGAAACCGGGTGGCAGGGTGATCTGATCCAGAGAGAATTCCCGGGCGCCCATGGCGCCTGCATTGCCGGACAGAAAAAATACTATGAACAGGAGGATGATGTTAATTCTTTTCATCATATGTCCATTGTTTTTTGGCCGAGAAGGTGCGGGCAGAAGCGGTTTCAAGCTTTCACTCGGGTTCAAGGTCAAAGCAGGACGATGCGTTTAGCCGCAGGAATATATTGAATATTTCGAGGATTAAAGCCTCGCCCCAACACAGAGATTGAGCCCGAGGGGTGGTTTGCAACCGCTTCAATTCCAACTCGTTTGCAAAGCGATAACCTTAAGCGCGCATCAACTTGGAAATACGCATTATCGCTTCATTCATATTGTCCAGGCGTTTGATGAGCAGTGCTATCAGGTGGTCTTTGATTTTATTGCTCATTTCCGGTTTGATCTGTGCAAAAAAGTCATGGTCCATTTCTATGACGGTAACGTCTTCATTGGCGATGACGTTGCTCTGGCGCGGTTTGCCCGAAACCCACGACATTTCGCCGAATATCTCACCCGGTTTGAGGCGGGACAGCTGAATATTGGCACCGTCCTGCTGCTTGGTAATCAGGCAGACCCCCTTTACCAGTAGAAAGAGTGTGGTGGATGTATCGCCTTCGCTTATCAGGTGGTCGTCCTTCACATAGGTTTTTATCGGCGGGTCCCTCTCGACCAGAATCTGCATCTCTTCTTCGGAAAAGTCATTAAACAACGGGACATCTTTGAGCAACTCATAGATAGACATTGTCCATTCCTTTCCTGTTTTTTGGGGAGGTGGGTCGTAGGATGAAACTATCCGTCACTATATAACAACACGCCGCAAAGCGCCACTTAATTTCCGGATAGATAATGAGGAAACACGTAGAAATGGTTTCAAGCAAGACGGCCGATTGGTTTTAAGAAAATTACCGAAAGCGACTTTAGAGGTTTTAATCGGGAACAAGGTCCCGTCTACGCCTTACAGGCTACGCCGGACAGGCTAGGCGGCCGAGCGGTTTTGATATACAATCAAGAAGTGGTTTATGGGGGTCAATCGCTCTTTAGATAAATGCTGCCAATAGGTTTTAAGAAAACTACCTAAAGTGGCTTTAGAGGTTTCCATCGGGCCCAAGGTCAAGGCGGCCGAGCAGTTTGAACCGGAGGTGCCAGCGAAGCCAATGCCTTGCGTGGTAAATACTTTCTGGTATTTCGATGATTTAAACTGCTCGGCCAACGAAGAAATTGGGTTCGAAGGGAGGCTTTAAAGCCACTTTTAGGTGTTGTCATACATGCGTATGACCTCACCAGTATTGGCCCCCTCCACGCTTTTCACATACCCATTGACCACCTTGTCCATGGGAATCGGATTGGCACCGGGGA
>Ga0126333_1000076_pt1 | contig 34873 bp, 37 predicted proteins | sample InaspJWI54metaG_FD_94488 | JGI IMG/M metagenome (GOLD analysis project Ga0126333, IMG submission 94488) | Marine gutless worms symbiont microbial communities from Oahu, Hawaii - Inanidrilus sp. 2 OAHU.JWI-54 metaG | ecosystem: Host-associated > Annelida > Digestive system > Unclassified | place...
CAGTGACTGTAAACGTTGTCATAGTGGCCTCCTTTTTTAAGGTTATGAGGCCTTTATAACCGTGCCTTGTGACAAATACGGTCACAGTTCGGCACTACTGGAGTTTTTTAGAGAACCGTAATCTAAAATTTAGTCCTGACTTTGTCTGCATGTGCTTGCCGGGCCGAAGCCGCGGCGATGCGTCCGGCGCAGCTTGGAAAGCGAAGACGGAAGCGAGTGGGCGGTAAATCCTAATGACTTGTTTAAATGGATTTTAATATAAGGACTTTACTTCCGCCATCACGAACGAACTGCGGGTCGCCTTGACACCTTTTGTATTAAATACATCCTGCAGCACAACGTCTGAGTAGTGCTGCATGTCCCGGGCCACAATCTCCAGCATGATATCCACGTCGCCCGACACCGCGAAAACGCTGACGACCCCGTCGATATCCGCCAGGGTGTGGGCCAGCTTTTCCCAACCGGTATCCGTATCACGGACTACCCCGCAGTACGCCCGCACCGACAGCCCGAGTTTCTGGCGGTCCGTGAGGGCCCGATATCCGGTAATGACGCCTTCGCGTTCAAGGCGGGCAATGCGCCGGGAACAGCTCGAATGCGACAGGTTCACCAGTCCGGCTACATCGATATTGGATAGCCGCCCGTTGGACTGCAGGGCGGCGATGATTTTTCGGTCGTAATCATCAATTTTAGCCATATTCACAACCTTTGCAGCTAGCTGTTGATGGGATGAGTTTTGAGTATCAATCTAACAAATATTGAAAAAAGTGCAATATCTTTGTAATTTTTAGATATTTATATAATATGTTTGCATTTAGTATCGTTGCCGCTTTTGGTTAAAGCATGCCGACATCATCCATAACATTACTGCTGCGCTGCGTTTTCTTCTACAGCCCTTAGATACCACCGCTATGGAATCGATTCGCAATATAAGCTTGGGCATACGTAGAATACCAAGGGGATGCCACCCTTTTATTGGAAGATGTGAAATCCGCAGTCTGGATTTGCCTGGCGGTACTCATCTCGTTGGCAAACACCAACTAAAATTAGAATTTGCATTGGCCGACTTGACAATCACAATTCCGGTGGTATTATTTAACCATAGAGTTAAATAACTGAATGGTTAAATAATGGACGAGCCAAAACTGACTTCTATATTTAGCGCCCTGGCGGATCCTACCCGCCGGGCGATCATAGCCCGGCTTTCCTCCGGGGAAGCCTCTGCCGGTGAACTGGCTGCGCCGTTCGGGATTTCCAGGCCGGCCATAAGCAACCACTTGAAAGTATTAGAAAATGCTAACTTGATCGTGCGCAAGAAGGATGCCCAGTGGCATCGCTTCCAGCTGCAATCCGAAACCCTGGATGTCGCCTCTGATTGGATAGCCAGATATCGTGAGTTCTGGGAGGACCGGCTGGAGGCCCTTGACGCTTACCTCAAAACAAAGTGAATTATCATATAGGTGACACTATGAATATGCCCGCAACCAAAATCGAAGACTATACCCTGTCGCTTGACCGCGAATACAATGCCCCGCCGGAGAAAGTGTTCCAGGCCTGGACCGATCCAAATTTCATTACCAGCTGGTTCGGGCCGGATGGAGCCGAAGTCCATTCCGCCGAGATCGATCTGAATGTCGGTGGAGAGTACCGTCTAACGCTCAAAGAACCGGACGGCAGCGTGGCGGTCCTCCATGGCAAGTACCGCGAGATAGACCCGCCCCATAAACTGTCTTTTACCTGGATATTGGATGGCCAGGCTTGCGAAGGCAGTGCCGGCCTGCACGCCGAGACAGTGGTGACGTTAGACTTCCAGGACCAGAACGGGGCAACCCGACTGGTCCTGACTCACGATTTTTTGCCCACGGCGGAATCCCGGGACAGCCACTTCATGGGTTGGACGGATTCGCTGGATAGCCTCGCAAAACTGTTTGTTTGAGACGGCCTAAATAATGGATCCTGGCGTACAATTTTCAGCCGGGATCCATTCTGCGTTTGACCTGCAAGCTGAATTTAGTTTAAGCTCATACATACTCATCCAATCAAATTACCACAAAGCCGGAACATGATAATCACAAGGAGAACATAATGAATATTCTGGTGGGTTACGACCATTCCGGTGTCTCCGAAGCACTTTTAAAACTGGCCCGTGAACATGCCCTGGCATTTAAAGCCAAAATCTGCCTGATGACTTCATTGGAGCAGGGTTCGACGCTGAAAAGTGAGGACGTCCAAAGAGCCGAAAGCAGGCTGGACAGAGTAATGGCCCTTTTGAAAGCCGATGGTATTCCCTGCGAGACCAAAGTTTCGGTAAGCTACCTGGGTGCCGGGGAAGATCTGGTCAAGTACGCCAATGAGAATGACGTGGATGAAATTATCATCGGGGTAAAGAGAAGGTCGAAAGTCGGCAAATTGATGTTCGGGTCCAACGCCCAATACGTGATTCTCAAGGCCTCATGCCCGGTTGTTTCCGTTAAATAAAAGCCCGGCACCCACTACACCACCCGGCACTCAAAAATGATCGCTATATACTGCGCAGGCAGGCAAATTATAGTAATAATAAGGAGTGGTTGTGCGCCATGCCGGTTGCCTGCGCAAACCGGGTCTTGACAGTCGGTAACGGGTGCCTATTCTGTGTTAAGAGGAGTTCAGATCCATCCCACCTCCTTTATGCTCTGAATTTCTCTTGTTCACGGGGTGGTTCCTGCCAGGGAACCGCCCTTATCGTTTTTGGGGCTATTTCTCGGGTCAAAAATATGTATTATTACAGGTTCCTAACCACGCTTGGCCCATTTGGCGAAATCAAACCGGAGGCAAGATGCATCACGTGATGATACACCCGGCCACCTACGACGATTGCCGAGTCGCTGTAGAACGGGCCTTCGAACTTTTTCCGCAGGATATGACGGGTAAAAAGGTAGTGATCAAGCCAAATGTCCTGCGGATGTCCACCCCCGATGAACATATTGTAACCCACCCGGCGGTCTTGCGGGCGGTGATTGCAAAGGTTGTCCAACTGAAGCCCCAGGAGATCGTTGTCGGCGATAATCCCGGACTGTTCAGTTATGGCGATAACGAGAAGGCCTTTGAAAAGACCGGACTGATGGAAGCGGCCGGGGAATATTACCGTAACCTGGGAGACTCCCCCCAACCAATAGCCTTTCAAGCTGATGTCATGGCGAAGGTTGGAATTTCCAGAGAAATCCTGGATGCGGACATCGTGATAAGCTTGCCCAAGTTTAAAACGCACGGCCTTACGGTTATGACCGGGGCCATCAAAAACAGCTACGGGTTCCTGCCTGGTGCCCAGAAAGCCAAGCTGCACCGGATTGCCGGTACACCGGAACGCTTTCATGAGCTGATCGTAGAAGTGTTTCGCCTGCGCGTTCTGGATCTGTTTATTATGGATGCGGTCGTGGGGATGGAGGGCAACGGCCCGGCCTCGCCGGATTTAAGGGAGATCGGGCAGATCCTGGCCGCCGATAACGCCGTGGCCCTGGACGGGGTCGTGGCGCGCATGATGGGGTTGGACCCGGGCCGCTTGCGCTTTCTGAAAAAGGCCAGGGAGTTGGGTCTGGGGGATTTTGACGAGCATGAAATCCGCATTAACGGGGAGTTGCGGGTTGTCCCGGACTTCAAGCTACCGCCGTTAGGGGGCGAGGCCATCGCCTGTGATGCGACCGTTCAGGAGATCATCAAAGGCAAAACCCGGGTCAGGCCGGCTGTTGATCCCGACCTGTGTACAGCCTGCGGCCTCTGCGGGGAGCACTGTCCGGTAGCGGCCATCACCATGGAAAACGATTTACCTGTGGCGGATGCCGAAACTTGCATTACCTGTTTCTGCTGCCAGGAGATCTGTCCCGAGAAGGCCATGACGCTCAACTGAGGCCCGGTGTTTAGGCAGTCCTAAAAACCTGGTCCTACAGGCTAGGATTCTTTACAAATGATAGCATGGTTTGAAATCCAGCATACACAGGAGTCCAATACCGGTGATGCGACATTTACTGATTACACTTGTTCTGGTTTTCATTGCCCTGCCTTGTCAGGCCAAGATCTACAACTATAAAAAAGACGGGGTTTGGGTTTTTACAGACTCACCTCCCGAGGACAAGATCGGGGAAAGTGAAACCATCGAAGAGATCGGGCGGCCCACGCCCCGCTCGAAAACCGGCGGGACCCAGTTACTTCAGAATTACCCGCGGCGTTCACCCGTTGAGGCCGCCACGGCAGCCACTGTGGCCGTCAAAGGGGGTTTGGGTTACGGCAGCGGGTTTTTCGTTTCAACGGACGGCTATATCCTCACGAACAAGCATGTTATTCGGACAACCAAACACCAGGAAAAGCAGGAGAGCCAGGTGTTCAATAGAGTGGATGGCCGCATCGCAACCTTGCAGAAGCAGTTCACCACGGAAAAGACCAGGTTGGACAGTTATGCGGCCGATTTAAAACAACTTAAAAGCCTTGCGGACCGAGAGCGCGATAGTGGGCGGAAGCGGTCCTACAAATCGGAATATACCTATCGGCTCAAAAAATATGAAACCTGGAAGACAGATTACAATGAGCGACGCAAAAAATTCGATGCCCAGAAGCGGGAGTACCGCAACAAGCGGGCGGACTACAGGTATAAAAAGTCCGTAGCCAACCTCTCCCAGAGCTTTACCATTATCCTGGCGGATAAGACCGAGCTGAATGCCCGTCTGGTAGCAATCAGTTCAACGCATGATCTAGCCCTATTGAAACTGGACGGTTACAAAACACCGGCTTTGCAACAGCTCAATTCGCGCACGCTGGTTCCCGGTGGACCGCTATATGCCATCGGAAGTCCGGCCCGGCTGAACAACTCGGTTACCGCGGGGATTTTTTCGGGCTATGAAAAGGGATTTGTCCAGACGAACGCCCAGATCTATCCGGGCAACAGCGGCGGACCCCTGGTGACCCAGACCGGGCGTGTGGTGGGCATCAACACCTTCAAGCAGCTCACCCGCAAATATGAGGGGTTGGGCTTTGCAATTCCTATCGAACGTGCCTACCAGGAGTTTAGCCGTTACCTGAAGTGATGACAAAAGCCAGCGGGCATCATCAACAGTAAAAAGTCTTATAAGACTTTCATCTACAGGCTGTTTTTCTCCTTGCATTTATTATCTGAGTATATAATTTACTCGGGCTAACCACTGGACAATCTGGGTTCCGCTTTGGGAAGACCGATAATCGTGCAGCCTTTCCTTGACAAATCTTTCTTTGCTAAAGTATTGTATCTAAAAGAGAATTGGAGTATATTGAATACCGCTGCAAAAAATCTCCACTACGCCTTCGGATAACATACGACGCGGCGATACTCGACATCAGTTGCGTCTAGCGAGTGAAATAGTGAAAGCTCTGACAATTTCGAAAACCAGTGCCACTACACACCTGCCCGACACCACAGATCAGCACTTATTCAAGGATGCTTTACCATGACGATGCCGCTTGAAATCATTCAGGAAATCCAGAAGCGGTTGTTGGAAATCGAGACCTACCGGTCCCACCAATTGTACAAAGAGGCCCACACGCGCTGCCGAGAACTGTTGGGTTTTATCGAGAGAACTCCGGCGGTCACCCGCAAACAGGCCTTTCTGGTGAAACTTTCCAAAAAGCTCGAACAGATCGACGGTGAATTGAAAGCCTTCTTTGAATACTCCAAAACAGCGAAGATGACGCCAAAAGAACGCGAACTGGTTCGAAAATTGTTCACCACCGGCAAAGGCACAAAAGCGTCGGATGCGTTCGAGGAAGCGACGGCGCTGTTGGTCTTCGGCCAGCGGACGGAGGCTTTGGAGGCGTTTAAAGCCCTGCTTACTGACGTCAACCAGCGGATTGCCGCGGCCAAGAGCATCCTTCGCTGCCACCTGGGAGACGGCCAGGTTCAGGCCGCCGTCAACGAGTACCTGGAGTGGTTAAAAAATGATGGCCTGCCCCCCAAGGAACTCGATTCCGTGCGCGGTTTTCTGCAAGCCGTGCTGACCAAAAAAGGCTACCGCCAGCAGCTGCCGGAACCAATGATAATCGAAGAGATCGAAGTGGAGCCGGAACCCGAAGAGGAAGACGGGGATCTGATTTCGATCCAACTGCCGTATGTGGATAAACGTTTTCGCAGGAACAAGGTTCTCCTGGACGTCAATTTTCAAAGCGGGAACATGATCAATTGTATCCTTCCCAAATCCAAGAAAAACCTGGTTGGGTTCTTCAAACCGAAATCCATTTTTCATGACGTCCGGATCAATAGCACCCATACTGCTATCAATGCTTCTATCCGGCTGGTTGAGGTGAGCAAAATCAGTGAGGGAGAGCAGGCCGGAAGCTATACCATTACCATGGAGGTCATGGAGGGGCGTTGAGTCGGAGATAATGATTCCGATGGCCCGTTACTGCCAGGCGCGGTCAGATACGTTGCGGCAAACCTGCCCGACAAGTGCCTGAGTGGTTGTATCTTGCCGATAATTGAAGTATATTTCACATATCCATCCAATGCTCATATAGCGCGGCTGCCTAGTACCCCTCCTACCCTAAAACCACATCTGGTTTTGAATTCGGGTAGCACCGTACCAGGTGACTATTATTTATGAATTGCATCCTGTATTCAGGCCAAGCGATTCGCCAAACAACCCGAGGCAGTGCAATCATGACCGTGCCCGCCAAAATTCGCCAGGAGATCCAGAAACGGTTGCAGGAGATCGAGGCTTACCGGTCCCACTCACTGTTCAAAGAAGCCCGCGTTCGCTGTCAGGAATTAGCGGCCTTCATCAAAAAAAACCCGGACATTCCCAACAAAGAAAAATTAATGGGGCAACTGGTGAACAAGGTTAAGAAAATCGATGAAGAGCTAAAGACCTTCGACGACTTTTCATCAGGTGTCGAGATGTCCTCCCATGAGCAGACAGTTGTTAAGGAATTGTTCACCTCCGGCAAAAAAGGGGACGCCAAAACAGCATTTGAAACCGCCACCGCACTGCTGGTGTTCGGCCAGTGGGCACCGGCCTTGAAAGCGCTGCGGGAATTACTCGGTGATGACACCCACCGGGTTGCGGCCGCAAAAAGTATCATTCGCTGCCACCTCGGGGCCAAACAATACCAGGCTGCCGTCAACGATTACCTGGCATGGTTCAAAGATGATAATTTCCCCAGACAGGCGCTGGATTCCGTACGGGCCTTTCTCCAGGCGGCCCTCGAAAAAAAAGGGTTCACGCAGAAACTCCCGGTTCCCACTATCATGGATGAGGTCGAGACGCCGGCGGAACTGGATGACGAACCGGAGGATTTCCTCTCGATCGTCCTTACCTACAAAGACAACCTCCAGAAGAAAAAGGAGGTTGTCCTGGATATCAACTTTCAAAGCCGGGTGCGGATTAACTGCATCGTGCCCTGGACCGAAAGCGATCTGCTCGAATATTTAAAACCTGGAATCGTTATTCCGGACGTTCAGCTAAACGGGGTAGATATGATAACATTTAGTTCGTTGCGCCTCAAAGAGGTTAGTAAAATCCGGGTGGGCCGTTACGCCGGCGACACCACCATTACTTTGCTGTTTTTAGATGACGATTGATACCGTGTGTTTTTCAGTCAGGTAAACTGCAAGCCGAATTCCCTGGAGATACAATGAAAAAATCTTTGCTGCTTGTTGCGGCTATCGCGATTTTTATGCCGGCCTGCTGCCCCATGGTGTCCGTCAATCCTCTCTCCGAGCCGGGCGGCATTGACGAGCGGCTCTTTGGCGTCTGGCGGCCGGTTACCCCAGAGGGCGAACGGGTTTACCTGCATGTCGGCAAAGAATCCGATACTACCCTGGTCGCTTTGAGTGTCGAACACATGGATAGTGGTCGGCTCGATACGGCCCGGATGCCGTTCTTTTTGACCCGCACGAATACAAACGACTACTGGAATATCCGCTACGAGGACTTGGAGGACAATCTGGCCAAGGGCTATGCCGGATTCTTTTTTATGAAATACACCTTCCCGGATGACGACACCCTGTATGTCTACCAGCTTGATCGCAAGCCCATCATGGCCGCTATCAAGGCCGGGAAATTGAAGGGCCGGATTACCTACAAGGTCAAAGAAGTCTCGCCCGGGGTGCAGCTCAAAACCTTGCCGGCTGAAAAGAGCGCCGATTGTGTCACCATTACGGATACGTCCGAGAATCTGTTGAAGTATTTAGAAACTGGCGGCCACCAGGCCCTCTTTCCGGAACCCATGCAATTCATACGGGTGCGGCCAACATCCAACCAATAACCTTTTTCAGGATAGAACCCGTCGCAATATATTATTTTGGTTCGAAATTCAGCCTTTTTTATGTGAACTTCCGTTTTCGATTGCAAAGCCAGGCAGGACAGTGAAGACGGCCGTGAGGAATCCCCCGAAGACACGCCCGCCCAATTCATTCTAAAATCAATCGTGATCTTTTAGACCGTGTGCTTCCTTGAAAGCGTGCCATTCATCGTGGTCTATCTGACTGTCACCATTGCCGTCGATGGCTTCAAACACTTTTGGTTCGGCGTGGGGAAAATAGGTCTTGAATTCTTCCCAGTTCACCAGGTCATCACCATCGGCATCCATGTCCCCGAAATGGGCTTTGAACGTTTTAGGATCCGGCATGGGCGTTTTGTGGTAGGGAGCCTTACCGGCACAAGCGGCCAGAAAGACCAGCAAGGCCAGGGTTGTGTACAGTGCAATTTTTTTCATATCTTCACCATGTCAATATTCAGGTTTAAGTACGCTTAGCTAAACTAAAGCGAGCACCGCTGATGTCAAGAGTGACAAACCTGGTGCCAGCGTACCGTGTAAAGGCAGAAGGTGTTGAGCCGCGGCGCTTAAGTTTTTGGCGGCAGTAGTTTACGTAAAATGTTGGGGGAGAGACCGGGCCGGCCGGTGCCCCCATTGACAACGATGGACCGCCACTTTACCTTTCAATATGCAGGGCGTCCGGATTACCCGGTCCGCCCGGAAGTTGCTGCTCCCCGGGAGGCACCCATGACAACGCGCGAGATTTCAGCCGACTTTCCTTATGAATCCAAGTTTCTTGACGTGCTCGGATCGAAGATGCACTACATTGAAGCAGGCCGAGGAGAGCCATTTCTATTTCTCCATGGCAATCCCACATCATCCTATCTGTGGCGGAACATCATACCGCACCTGAGTCCCCTGGGTCGCTGCATCGCTCCTGATCTGATCGGCATGGGCCGCTCGGAAAAACCAAAGTTGCTCTACCGCTTTTTCGATCACTACAGGTACGTCGAAGGCTTCATCGATGCGCTTGATCTAAGAAACATCACCCTGGTGATCCATGATTGGGGGTCGGCGCTCGGGTTTCATTATGCGATGCAGCACGAGGAAAACGTCAAGGCTATCGCTTTTATGGAGGCAATTTTAAAGCCGTTTACGTGGGCGGGATTCGCGCCGGACTACAAAATGGGTTTCAAGTTGATGCGCACACCGATCATTGGCTGGTTCATGATCAGTGTCCTGAACGGTTTCATCAAAGGGATGCTGCCCAAGACGATTGTCAGAAAGTTGACCCCGGAGGAGATGGCGGTTTATGCTGCCCCGTATCCGTCGATCGGCAGCCGCAAACCCCTGCGGCAATGGCCCTGTGAAATTCCTATCGATGGACAACCTGCGGATGTGGATGAAACGGTGCGGGCCTACAACCGCAAACTCCAGCAAAGCGAACTGCCGAAACTACTACTCCATGCCAGGCCAGGTGCCATTATAGACGAAAAAGAGGTGGCCTAGTGTCGGACGCATCTCAAAAACCTGGTTACCGTTGATATCGGCCGGGGGATCCATTTCATACAGGAAGACAACCCGCATGATATCGGTGCCGCCGTGGCGACGTGGTACCAGGGTTTGGGCGCGGGCGCATCTAATCAGTAGCCGAATAAGGATAGATGTTTATGGAAGCATGTAAATTTATCGATTTTCTCGAGGTTTTGAAACCTTGGCTGGATCGCGATTATATCCGTAAAGGATATCTGGGGAAGGACGGTACGTTCCGAATCTACTTCAGCGACGGTGGCGCAAAGCACTACGAAATTAACGACTGTTCGGAAGCCCGTTTAAAGGAAGTCTTCACTCTGATGACGGCTGCCGGTATACCTGTTGAAACAGGCGGGTAGTACTCAAAGACCAAATTCCAGTCGCCGAACAACAGTGACGCCCCCATCACCGGCTATCTTCAGCAGGACACCTTCGCCTGAGGAAACGAACTCGCCAGCCAGGCCGGCGATGGTCACATAATGGGTCACCAGCACAATAAGGCGGCTGTTTTTCGGCTGGTTGGCCAGAAAAGTTCTAAGGGCCGACAGATTCGGTTCGCGATCCTGCGGGCGTTCGTAGAACGAATTCAGGGCCGCCAATTCCTCAACCGGGCCAAGATTCATGAGACGGGCCGTTTCCAGGCATCGGCACCACTGGCTGGAATAGACCCGGGCCGAAGAGATTCCGTTGGCCTGCAGCCAACGCCCAATCGCCCCAGCCTGCTCGCGGCCCCGCCCATCCAGGTTTCGTTGCGTGCTGCAATCACCGATTCTGAAATTTTGCGGGTCGCCCGAACCTGGTGCCAGCGCATGCCTGATCATGATAACATGCCCTCTCGATGGGATGGGGGCATTGGAATCATCTCCAGCCGTCACCAGACCTACGGCAATCAACGGCAACCCTGCTAGGATGAACAACAGCTTGAATATTCTCATTTGAACCTCTCGGTTGCTTAAAGTTAGATCAAGACCCTACGGTCAATTGAGGCAGGCCTAAGGTAACGCGCCCGCAGGGCCTGTCAATAAGGGACCCTGCGAGTCCTCTGGGTTGGCATGATGGGCTTATGCTACCATATCGAACCCATTTATTGCTTATTGCCATATGAGCCTGCCGACTTAGCTTGTCCGGTAAACACGCCTGATCGGTTTATGTTCACGAAATTCAGGAGAAAATTGGATGTTACGTCTGGGATTGTGTTGTATATTCAGAGATCAACCGATAAAATTCCGTAAAACCACGGCCGCATACCTGAAAAGACTGGCGCCCGCTGCCCGCCTATCCTATGTTTCTGAAATCGTGACTGACAATGCCGCTGCCCTGCAGGCGGCCCTTGGGTACTGCCGGAACAACGGCATCGGCGCTTTTCGGATAAACAGCCAGATTCTGCCACTCAAGACCCACCCCGAAGTCGGCTACGATATTACCGATTTGCCCGGACATACCGATATCGTCGCGGCGTTCAAGGCCTGCGGACGTTACAGCCGGACGCACGATATCCGCACCAGTTTTCACCCGGATCAGTTTATTGTCCTCTCTTCCCCACGGCCGGAGGTGGTGCGCCGCTCAATTGCGGACCTGGCTTACCAGGCCGAGGTCGCCGATTGGGTGAACGCCGATGTGATCAACATTCATGCCGGGGGGGCCTATGGCGACAAAGCGGTAGCCCTGGGACGGCTTGAAGCGGTCATCGAACAATTGCCACCGACGATTCGATCACGACTGACGCTGGAAAACGATGATCGCACCTACACACCCCGTGATCTTCTGCCCCTGTGCGAACGAATCGGCATTCCCATGGTGTACGATGTGCACCACCACCGCTGTCTCCCTGACGGCTTGAGCGAGTCCGAAGTTACCGTCCGGGCGCTGGCAACCTGGGATCGCGAGCCGTTGTTCCACGTCTCAAGTCCGCTGGAAGGCTGGACAGGTCCCAAACCCGGACGGCACCATGATTTTATAAACACAGAAGATGTTCCGGTTGATTGGCTGGATATGGATATCACCGTGGATGTTGAAGCCAAAGCCAAGGAAGTGGCAGTCCGCAGGTTGCTGGAGGAACTGAAATAAGGTTCCAGATACCTTTAAATTTGCTTCTATATCACCCGGCCAACTTCGACAATTTTCATCGAATTCGTCACTCCGATAACCCCGTCGTGATCGCCCTTGGTGATGATTGCCAGGTCGCCCATCTGTAGCAATTCCTGGTTTTCCAAGGTCCTGATGGCCGCCCGCTTGATCTCTTCCGGTGGATACTCGGTTACGTCGAAGAAAAGTGGATAGACATTGCGATACAGGGTCATTTTGCCTAAAGAGGCCTCATGGCGGCTTAAGCCGAAGATGGGGATGGCCGTGTTGATGCGGGACATCCACAGGGGGGTCGAACCCGATTCTGTCAAGGCTACGAGAACCTTGATATCCAGGTGATTGGCTGCGTACATGGCGGACATCGAAATCGCCTCATCCGCGCGCTTGAAGCGCCTCTCGACGCGGTGGCCGGATACCTGGGTGGCGGGCTGCTTTTCAGCGGCCAGGCAGGCGCGAATAGCCGCGGCCAATACTTTTTCCGGGTAACTCCCCACCGCAGTTTCCCCGGAGAGCATGATTGCATCGGTACCATCGAGGACGGCATTGGCCACATCAGAGATCTCGGCCCGGGTCGGAATTGGGTTTTCGATCATCGACTCCATCATCTGAGTGGCGGTGATGGCCGGTTTGTCCAGCCAGATGGCCCGTTCGATAATGTGCTTCTGGATGGCCGGCACTTCGGCATCGCCGATCTCTACACCCAGGTCACCACGGGCAACCATGACCCCGTCGGCGGCCTGGATGATTTCCTCGATCGCCGCGACAGCTTCCGCCCGTTTGATTTTGGCGATAATGCCGGCGGTTCCGCCCGCTGCGGATAGGACCCGGCGGGCCTCGTGAATATCTGCGGCCGAGCGAACGAAGGAAACCGCGATGAAGTCCACCGACATCCCGGCCGCGGCGCGAATGTCGGTACGGTCTTTGTCCGTCAGGGCATCGGCGGAAAGGCCACCGCCCTTGCGGTTGATCCCCTTGTTGTCGGACAGTATGCCCCCGGTGACCACCAAACAGTCAACCCGGCCATCTACGATTCCGATTACCTCGAGTTCTATGCGGCCATCGTCGAGCAGGAGTATATCACCGGGGCCGACATCTGCGGCCAGTTGTTTGTAATCCACACCGACCGCTTGCCGGTTGCCGCCCACCGAAGAAAGGGTGGTGTCGAGGGCAAAAGTGGACCCGTTTTCAAGGGTCACCGGGCCATCTGCAAACCGGCCGATCCGGATTTTCGGTCCTTGGAGATCCGCCAGGACCCCGATGTGACGGCCGTGTTTCCGAGCACAGACGCGCATTTTCTCTATGCGGCTTTGATGCTCGGCCAGATCCCCGTGGGAGAAATTGATACGGATCAGATCAAGACCGGCGGATATCATTTCTTCGCGGATCTCGGCCGGGTCGGTGGCCGGGCCGAGGGTGGCCATAATTTTCGTTCTGCGGAACATGGTATCAGCCCTATGGGGAACACGTTACATCGCTATTGTGTGAAAACACTCTGGGTATACCCTTTAACCATAAGATGTTAGAGCATCATTACAACCATAGAGCGATAAATAAACAGCCATGGATGTCCTAAAGCCCCTATGCCTCCGGCAGCGCAGCATGTTTCCACCGCTCGTGCTTGACATCCACGGGGCGGCCCTTATTCCTTAAAATATGGTTTCGATATAACCGGGAGATGGCTGTTCATGCAGAAACCCGACGAATATAAAGCAAACGGATCTACCTATTTCTTGATGGCCACCGCCTGCCTGCTGTTGCTGCTGTCGTTTGGCTATCGATCGAGTTTCGGCCTGTTTATCAGGCCCCTGACCGAAGCAAACGGCTGGGGGCGCGAGGCCATATCCATGGCCCTGGCGATTCAGAACCTCTTCTGGGGAATCGTGGCCGTGTTTGCCGGGGGCCTGGCCGATCGCTACGGCAACGTCCGGGTCCTGGTGGCCGGCACCTTGTTATATGCCGGGGGTATGGCCCTCATGGCCGGGGTTGAGAGCATTTGGGTGCTACACAGTTCGGCCGGTCTGCTGGTTGGAGCCGGCATTGCCGGCACTTCATTCGGCATCGTGCTGCCGGCCATGGCCCGCGCGGTGGGCGAATCCCGGCGTCAGCTGGCCCTGGGGCTGGGCACCGCGGCCGGCTCCCTGGGTCAGTTCGCGGTCGTGCCGATCGCCCAGCAGTTGATCAATACTTACGGCTGGATTACGGCTTTGAACATCCTGGCCGTATCGGCGTTGACCATGGCCTTTCTGGCAATTCCCTTGGCGCCGTATTCCGGTAAAGCAGAAACCATGACTGCCGCCAGAGATCAGTCAGTATCCGAAGCCCTGCAGGAGGCCCTGGGGCACCGCTCCTTTCTGCTGCTGGTGACCGGTTTTTTTGTCTGCGGATTTCACGTGGCGTTCATAACCGCCCACATGCCGGCTTTTTTAACCGACAACGGGTTCGATGCCCGTCTGGGGGCCTGGAGCATTTCCCTGATCGGCCTTTGCAATGTGGTGGGGGCGTTTCTCTCCGGTGTCTGGTCCGGGCGGGTCTTCAAACGAAATCTGCTGGTAGGGATTTACCTCGGGCGTGCCGTTGCCATTACCCTGTTTTTATTATTGCCGATGACCCTGCCGTCGGTCCTGATATTCAGCGCCGTGATGGGATTTTTATGGCTGGCCACGGTGCCGCCGACATCCGGGCTGGTGGCTGTGATGTTCGGAACCCGCTACATGGCCCTGCTATACGGCATCGTTTTTTTGGGGCATCAGATCGGCAGCTTCAGCGGTGTTTGGCTGGGCGGCTGGCTTTATGACCGCACCGGCAGCTACGATGGCGTCTGGTGGTTGGGGGTTGCTTTCGGGGTGATGGCCGCCATCGTTCATTGGCCCATTGAAGAGAAACCGGTCATGAGATTGGCCGGACAGACTGCCGGTAATTAGAAGCTATCACAAACGACGTAACCCCTTTGATCACACAGAGGTGAGGCATGATAATCAAACAACTGGAAATGGATCCTTATGACAACTTCTCCTATCTGGTAGGCTGTGATCAGACGCACCAGGGCATGGTCATCGACCCGGGACCCAATGTGGACTACATCATCGAGGAAGCGGACAAAGCCGGCCTTAAGATCAATACCATTTTCAATACCCATGCACATGGGGATCACACTGCCGGTAACGGGCGCCTCAAAGAATTGACCGGTGCCCGCATCATTATCCACGAAGCAGATACGCGCGGTTATCCTCAGGCGGACCACTTTATAACCGATGAAACCACCCTTGCACTTGGTGAAATCACTTTCGACGTCATCCACACACCTGGTCATACACCCGGCGGTGTCTGTCTTTATGCGGAGGGCAACTTGTTTACCGGTGATACCCTGTTCGTTGGGGACAGCGGCCGGACCGATCTCATGGGCGGCGATCGGCCCACTCTGGGCGCTTCCATTCGTCGCTTGATGCAGTTGCCCGACGATACCATTGTCTGGCCGGGCCATGATTACGGCCCGACGCCTTCATCTACCCTCGGATGGGAAAAACGCAACAATGTCAATGCCAAAGAGTATGGCTATTACGTAGATTAGCGTGACCCTATCTTGATTTTTCAATCATTTCAAATCCCCAAATCACAGACCTTCAATCGATAACATTGTATTGGGGGGTTGACCCTACCAGATTACCCCAAAACAGGCCTCATTGCGTCTGGCAGACACGGTTCTACTATATGATTAGATGAAACAACAACCCCAAGATGGAGGCGCTAAAATGGACGCGAATAAAATTGAAGATTACTGGGACGAAAATGACGATGGTCACGTGGATACCCGCGAAGCAAATTTTGAATGTGAAAGCCCCGACCCGAAACTGGGCTGTGACCTGGGGATCGATGTAATGGGCTGACTTAAAAGGAGGCGGTTATGATAGGAACGTTACTTGCGATCGCTACGATCGGATATTTTATAAACGGTTGCTTACGCAGATCGGATGGCACCTGCCGAATTTAGCCGGAAAATCTCCTGCACGGCTTGCCGTTCATCTTTACACATACAACAATAAAACCAACAAGGCAGGGCTGATGCGCGGGCCCTGCCTTTTTTTTGGCACTCGGCCCCGAGAACTGAAGAGCCGATAACCTGAACGGATGCGAGTATGAAAAAGCCTGAGCATGCCCCGTTGGCTGGAGGGCGAACCAAGAAAAACCATGATCCACAAATAGGCGCATGGTACCGGAACCTAAAAGGGCAGTTGCATAAACTCCAGCCTTTTCTGGTACCTGGTCGACTGGTCACGTTTCAACAGATCACACCCGAGGAGAGCGACTTTTTTCAGATGCTGATAGGCTCTGTCCGGATACCGGAATCTGTCTGCGCGGTGTTTATTCCGCCGAGTGTCGTCCAGGCGGCGATGTGGTCCGATTCCAGCGATTCCATTGCGACGGGGAACTCCGGCCTTTATGGTATTTCTCCAGATGCCGGTGCTGTTGTGGCGCAACGCTGTGGGTCGTTGCAGACAATTGTTAACGCGCTCTTTGCTTTTCCACCCCTTCATCCGGGAATAGACGTGTATGACGACGGCAAGCTGCTGGCCGGCTATACCTATCAAGATCAACAGGCTTGCGCGGACGAGCTGACCGAGATCCTGTCCGTATACCTGAAATGAGGGCCGACCTGACGAAAATGCAGCTACAAGAAGAGCCTCAGCACGCCTCAAAGGTGCAAGGCGCGCTTTACGGATTGTTCATCGGCGACGCCCTGGCCATGCCGGTCCACTGGTATTATGATCGGCAAGCCCTGTTTCGGGATTATGGGCGAGTATCGGATTTCACGGCCCCCAAGGCTGAACACCCGGACAGTATACTCTGGCGGTCGAATTACACGGCGCCCAATGCAAAAGGGGAGATTCTACACGACCAGGCGCAATATTGGGGTCGGCCGAATATCCATTATCATCAGTTTCTCAAGGCTGGGGAAAACACGCTCAATATAAAACTCGCCCGTTTGCTGATGGATTCAATCAAATTTCTTGAGGCCTACCGGGTTGAGGATTACTTGCAGCGATACATCCAGTATATGACCACACCCGGCACCCATCGAGATACATACATTGAAGAGAGCCACCGCAAATTCTTCGAAAACTATGCCCGCGGGCGACCCCCGGAAAAGTGCGGCCGCGAGGAGAAGCACATTGGCGGTCTGGTCGGGATGGTCCCCATTCTGGTTCACTACCGGGGGCGTCCCAACCGTGCCCGGGAGGCGGCCCGCGAGCACCTGGCCTTGACCCATCCCGGCGATCGGATGAGAATCGCTGCCGACCTATTGATCGATCTGTTTGTTCAGGTACTGGACGGCCGCTCACTAAAGCAGGCCGTCTTATCTGCAATTGATTCCCAGCAGAATCCATTGGTGGGACACCCTTTCAGGAAGTGGGCCAAACTGCCCGATGATGTGGTCGTGGGGCGTTTACTGAGTACGGCCTGTTACGTGGAGCACGCTGTCCCGGCGGTCATTTACCTGGCATTGAAGTATCATACCGATCCGGAAGAGATGCTGATTGTTAACACCATGTTGGGGGGCGATAATGCTGGTCGTGGGGCCCTTTTAGGCGCTCTGGCCGGCGCAGCCGGCGGCATGGCATCCTTTCCGCCACGCTGGATCCGAGGACTCGCAGAACCGCCGCCCTACTTTCTATCAAGGTAGTTGTCCACGATGTTTAGCGCCTGCGGTGGTTTTTTTGCCCGGATCAGGCTATACACGCGGCGGCAATCCGACAGGGAAAGTTGCCCGACCCGCGCTAAAACCGACATTTCATGGGCGGCGTGGGGGAAGTCTTCTTGGGAAGCGGATATCTCGTCTTTATGCTCAAGTTTATGATACACCAGGCTTCGGGCAGCCAGCAGGTTTTCCCGGGAATCATGAGAATCGGGATGGAATATATAAATCAGGGTCAACAGATCGCCGGGTCCATAAAGACGTTTGTTTACCCCGGCTGGGATTTTCGTCAGGTCCAGCAGAAATTTTGGTTGCACATCGAAACCGGTTCCCAAGCCCTCACGTAGATAGCGCCAGAGGGCGTAGTGCATCTGTCCGGCTTCAATAAAGGATGAGGCGTGTTTCGGGACCATCTCAGTCAGTTCTGCAGCCCGCAAGCGGTCACGGATCACAAAACGACGTGCGTCTTGGCGGGCAAACTTTTTTACGGTTTTAACCAGCTGGGAAAACGATCCACGGGCTGAGGCTTCATAAAATGCGAGCAAGGCGCCTGTGGCGGCATGTTCCGCCAGATAGACACGCTGGCGGGGGGTGTCCGGTTGCAGATCAGCGGGGGTCCCCCCGTCAGCAAAGAATTCGTGTATCTTTATCAAGTGGGCTAAATACGGCTCAACGGCCAGTATCTTTTTGCCGCTTGCGTAAAGCGCCTTTAAGGCGGCGGCCATGCGGAAGCTGAACTCAGGATACTCGGTATCCAGCGTCGCCACATAGTCTCCCACGGGGATTTCACCCCGCAGCATCCCGTTCAACTCCTGCGAAGGCGGTTCCTCCAGGAAAATTGCCTCGTGATCAGCCATCAGCACGGCCGCGGTCCAGACAACTTCGGGGCGATGGTGGGAAAGGGCGACGGTTACCCGCGGTTTTGAAAGGCGCGTCATCCAGTCAAGACCTGCATAAGATCTGGCTATGCCATTAATTTCTTGCGGAAGCCATTGAGCTGCACAATATGTTGACGTTCCTGATCGATAATTTCAAAAACCCTGTCCTGGCCAAGATTCGGGGGGACCAGATCCTTAAGGCCTAAATAAAACAAGATAGACTCCTTTTCCAGGCCGATGGCGATTTCGATGATTTCAAGAATCGACTCCTGACCGGTGAGGGCATCGGCCGCAGAGGGACTGCCTTCACCACCGTGCATGTCGGCCATGGCCATTAGATACTGGGCAGAATCCCCCTGGGGGTCGAACACAGTGGGCGTTTTTTCGGCGCTGGTCAGGCTGGTCTGCATTTTCTCAAATGTACGTTGGTGGACATCTTCCATCGCAGCCAGTTTTTCGAGGGCTGTCCGGTTTTCGTCGTCTGATTGAAATTCAGCCGCCTTGCGATAAAACCGGGCTCCGTTTTCCTCGATGCGAATGGCCAATTTAAAGACTTCGTCAGCATTGAAATCATACGGCATAGGGGCCTCCTGGATTGATTTTTAAATTATTATATAGACTCGGTTTAAGCTGACATACTCGGCTGGCTTCGTCAAGACGTAGGTCCAGCGGCCTTGGTCTAGAAGCCAAAGGAAGCTAAGGACGCCAACCGGTTTGATCAATAGCGATATCCAACAAAATTTACTTTTTTGCTTGACAAGAGACGGGCTGACTCTTATTTTTGTGACACAGCGTCTCTAAAACAACAATTGAAAGGAAAACCGATGGAAAATAGCAATCAATTCAAGACGGCTATGATCACTGGTGCCACCGGCTATGTGGCCGGTTGGATCGTTAAACGGCTTTTGAACGAAGGGTACACGGTGCACGCCCCGGTCCGGGATCCGGAAAATTCTGAAAAGCTCAAATACCTGAATACGCTCGCAGAAAATGCGCCGGGAGGTATCCGTTACTTCAAGGCCGATTTGCTGGCGGAGGGATCATATGACGAAGCCATGCAGGGCTGCGAAGTGGTGTTTCATACCGCCTCTCCCTTTGTAATGGCGGTAAACGATCCCCAAAAAGAGCTGATCGAGCCGGCGCAACTGGGTACCCGGAACGTTTTGGAATCAGCCAATCGAACCCCAACCGTCAAACGGGTGGTTTTGACCAGTAGCTGTGCGGCCATCTACGGCGACAATGCCGACCTGGCCCTAACCGCCAACAGGGTCTTTACCGAGGAAGACTGGAATCAGACGTCTTCCCTGGAACACCAGCCCTATTCCTACTCCAAAACCGTGGCTGAAAAAGAAGCCTGGAAAATCGCCAAGGCACAGGATCGTTGGGACCTGGTTGTCATCAATCCCTCTCTGGTGATCGGCCCGGGTATCAATCCCCGGGGGACCTCGGAGAGCTTCAACCTGATCCGGCAGTTTGGAGATGGTACCATGAAAGCCGGGTGCCCGACTGGGGGATGGGCGTCGTGGATGTCCGCGATCTGGCCGAGGCCCACTTTCAGGCTGCCGTCACTGAGGAGGCCAAGGGCCGTCACATCACCTCCGGTCACAACTCCAGTTTTCCCGAGCTCGCCAAAGCCCTGCGGGCCCACTACGGTGATGCCTATCCGTTTCCGAAAAAAGCCCTGCCCAAGTGGCTGGTCTGGCTGGTGGGACCGATTATGGACAAGGGTATGACCCGCAAGATGGTCAGCTTGAACGTCAACCACGCCTGGCGGGCGGACAATTCCAAAAGCGTCAAAGAACTTGGGATGGCCTACCGGCCGCTGAAGGAGTCGATTGTGGATTTTTTTGAGCAGATGATACAAAGCGGGCTGGTGCCGCCTGCGAAGTGATCTTGCCAACTGGGGTCCGGGGTCAGGAGTCTGACAAGCTATAAGGTAGCAGGTATAAGGTATAAGGAGAACCCAGGAGTCAGGAATCTGGAGTCCGGCGTCAGAAAGTCCTCCCCTCCCTCGACGGGAGGGGTTGGGGGAGGGTGAACTTCAAGGGGAAGGAGCAAACCCAATATCTACCGGGTAACATGATCCCGATGTGTGAGCGTCGAAAAAGATAAGGCAATTAAAGGAAAAAGATGAACTGGCAAAGAGCGCGGACCGATGAACAGAAAGAGCAGCGGGTTGCGGCGATATTAGAAGCGACAGCGCGGTTGTATGCAGCTTCGAGTTTCGAGAAGATCACCCTGGCGGCCATCGCCCGGGAGGCCAATTTTACCCGGTCGAACCTTTACAAATACTTCCGCTCCAAGGAGGAGATCTTCTTCGAATTTCTAAAACACGATGTCCGCCTGTGGCGTCGCGACCTGGTAGGTCACTATGCGGACATTGCTTCCTGCTCGGTGGACACATTCGCAGATATCTGGGTAAAGGTGCTCATGCGGCACCAACGGCTGCTGCGGCTCGTCTCCGTGCTGTATGCCCACCTGGAGAAGAAGGCTTCCCGCGAGAGCCTGATCGGGTTCAAAAAGATGGCTAACTACGAATTCAGCCAGGTATCTGACCTCCTGAGCGGGCTCTTCCCGGGCCTGACCCGCGAGCAGGCCCTGACATTTTTACAGCAGCAGTTGGCGGCATCCATCGGACTATACACCATGACCGATCTATCCACGACCCAGCAGCGGGTGCTGGAAATGCCCGAATTCCAGCATTTTCAGCTCGATTTTGCAGACAGTTTTCGCTTGGCCGTGACCTGCCTGCTGAAGGGACTGCTGGGGTTATAACTGTGCCGACCGGTCGGGCTGTGGCGCTGGCTTTGTTCCGGCGTGATTTCTCCCCTTTGTTGCGCGATCATTGTCTGAGAACGAGGCCTGATCGATTGCATTCCTACCATCGCGAGGTTTCCCTTCAAGAAGTGAAACCCGGCATCGAATTGCCGGGGAGCCCCCTCCGACCTAAAGTGCCCGGTTTTAACAATTCGGTTAACGCGGTCTAGCGGCTTTTCCGAAAAATGTACGGATTCTATTTATTTGTTGTAATAACAGCTTGATATGGATACAGTCCTATAGAGACGTGTTTCCCGGACCATGCTTTTTCCATTCCTAACTGAAATTAACGCTTACGTTCAAAACCAGATAGCCGATCTTATAGAAAGAAACGTGTACAGCCATGCGTCCGACCTTCCATAAGGGCGGTCTATTTAGCGGGCACCTGTACAACGTGCTCGTCCGCATAATTGTAACCGGGAGAAATAGCCATGAAAATACAATGCCAGGCATGTCAAACTGCGTTTAATGTGGATGCGGCCAAAATACCGGAAGCAGGCATTAAAGTCGCTTGTAAACAATGCGGCGCTCCGCTGTCCATTACCAGGCAAGGGCTGGCCGGCGCAGAAAGTGGCGTCGCGACAGCTCCGGCGCAAGCCCCGGAACGTGCGCCGGGTGACGGGGTGGACCTTGCTTCACAGGAAGCACGATTGGGCGAGTTGATAGCCGCTGACGACCAGGACGGTGCTGCGGACCTGTTTCTAGAGATGATAAAGGCCTGCGCCAACCATGGAGACTTTGACGAAGCCGAGCGGCTCCATGCGCGCATGTACGATGAAACCCCCATGGCACTGAACACAATTATCGCAGCGGGTGAGGCCATTGAAGAATTGAAAAGTTGCTCGATCGATCCCGAGCACCTCGAACGCTGGGATGCGATCTACGCGGAATTGGATCAGGAGGAGACCACCATCCTGTGCTTTGCCCTGAAAGATGTTTCTTATCCCGCCGATGCAGTCATTTTTAAACAGGGGGATATAGACGGACGCCTTTACCTGGTGGAAGAAGGTGAACTGAAAATGGTGTGTCCGGATCCAGAGGGCGAGGAGGACATCACGGTACAGGAAGTGCAGGCCGGCGATATCTTCGGGGCCGATCATTTTTTCTCTTTTTCCGTGTGTACCTATACGGCCGTCGTTGTTGCGGATTGCCGGCTGAAATGCCTGGACAAGTCCAACCGTTTTAAGTGGATGGAGGCGCAGCCAAAGCTGGAGCATACGCTGCAGTCTTTTTGTAACACACGGCCAAAGACCAGCGATCTCATCGTGCAGCAAAATATTGAAAGACGAGGAGGCGACAGCCGGTCATCCCAGGTGATCGCAACGATTGAGGTGATCGACACGGGCAAGGCTGCCGACGATTGGTCCCGAAGTGTGCGGTTTACCGAAGTGTCGCCGGGGGGTGCCTGCCTGGAACTGAAACTCAACAAGCAGGTTGAGGCAGAAGCGCTTTTGGGGGAGGTTTTAAAAATCAGTTTCAAACTCCAGGTCGGCGGCGTTGAAAAACCTGTGAAAATGACGGCTCGGGTCGTGGCCATCAATTTTATGGCCTTCGGCGGTTGCGAGATGCACATCGAATTTACCAAAGAATTGAGCGAGAAAGCCTTGGCATTGTTTTAGTTTGCCAAACCTGGCCCATTCTTGTGGCGAGTCGTTGATATCAGGGGTGCGGCCCGTAGGGGGTACCCCTGATAGGCAGTGCCGGTATTCACGCCTGATACTGTTCAATGAAGTTTCCCGCCGGTTTGATATTCTGGATTACATCGATGAGGATGCCGTTGGGGTCCGGGGTGATGAAATGGCGCTGGCCCCATTCTTCGGATTTGATATCCAGGGCCATGGGCAGGTCCCTGGCTTTTAGTTTTTTATATTCCTTATCTACGTCCTCCACTTCAAAATTGATCAATACGCCCCGCGTCGGTTCCCGGAAGCCTTTCGGCACGCTGGGGTGATGGTAATCGAGCAAGGCCAATTCGAAATTGGCGTTTTGTCGTGAGCGCAGGCTCACGTACCAATCGGCTTCGAAGGTGGTCTCGAAATCGAAGTGTTTCTTATAAAAAGCATGTGATTCCCTGATCTTATCTGTACATATTACCGGGTAGCTGGATGTGAGTTTCATGGGGTTTCCTCTAATATGGGTTTGATGGTGTATTGACACTGTGCTATACATACATACTGTCTGTATAAACAAATATTAATACATACAGTATGTATGTCAAATGTGCTGGAGGAAAAGGTGGCCAAAAAAATAAGCCTCAGCAAGAAAGCGCAATCCGCGGCCACCATTCAACGCCTGCTGGCGGTGGCGATGCAGGAATTCAGCGATAAAGGTTACGCCGGTGCCTCCACAGAAGCCATCGTAAAAGAAGCCAAGGTTACGCGCGGCGCCCTGTATCACCACTTTAAAGGCAAAAAGGACCTGTTTTACGCGGTGTTCAAAGAGGCCCAGTTGGAAATCGGCAACCGGATAGAGGCCGATGCCGATGCGGCCGATGATCCCTGGGGCGGTTTGATCTCCGGGTGCAATGCTTTTTTAAAGGCTTGCTCGGACCCGGCCCTGCAGCAGATCGTGGTGATCGATGCCCCGGCTGTTTTAGACTGGAACACTTACCGTTCCGTGGACGTGAACCTGCCCGGCAGCGGGCTGTCCCTGCTAAAAGAATGCTTGCAGGATTTGGTGGACCAGAAAATGATCAAACCCATCGCCGTGGATGCACTGGCCCATCTGCTTTCAGGTGCCATGGATGAAGCCGCGGTGTGGATTGCGCAATCAGCAAACCCTTCAAAGTCTCTGGCCGAAGCTCAACACACCTTGCTCGCGTTGATACAGAGCTTGAAAGTATAAATGCCAGGTAACTCCCGAAATGCTAAAGCCTCTGGATAAGATAAACAAACACCGGTAATCGACTTGTGCGCTTTATTTCAAAGAAGGTTTCCAGCAAGGCGGTCCCGTCCGGCTGTCCGGCATATGTCGAAAGGTAGACGGCCCCCTTGGGCGGCCGGATAGGTTCCACGCTGCTCAGCAGGTTGGCAATCCGCTCATGATGCTTCTGCGAGAGGGGTGCCCCGATGAGGAAATTAGCCGTAATTTCAATGTTGGTGAAGGTCCTATTGAGGGCCAGCAGCTTGGCAAAGGCGGCCCGCATGTCGGCAACCTCCAGCGGTTTGCCGATGCGGGCCAGGGTTGGCCCATCCAGGGACTCGAGTCCGATGTTAATGTGAACATGATATGGTAACCGGTCCAGGGCCTCGAATAGTGCACCCTTCGCTTTCAGGAGGGCACTGACACTCCCAAACATGAACAGCCTGGGATGACTGACGTTGGCGTTGGCAAATCCAAATGCATCGAAGGATTCTACCGCTGCGGTGCAGATCCGTTCCTGACCGGCGGCCAGGGCATCGTGATGACCCAGAAAAAGGGAATTGTGATTGGGGAGATCATGGTCATAGAGAGCCTTCAGGTCTTCGATTTGGGCGCGAATACTCTCCAGCGGGCGGGGGCGGTAGGTACGGTCGGATTTGACGATACAAAAGTCGCAATGGTAAAGGCACCCGTCAGCGATGGTGAGCGGGATCACATCGTAATCCACATGGCGCGTGTCCGGCGGCAGGACCGATACCTGGCCACCGATAATGGTGTGCAGTCGCTTGGCATGGGCCAAAAGGGCGGTGTCATCATTGGCGGCGACACGATCCAGAAACGCACGGGCACTTTTAGAAAATTTTTCCAACGGCGTGGAGCGAATGTCGGCGTATAGCTGCGCCCAGGCGGCCAGGGCACCTGGTACCGCTGGATGGTCATAGGGGGTAAAATCGACGATGGCGTTGCTCTGATACGCAAAGCAGGGCAGGTAGTACTCTCCCAGCCAATCACGGATACCGTGCTGCTCGATCACCGCACCCACCGTGTAGTAAACCCAGTCATTGCCGGCAGTGCGTTTGAGCGCCTCGAAAGGGTGGGGCCAGTCCGGCCGGCGTCCGCGGATAAACTTGATCTGGCCGTTCAGGTTGAAATGGAACTCAAAGTCGTGGGTTTTAATTTCGGCATACGTTCCAAAGCGGGTCGGGTGGCTGGTTTTCGTGTATTGGCGGCTGCCGATTTTTTCCGTTGTGATGGAAAGGCTGCCTGGCCGAAACGGTTGCATGGCCGGATCCCTGAGTGGGGCATGGTGATTTATCATAATGGCTTCTCCTGTTAAATGAAAACAGGATCACGGTCAAGCCCGGCAGCCGAATGCCAGGAGATGGATCACCCACGCAAGTTTGACGCTAACGGATTTCTCCGATATGTTGAACCCGTAAAATCCCGCATATCAGGATCAACGACAGCCATGCACAAAAACAAACTCATCCACCTTTCCAGGATTCTTCCCCTGCGCATTTTCCTGCCGGTGGTTCTCACCATATTGCTTTTCTGGGGGACCATCTTTTTAGTGATCTTGCCCCGTGTCAATGAGCGCTTGATGGACGGCAAACGCGAAGTCATCCGGGAACTGGTGGAATCGGCCTGGAGCAGCCTGGCGGGGTATGCCGCCCGGGTGGAATCCGGTGAGTTAACCCGGCTGCAGGCCCAGTCGCTGGCCATGGATCACATCCGGCGGTCGCGGTTCGGACCGGACGCAAAGGACTATTTCTGGATCAACGACATGGGGCCGCGGATGATCATGCATCCCTACCGCACGGATCTGGAAGGGCAGGACGTATCCGCGTTTGCCGATCCCAGCGGCAAACTGATTTTCGTTGAGTGCGTTAAAACCGTAGATTCGGCCGGGGCCGGTTTTGTGGATTACCAGTGGCAGTGGCAGGATGATCCCAGCCGGATCGTCCCCAAAATATCATACGTCAAGGGGTTCAAGCCCTGGGGCTGGATCATCGGTACCGGTATCTACGTGGAAGATGTCCGGGCGGAGATCGCCGCCATTACCGGTACCCTGGCCCTGATCTGTCTGGGTATTCTGGCGCTCATCGTAGGACTATCGGCCTACGCGGTCTTGCATGGGGCGCAAGTTACCCGGGAAAAGCAGCAGGCCATGGAGAAAGCCCGCCTGCGCCGGGAGCAATTGTTCCAAGCCGCCAAAATGGTCTCCCTGGGCACCCTGGTTTCCGGGGTGGCCCATGAAATCAACAATCCCATCACCTCGATCATGCTCAATGCCCCCAACCTCAATAAAGTCTGGGATGCAGCCCGGCCGGTATTGGATAAACACATGGACGCCGAGGGCGACTTTCCGGTAGCGGGAAGCAGTTATGCGCGGCTGCGGGATCGCGTACCGCAGATACTGAAAAGCATCGATGACGACGCTCGGCGGGTTCGTGATATTGTTGCCGATTTAAAAGATTTCGCCCGGGAGAAACCGCCGGAGATGCGCGACCAGGTGGATATCAATGAGGTGGTGGAAAAGGCCATCGGGCTGGCCGCAAACCTCATCCGTAAATCCACCAAATACTTCTCGACAAATTATGCGACCCAGGTGCCGGCCTTCACCGGCAATGCCCAGCGCATTGAACAGGTGGTGATCAACCTGGTGGTCAATGCCTGCCAGGCGCTTACGGCCGATGACCAGCAGCTATCAGTTGCCACCAGCTGGGATCAGGGGGCCGGCCAGGTGATGGTCACGGTTCGCGACGCAGGCGCCGGAATTCCCGCCGCGGTGGTACAACGCATCAAGGATCCTTTCTTTACCACCAAACGGGACGACGGCGGAACGGGGCTGGGGCTGGCCATCTCCGACAAAATAGTGCAAGACCACGGCGGGGCCCTTGAATTTGAATCTGAGCCGGGCCAAGGCACCACTGTGCGGGCGACGTTCTCGTGCAACCCGGTGCAGCACCAAAATGCGGAGGTCGAGCAAAATGAGTAGTCTTCTGAAACAGGATCAACCCATTTTGATTGTGGATGATGAAGCTTCCATCCTGATGGCCATCGAGACCGCGCTGCAGATGGCCGGTTTTGCAAATACGATGACCTGCCAGGACAGCCGGGAGGTGATGGCACGCCTGGCTGATCAATCTGTTGACGTCATGCTGCTGGATCTCAATATGCCCCATGTGGACGGCCACCGCCTTCTGGATACCGTCAGCCGGGAGCATCCGGATATTCCGGTCATTATCGTTACCGGGGCGGTGGATGTAGAGACGGCGGTACGCTGCATTAAAGCCGGTGCTTTTGATTATATTCTCAAACCGGTGGAAGAGGAAAGGCTGATAACGGCCGTTAACCGGGCCCTGGCCTTCCAGGAGATTAAACAGGAGAACATCGCCCTGAGGCAGCACATCCTGGATGATACGCTGGAGCAGCCCGAGGCGTTCGAGCAGATTATCACCAGCAACAAGAAGATGCTGCTAATTTTCCAGTACATCGAATCCATTGCCCGTACTTCGCAGCCGGTCTTGATCCGGGGTGAAACCGGGGTGGGCAAGGAGTTGATAGCCCAGACCCTCCACGAATTGAGCGGACTGAAAGGCAACTTCGTCGCTGTCAACGCCGCCGGTCTGGAGGACAACGTGTTCTCCGATACACTGTTCGGGCATGTGCGCGGAGCCTTTACCGGGGCGGACCAGACCCGTAGCGGACTCATCGAGCAGGCTGCCGGCGGCACCCTGTTCCTGGATGAGATCGGGGATTTGAGCCATGCGTCACAGGTCAAATTGCTGCGATTGCTTCAGGAGAGGGAGTACTTCCCCCTGGGTTCGGATACCCCTCGAATCAGTGATGCCCGCCTGGTGGCGGCTACTAACCAGAACCTGACCAACCTCCAGGAAGAGGGCCGCTTTCGCAAAGATTTAATCTACCGCCTGCGCACCCACCGCATCTATATTCCGCCTCTGCGGCGGCGTTTGGACGATATCCCCCTGCTGGTAGACCATTTTCTGGCACAGGCTGCCCGGCAACTTAAAAAGAACAAACCCACGGTGCCCCGTGAGCTCTTCACCCTGCTGAAAACGTATGCCTATCCTGGGAATATCCGCGAATTGCAGTCGATGATTTTCGATGCCATCAGCCAGCATAAATCCGGGGTCCTTTCCCTGGAAGCCTTTAAATCCCATTTGGGGCGCGATAAGTCGGCGGCCGTGGCAAAGCCCTCCGAAGAGCTGCCCGCAAGTCCGGCCCTAACCTTCCCCGACCAGCTGCCGACAATAAAGGAGGCCACCCAACTGCTTGTGGAAGAGGCCCTCAAGCGCAGCGGCGGCAACCAGTCAATTGCCGCCGGGATGCTGGGAATTTCCCAGCAGGCGCTGAGCAAGCGGATTAAAAAAATGAAATAGACCGCTTCAAACCCGTACAAATTTAGTTGTTTTCACAACTTTTGTTGTAAGCCCGCATTCGTGATCTAAATCCTGACAGTTACCCGGATAGCCCCTGCCTATCATTTTGATGCACCAAATCCCACAACTTTGGTTGTGGGCCTTCCCGATCCTCCATCAAACTGGCCGTTTGAACAAATTATAAGACAATTCGGCATGTTAATTCCAGGCTCGCCAAGTGGTACAGCCTTTGCAAAATTACCTACCTGAATACCATTCATTAAATTGCGAAAAACCAAAGTTCGAGACTCATTTTGACCCGCATTTAACAGGAGGATAGAGACCATGTCGGAAAGTGCTTCAGCCGCTGCACCTGATTATCCTGACCTCACCAATGAATTCCTCAACTCCCTGGCTTCGGTTCGCTCTCTTTCGGAAATACTGCGGGACCATCCCGGCATCGATGGCCGCCAGAAACAGCGCTTTATCGATATCATTCTGACCGAAACGAAACGAATGGCGACAATGGTGGCAGAACTGCCGCACGTGCCCACATCGACCTGAAGATCAAGGAGACTACCTGATGAAGATCAGAGTAACGGAACCACAGCAGATCATCCGATCAATTAACGAAGTGCTGGCTTCGCCGGCGCCCCGAAAAAATTATACACCTTCAAGGAGACCCGTCATGCAGGATATCAAAAACAGAGGTTGGAGCGTTACCATGGCCGGATTGGGCATCAATCTGGCGCTGGGTATTCTATACACCTGGAGTATCTTCAAACAGGCCATCAAAGAGTCCGTCCTGGCCGGGGATGGCCGGTTTAACTGGGACATAGCAGCTTTAAACGACCCCTTCGCCGTCTGCTGTCTGATGTTTACCGTGGCCATGATCTTTGCCGGCCGGATCCAGGACAAACTCAGTCCGCGTGTAACGGCTATCATTGGTGGTATCCTCACCGGGGTCGGGCTGATGGTGATCTCCCAATCCAATGCCCTGAGTGCCTGGATCCTCGGTTTTGGTGTCCTCACCGGTCTGGGCCTGGGGTTTGGATATGCTTCGGCCACCCCGCCGGCCATTAAATGGTTTCCGGGTTCTAAAACCGGAATGATTGCCGGTATCGTTGTGGCCGGTTTTGGATTGGCCTCTGTTTACATTGCGCCGCTGGCCAATTACCTGATTGCCCAGTTCGGCCTTAGCCAGGCAATGCTGATTTTCGGAACGGCCTTCCTGGCGGTTGTGTGCCTGCTGGCAATGCTGCTGGTTAATCCGCCGGCCGATTATGTGCCCGCCGAAATGACGCCCAAATCGGGAGCGCCGACCGCAAAACCGGCCAAGCTGATCGATTTCTCACCCCTGGAAACTTTGCAGACCGGCGCTTTCTGGAAGCTGTGGTTCATGTACTTCGTAGGTGCCGGAGCTGCCCTGATCATCATCGGCGGCGTGGCCGGGATGGCTAAACAAAGCATGGGCGACCTGGCCTGGATCGTGGTGGCCCTCATGGCCGTGGGCAACGCCAGCGGCCGGATCGTAGCCGGCGTCCTCTCCGACAAGATCGGCCGGACCCAGACCCTGTTGATCATGATGACCGCCCAGGCGGCGGTAATCTTCTCCCTGCTCTTCATCGGCGAAAGCCAGGCTGTGCTGCTGGTGACGGCGGCCTCTCTGATTGGATTCAATTACGGTACCAACCTGTCGCTGTTTCCGTCAGCCACCAAGGATTACTTCGGTCTGAAGAATTTTGGTATCAACTATGGGCTGGTGTTCTCCGCTTGGGGTGTGGGTGGGTTCATCTTTCCGCGGGTTTCCCAGATGATCGTTGCCCAGACCGGCACCATGAACAGCGCCTATATCCTCTGCAGCATCCTGCTGATGGCCAGTGCGCTAATCTCCATGCTGACCAAAGCACCGGCCGAGCTGCCGACCGGCAATTCCTGGATCGGCCGGATTGGCCAGGCGTTTGCCATGGCCCGCCGGTAGTAGCTGGATATATATACATGCGTGCCCACTCTTTATAGGGTGTGCTTCACACTAAGGGATGATGTAAGCAGACTAGTCTGCACCCTCCTGTACCGGCCGGGACTGTACCCCCGGCCGGTCCCCTTTTGATCTCGCCAGTTTTTCCTTGAATGCGGCTCAGTTCCAGCCTATTCTGATCAGTATACCTTCACCTGAATTCTCCCGCCCGGCATTCGGCCGAGGGCTTGACTTGCTAAGTAGACATATCGCTATGCGCCGGTTACCGCTCTATCTTTGGTTGGTATTGTTTCTGCTTCTGACAAATTTTGCTTGGGCACACTTGCCGACCACTGTTAAAAATTCCCTGATCCGAGCAGAGAACCCGAAGGGTGCCAAGGAAAAACTGATTATCCCCTATGCCTTTTCATCGGAGACCATGGGGCTGACCGTCGGCGTGGGCGCCTTGGCCAAAGGGTACGGCCAGGATCAGCTGTTGGTCGCAGGCACAGCTTATTTCGGTTCCAATAATGAGGTGGAAGTCAAAGAGGATGCGGTCAGTGCCATAGCCGGGATGTGGGATTTGCGCGTACCGTACACCAAACGGGTCTTCTTTACTGCTACCGGTTCAGTGGGTTATTTTCCCCGCAAACGCGCATATTCGGCCCCGTCCTTTGCCCCCAACGCACCGCGGCCGGGAAGCAACGCATCCCGAAGCGACCAATTCCTGGAAGTGGGCGGAACCGACAACTGGACCGATTTTCGCCTGGAATATGTCCTGCCCACTGGGGCCGCCGAAGATGAAGCCATGATGACGTATCGCTTGAAAAACGGCATGCTGGTCTCCAAGCCAACCGGCGGGGATGAATGGAATCCGCTGACCTCCGGGGTCACCAATATCCTGGTAAGGCAGTTCAATCGTTACCAGACGTACCAGTTCGATCCCGGCGACCTGGAAAGGACCATCCATCCCGTCCAGCTGGCGATTGCCTACGACAATACCGATTTTCCCACAAACCCTTCTTACGGCAGCCGTCAGTTTGTCGGAATCACCCAGGATTTTGCCTGGCTGCAATCCAACCAGACCTGGACCTTTTGGGAGGTGGGGGCGGCCAAGTTCTTTTCGCTGGGCGATAGCCGCGGGGCCCGCCAGCGTATACTGGCTCTGGATTTCTGGACCGGGGACGCGCCTTCCACGAACGAAACAGTGTTACCCAATGGCTTTATCCAGGTCAACAACAGTCCCCCGTACTATGAGGGGGCCACCCTGGGTGGCTTTTATCGGATGCGGGCCTACCCGTTCTATCGGTTCAACGACCGCTCTGCCATCTACGGCTCGGCCGAGTACCGTTATACCCTGCGCTGGAATCCCATCGCCGACGTAAACTGGCTGAAATTCTTGAAACTGGACTGGTTCCAACTCGCCCCTTTTGTCGAGGGTGGTCGTGTTGCCCGGGAATATACCTGGGATCAATTGACCTCTGACTGGAAATTCGATGCCGGCTTGGGTATCCGCGCCATGGTGGCCGGTGGTGTGGTGCGCTTCGATATTGCCGGGTCTGAAGAAGGGATGGGGTTTTGGTTTATGGTGGGTCAACCGTTCTAAACGCACCGTATTGGTTTGGATCTACAATCATTAGGGAGTTGGCCATATGAAGACATTAATAATTGCCATCTGCATCCTGGTACAGCTTGCCACGGCTGCATTTGCCCAGGATACGGGGCACCCTATCCGGATTGCCGTCAAAGAATTTCCACCCTTTGTCTTTAAGGATTTGCGGGGTTTCAGCATCGACATGGCCAAAATTATCTGTGAGCGCCATGGACTCAAACCGGAATTTGTTTATTATGACACGGTGCCGCAAGTTTTGAACGCCGTCCAAACAGGGGCCTGCGATATCAATTTTTCCGGGACGACCATTACGGCCAAGCGGGAAAAAATGGTCGACTTTTCGCATCCCTTTTTTGATTCAGGCCTGATTGTAGCCGTCCGCGCTGATCCTGAAAACCGCTTTTTTGACCTGGGTCTGCAAATTTTGAAAGTCATCTGGTACTCGGCGTTGATATTCCTGGTAGGTCTGACGGTCGTGGCCCATGCGATCTGGTTTCTGGAAAAAAGCGATCGGGACCCGAAGAGTTTTCCCACTGAATATAAAAAGGGGATTTTGGATGCCTACTGGTGGGCCATAGTCACCATGACCACCATCGGATATGGGGACAAATGTCCGCGGAAAGTTATCGGACGCATCATTGCCTCGGTTTGGATGATCATTGGTATTATCTGGTTCGCCGCTTTTACCGCTACGCTCACCTCGTCTCTAACCCTCAAAAGGATCGGTCATGATGAGATCAGGGGGATCGGTGATCTCGGCAATAAACGGGTCGCCGTCATAAAAAACACCACCAGCGAACATTTCCCGCGCTATCATGATGTGACCCTCATGCTGGTTGAATCGTTCGATGACCTGATAGCGAGTCTTAAAACCCAGGCTGTGGAGGCGGTTGTCTACGATGCCCCGGCCCTGATGTACGCCGCCAAAAACGATCCAACCATAAATGTGGTGGGCAAAATGTTTGATGAGCAGAAATACGGTGTGGCGTTTCCCCAGGGAGGAAGCCCGTTTAAGGAAATATTCAATATTAACATATTGGAAATGCAAAAGAGCGGGGAATACCAGCGACTCTACAACAAGTGGTTTTAAAGCAGCAACGATAATTGTGACCATTCCAACCTATTCACAGAGAGGTAAGCATGCAGATTGTGATTAAGAAACTTTCCCGAGAAGAAGCGGAAAAAGAAGGCATCACCACCTGGCCGATCTGGGAGAAAGAGGTCTCCCGGTTTGATTGGCATTACGACAGCGTGGAAGAGTGCTACCTTTTGGAAGGACGGGTAACCGTAGAGACACCGGATGGCGAGAAAGTCAAGTTCGGGGCCGGTGATTTTGTGCGGTTTCCCCAGGGCCTGGACTGTGTCTGGGATATCAGCGCTCCGGTAAAAAAGCACTTCGATTTCAAATAGAAATCTCACCACCAGACAGTCTGCTTGGCGGGCATTGCCCGTATGTAACACATGCAGAGCCCAAATTCAGCGTTTGTTGAGATCATCGACCCCTCAGCAAGTCAAAAACCGGTAACCTTTCTTTTTTTACCAGGGAACTTCTTCGTCAAAGTGAAAGAACCTGCCCGTCGGGCCATCCGGGCCCAGGGTTGCCAGGCGCACCGTGGTTTTGGCACCATCGGTAACGTCCATGGGTGCCTGGTGACCCCCCAGATCAGTTTTTACCCAGCCCGGGTGGGCTGAGTTAACTTTAACCGTTGTTTCCGCTAAAGCGGCTGCCAGGTGAACCGTGAACTGATTCAGGGCTGTTTTGGAGGCATCGTAGGCCAGGGGTTTTACCTGGGTGGCATCCGAGGATTCGTCGCTGTGGAGGGATAGTGAGCCCAGAATGCTGGAGACATTAACAATGCGGCCGGCGGCGCTCTTTTTTATCAATGGCAACAATGCCTGGGTCAGGGCGATCTGTCCGAAGAAATTGACATTGAAGGTTTCTTTTAGAGCGTCTTGGGAAACCGTCTCGGTGCTATTGGCAAACAGTGGTTCTTCCGGGTGGATCATACCGGCGTTGTTCACCAGGATGTCCAAGCGTCCGTACCGGGTCGCGATCATGGCCTTTGCGGCGTCTATGTGATCGGTGCGGGTTACATCCAGTTCCACCGGGGTCACGTCCAGACCTTGCAACGCGTTTACTGCCTGGGCCCCCTTTTCGAGATCACGCACGCCCAGCAGCACGGTCATCCCTTTTTGCGCCAAACTCCGGCTGGTTTCCAGTCCGAGGCCCTTGTTGGCACCAGTTACCAGTGCGATGATGTTTTCAGCCATTTGATTCTCCATTTAGACATTTATTTGATAATTTAGGGTGTGTTAGTCGTCATGCCGGCGGAGACGCATCCAGGGGATTTACCGGCCAGCTAACTGGTTAACGACCTTCGCCGGTAGGATAAGGCTTAGATTATAACCGCAGCCCCCTCACTTGATCAAACATTGGTGAGGGGTAAAAAAAAGGCAGAGCCCCGGGGGGCTCCGCCTGTAAGTTTAACATTCAGGAATTAACCGGCTACATCGATACCGGGGTCGCAACCCAGATTCTCATCTTTGTCATCACATTCAAAGTTGGCTGCACGGGTATCAACATGTCCGTCTTCTCTCTCTTCATCATTTTCAATGTAGCTGTCTTCTTTATTGTGATCAGTCATGATTCACCTCTTAATTATGTACATTGTATTTTAAATTTATACGGTTCTCTAAAAAACTCCAGTAGTGCCGAACTGTGACCGTATTTGTCACAAGGCACGGTTATAAAGGCCTCATAACCTTAAAAAAGGAGGCCACTATGACAACGTTTACAGTCAC
>Ga0126333_1000078_pt1 | contig 33381 bp, 30 predicted proteins | sample InaspJWI54metaG_FD_94488 | JGI IMG/M metagenome (GOLD analysis project Ga0126333, IMG submission 94488) | Marine gutless worms symbiont microbial communities from Oahu, Hawaii - Inanidrilus sp. 2 OAHU.JWI-54 metaG | ecosystem: Host-associated > Annelida > Digestive system > Unclassified | place...
AACCTTTAAATCTAATGGGTAACCTCAAAAAGTGTTACCCATGTCCTTGAACTTTTTGTTACCGAAGTTCTTGACTTGTAGAGCCCATAAGACGCGGCCCTGCGGGCTGCCCTGCGCTTCTCGAAGGGGCGGCGAGCTGTGGAACTCGCTGGCGCTCAGACACGCACAGCTCTTCTTCCCGCCCCTTCTGCGATGCTCGGCGCGTCCCAAAGGGAAAAAGCAAAACCAATTAGATCGTCACACGTCTCAGGTGTTGGTTTTGGAAGTTTCGTCTTCGGTGGCTTCGATATCCACCAGCACCTGCTTGGGAGTGACCTTATCCCCCTCGGCGCAGTTGATCTTTGTCACTACCCCGTCAAAGGGTGCGGACAGTGTGGTGTCCATTTTCATGGCGGAAACCACCAGCAAGCCCTGCCCTTTTTCCACGGTCTCACCGGTGGTCACCAAAATTTTGGTGACGACTGCCGGCATGGGTGGGGAGACATTCTGTGGGCCGCCCTGGGTACCCCGGCGAGTCCGTGTGCTGCGTGTCGTTTCATCCTCGAAGAGCCAGGTGCGGCCGTTCATGGTAATCGCTTTACCGGCCGGCGTATCGGCCACAAAAGCGTTGACCTGCCGACCATTCACGCTGAGGTGCAGGCAGTTGTCGGATATGCGCTGATAATCCGTATCACACTGTTTGTCGCCAATGGCCGCCCTAAATTGTCCCTCGCCTGTGGTTTCGACCGCCAGGGTGATTTTCTCTTCATTGCATGTCAATTTGTATTCCACGTATTTACTCCTTCAGCCTAATAGTCTTCAGCCCAGTCATCGTTCTAAAGACGCCAGTTTGCCAGGGTCTGCCAGGGGCCGGTGTGTTTTACCTGTCCGACAGTGGTTGTGGTGAGCTGATTTCTGGGCGCCATTGCATCGGCCACCCAGGCAAGGGCCGCCAGGTCCAGGTCGGTCGAATTCGGCACCCAGTCCGTAAAATGGGTGTCGATAAAGTCTGTGTACGTTGCGCCGTCGGCAAACGGCTGTGATTCCAGAACGTCCAGTAAAAAGCTGATGGGGGTTTTGACACCCAGGATGGTATAGGTTTCCAGGGCACGAACCATCCGCTGAATGGACGCTTCCCGGGTTTCGGCATGCACCACCAGCTTTGAGATGATCGGATCGTATTCCATGGGGACCTCTACTCCGGAGTAGACCCCGCAGTCGTTGCGGATACCTGGGCCGGATGGTTCCTGGAGAAACGTGACGGTTCCGGGGGACGGCATGAAATTCTGCTCGGGATCTTCCGCGTAGATCCGGCATTCGATGGCATGACCCCGGATGGTGAGATCTTCCTGGTCCAGCGTCAACGGGCTGCCGGCGGCAACCTCAATCTGCTGGCGAACCAGGTCCACCCCGGTGATCATCTCTGTGATGGGGTGCTCCACCTGCAGGCGGGTATTGACCTCCAGGAAGTAGAAATTGCCGTCCGGGTCGAGAATGAATTCCACCGTGCCGGCGTTTACATAACTGGAGGCTTGGGCGGCGGCAACGGCAGCCTGTCCCATTTTTGCACGCAACACGGTATCCAGGGCCGGGCTGGGGGTTTCCTCGATAATCTTCTGATGGCGGCGCTGGATGGAACATTCCCGTTCGAACAGGTGGATGGCCTGCCCCTTGCTGTCGGCCAGGATCTGAATCTCTACATGCCTGGATTTGGCCAGAAATTTTTCTATGTAGATGGTGCCGCTGCCGAAGGCCGCCTCGGCCTCCCGGCCCGCTGCCTCACACGCTTCTGCCAGGTCGTCAGGATTGTCCACCACCCGCATCCCTTTCCCGCCGCCGCCAGCCGCCGCCTTGATGAGCACCGGGTAGCCGATTTCATCGGCATGCGCGGCCCAGGCAGTCGGGTCGTTGGCTGCCTCGGTCATGCCGGGTATGACCGGGACCCCGCCTTTTTTCATGATCTGGCGAGCCGTGATTTTGTCGCCCAGGTCACGGATGACGCCGGCCGGAGGACCGATGAAGACGAGCCCCTCCTTTTCGCAGCGTTCTGCAAAAGCGGCATTCTCCGCCAAAAATCCGTAACCGGGGTGAATGGCTTCGGCGCCGGTCTCTTTTGCGGCCGTTATTATCCGGTCAATGTCCAGATAGCTTTTCGCAGGTTCCGCCGGTCCCAAGTGGACCGCTTCGTCGGCCTCCAGTACATGCAGGGCCCGGGTGTCCACATCCGAATAGACCGCCACGGTGTCGATTCCCATTTCACGGCAGGTGCGCATAATCCGCAGGGCGATTTCACCCCGGTTGGCGATAAGAATTTTTTTAAACATGATGTTCCCTTTGATCACGATGTTTGCAGACGTTCACTTGAACCCTCGGCCCCTTGGATCCTAATCTTTCACTACATCCGGAATATACCGAAACCCGGCACATCGTCGCGGATGGGAGCATTCAGGGCCGCGGAAATACCCAGCCCCAGGACATCCCGGGTTTTAGCCGGATCAAGGATGCCGTCATCCCACAGGTTGGCGGTGCTGTAGTAGGCATTGCCCTCTTTGAGTGCCGCCTCGATGACCGGTTCGCGGATAAAAGCCACTTCTTCATCCGTCATCGGCGGCTGACCAACCCGCGCGCGTTGGTCATTGGTAATGGATACCAGTACGTCGGCCGCCTGGGCACCGCCCATCACCCCAATCTGGTGGTTGGGCCAGGTCCAAAGAAACCGGGGACTGTAGGCCCGGCCACACATGGCATAATTGCCGGCGCCGAAGGAAGCGCCGACCATCACCGTAAATTTGGGGACCGTGGCGGTGGCCACGGCATTGACCATCTTGTGACCGTTTTTGGTGATGCCGCCGCGCTCGTAATCCCGCCCGATAATAAAGCCGGTAATGTTTTGCAAAAATATCAGGGGTATCTTGCGGCGGTCGCAGAGCTGGATGAACTGGGTGGCCTTGAGCGCGCTTTCCGAGAATAGAATACCGTTGTTGCCCAGAATGCCGACCGGGTAGCCGTGAATGTAGGCAAAACCGCAGATCTGGGTGGTACCATACATCTCCTTGAACTCGGTGAATTCACTGCCGTCCACGATGCGGGCAATGACCTCGCGGATATCGTAAGGGGCGGCGATGTCGCGCGGCACAATGCCGTAGATCTCCTTGGGGTCATAAAGGGGCGGCTTGGGATCACGCGTTGTCAGACGCGCTTTCGTGCTGTCCGGTAGGTTGGCAATCAATTCCCGGACAATGTCAATGGCGTGCGCGTCGTCATCCGCGTAGTAGTCGGAGACGCCCGATTCGGAGCAGTGCAGTTCCGCACCACCCAATTCGTCGGCGGACACTTCTTCGCCGGTGGCGGCCTTGACCAACGGAGGGCCACCTAGAAAGATCGCCCCGTGATCGCGAACATGGACCACTTCGTCGCTCATCGCCGGCACATAGGCCCCGCCGGCCGTGCACAATCCCATGACCGCCGTAATCTGGGGGATACCCATCTTGCTCAACATGGCCTGGTTGTAGAAAACGCGGCCGCCGTCATCGGCATCCGGGAAAATCTCGGACTGCAGCGGCAGGTAGGCGCCGGCCGAGTCCAGCAGATTCACCATGGGCAGGCGATTTTCCATGGCGATGATCTGGCTGCGGATCGTTTTCTTCACGGTCATAGGATACGAAGAGCCACCTTTGATCGTCGGGTCATTCGCCGAAACGAGGACCTCTTTGCCGGCCACCACGCCGATGCCGATGACGATACCGGCTTTGTGGATCTTGCCGTCATACATCCCCTTGGCGGCCAGGGGGCCGATTTCCAGAAAAGGCGTATTCGGATCCAGCAGCAGTTCCAGCTTTTTGGGGGTCGGCAGCTTGTCGTTTTCGGCCAAGCGCTTGAGGGATTTTTCGGAACGTTCGTTCAGCGCTTTATCCATCTCCGAATTCAGGTCATTCACCAGGGCGGCCATCGCCGTGTAATTTTCGCGATACTCATCTGACTTGGTATCGATTTGGGACTCAATTGCACGCATGGGGCTATTTTTCCTCCTGTATGAGTTCGTCCGTCAGGGCGGTGAAAGGGGTTTGCAGCCCCTCCTGAGTCAGTCCCGTGCTTCTGGCACGCGGGATCAGACAGTCTAAAGAATCAAGATTGGTGCCATTGATGAGTTTTATTGACAACTATCTGAAATAAAATAACAACTTTTGATTATCCGGTTATTGACACTTCCTTTTGTTTCAACTAAGGTGAAACATAAATGAAATATTGTGTAACATTTTGTAACATTTATGAAACATAGCGGCACCACCACGGCCGCTTTCTGGGAGAACTGCTATGTATTCTGAGACCACTGCATCACCAGGTAACGAAAACCTGAAGCGTATGCTCGACTACCTAAACATCAGCTATTGGTTGACGGATCTCAACTATGTTCTGCTGGATGTCAACGAGACCTTCCTCGAGTTAACCGGTGCCCGCCGTACCAATCTGATCGGCCGGGACATGCGCACCCTGATCAGCGACGAAGAGCTTGAAATTGTGCAAAATTACAACAATCTCCTGGCTGAGGGCAAAGAGTCGGTGCAGTTCGAGCTCTACGTCTACGGCCCCCAACACAAGAGAAAGATTCCGGTATTATATCACCTATCCATGAACACCGACGAGCAGGGGCGACCGGTGACGGTCAATGCGCTTTTAATGGATATCAGCGAGCAGAAAAAAATCCGTGATGAGCTTGAAAAAGAGAAGAAGATGCTCCAGAGCATCCTTTTCGGTATCCGGGATCATGTGTCGATTTTCAATAAAAACGGGCAGTTTATGTTTGGCAATGCCGAGAGCGCGGCTTTGCAGACCGGCCGCAAAGCCCCCCTGATTCCACTTGGTTCCGATGGGCCGGTTAAACTCGAATTGCCGGTAGGGGGCCAACAACGCCAGTTTCTCGGACAGATTCGGCCGATATACGACCGCGAGGGGCAGCTGTTTGCCCATGCCGAGACCCTGACGGATATTACCGACAACATTCACCTGGCGGAAAAGGAACGCGAGCTGCTTCATTTCCGGCGGCAGGTCCGGCGCAATGAACTCCACACCAAAATGATCGGAACCGGAAGAAAGATGGAGGCGGTTTTTGAAACTGTTTTACGGTGCGCGGAGGTGGATTCAAGCGTCCTGATCATGGGAGAGACCGGTGCGGGCAAGGAGGTGGCGGCCCGGGCAATTCACGCCCAGAGCCAGCGCAAAGACAAACCTTTCGTAACAGTCAACTGCGGTGCCCTGCCCGAGACGCTGTTGGAATCGGAATTGTTTGGCCATGTGAAGGGCGCCTTTACCGGTGCCATCTCTGACCGGGCCGGGCTGTTCGCCGAAGCCCATGAAGGCACCCTGTTTCTGGATGAAATCGGTGAACTCAACAAATCCATGCAGGTCAAACTGCTGCGGGCACTCCAGGAAGGGGAGGTACGTCCGGTGGGTTCCGACCGTCCCCGGAAAGTGGCCGCCCGGATCATCTGTGCCACCAACCGCAATCTGCATGCCTGGGCCCAGCAGGGGAAGTTCCGGATGGATCTCTATTACCGGGTGGCGGTCATTCCCCTGGTCATTCCCCCGTTGCGGGAAAGACCCCACGACATCTTGAAACTGGCCGATGCATTTATCACCAAACATCAGAAAAAGGATGCCGGACAGGTGCAGACTTTAAACCTGCCCACCCAGCAGCTGCTGCGTCGCTATCACTGGCCGGGCAACATCCGGGAACTGGAAAATGCCATCGAGCATGCCCTGGCCATGAGCAGGGGAGTGGATATAACGCCGGAGTGTTTTCCTCTGCAGATCCTTGATCCGGAAACGGCTGTGCCCACGGCCGATATCGCCGGTCCCCGACCGGCTGCTTCCGGAAAAACGAATATGCGAGAGCGTGAATATCAAGCCCTCCACGCAGCCATCAGGCGGAACGAAGGCGACCTGGCAGGGGCGGCTAAAGAACTGGGTATCTCCAGAGTGACCCTTTGGCGAAAGCGTAAGAAACATCATTTATAAAGCAACCCTCAGGTGCCGCGGCCGGATATCAGGGTGGGCTGTAGGTGGACATGATTCGGCGGTAAATGCCTTTCTTTTTAATACTGCTGAGCGCCGCATTGAACTTGTTCATGAGCAGGCGCGCTTTCGGATACTGCTTAGATATCATCAGGTGCAGGGTATCCGTCGACAAGGGCTTTTTCAGGGTGGCAAATCGATGGGTTTCTGACGGGAATTGGGTATTGATTAAGTTCCAACCGACAAAATTATTCAAAGGCAGTAAATCGTAGCGATTGTGAAATATCAGTTCCACGGCCTTTTTTTCATCACGCACATACATGACATTCAACTGCTTTTTAGTAAAGGTTTCCTCATAAAAATACCCAATCACACCGACCAGCTTAAATGCCTTTAACTCATCGATTTTTTCAAAGTGGATCGCAGCAGGATATCTTTCTTTGTTATAGAAAAAACGGTCGTTGCTTCGGAAACCGGATCCGAGAAATAGGCAAACGTCTTGCGCTTCACGGTGATCGAATATGGAAAGGCGGCAAATGACTTGCCGGTTTGAATATAGGCCTCGCATCTTTTCCAAGGATAGAAATCGTACTGGATGTCTATCCCCGCCTCCTTGAAGGCCGCCGTAATGATCTTAGTAAAGAAGCCATAGCCTTCCATTTCAGCGGACGTAAAGGGCTTCCATTCCCCTGTGGCGAGCGGCAGTTTTTCCTCGGTTTGGCCGGGAGTCGCATTTAGAAGCAAGAGTAGAAGCGCGATAAGGCAAGTATATCTGCGGGTGACCAGACGGATGGATCGCATCGTCGCCCGGAAAATTTTTATCTGAAGAATATACATAAATGGTCCGGCAGCTAGGTTGGGATAGTTTCGAATCCGTTGGCAACGTTTAGTCAGCATCGAGACTGGCCATGGATGCCGCCTGTTGTCAGTAATCATAAAAAAGCTGTTGCACCTCTTCCCGGCTTCTATCTTTTAGCAGGGCCAGCATGAGCAGAACCCTGGCTTTGGCCGGGTTGAGCTCATCCGAAGCGATGAATCCGTGGCGGTCATCGTCCACTTCCACGTTGCGACCCACCCGGCCGGTAGGCACACGTGAGCTGCGCACGACGACCACACCCTCTTCAGCAGCCCGGGCGGCCCGCTGCAGGGTAGCGGCGTTCATGTTCCCGTTGCCGTCACCGGCGATAACAATGCCTTTGGCGCCGCTGGCCACGGACCCGTCGATCAGGTCCGCCGGCATATCGACGCAGGCATAGATGATGTCCACCCGGGGCAGTGAGGCGACCGCATCAACACTGAATTCACTCAGATAGGTGTGTTGGCGGAACGGCCGGCGAAAATAGCGGGTATGGCCGTAGTTCACAGTGCCGATCAGGCCGTTGAGAGGCGACAAAAACGTTTCCACAGACGTGGTGTTGGTTTTGGTCAGAGAGTGGGCTCCGTGGATACGGTCATTCATGACGACCAGCACACCGCGTTCGGCTGCCTCGGAATCTGCGGCCACCGCAATCGAATTGTAAAGATTCAAGGGACCGTCGGCGCTGACCGCTGTGGCCGGCCGCATGGCCCCGGTCAACACGACCGGTTTGCGGCTTTTGACAGTGAGATTCAGAAAGTGGGCGGTTTCCTCCATGGTGTCGGTGCCATGGGTCACCACCACGCCGCTGATATCATCTTCACTCAGCAGTATGTTGATGCGCTTGGCCAGGGCGATCATGATCTCGAACGTCATATCCTGAGAACCGACATTGGCCAGCTGCTCACCGTCTACCCGGGCAATGGATTCTATTTCCGGAACATTTGCCAGCATGTCCGCCACCGTCATCTGACCGGAGGCATACCCGGCCTGGGTGCTCGAATCAGCCGATCCCGCGATGGTGCCGCCCGTAGCCAGGATGATCACCCGGGGGGGTTCATTTTCAGGGGGGGTGCTGGTCAACAATGTGCCCGTTGCTGCCATTTGTTGTAGAGGGCTTTGCGGTTATGATGCTGCTGCATTTTACAGAACGCGTCGATTTGGCTTTTGGTAAACCAGCCGTTTTGCAGGAAGTATTCTCCAAAGCGGGATTGCAGGCAGCGCTGTTTTCCAAGCAGGGCCAGCAAATTGTAGGCTTTCAGGTAACCCTGGCGGACGGCACTCTCGCCGAACTTTTCGCCCAATCGCCGGGCGGCCAGAATTTTACGGATATCCTGCAAGGTCAGCATTCCCCAGTCCATCGCGATCTGGCCGAGGAGGGGGCGCTGACGCCGCTGCCAAAGGAGTGCCCGGATATACGTTTTCCAGGATACGATCCCGGAATAGAATAGGAACTGACCAAAGAGCAGGTGTCGCTGGGGCATAGATCCGCTGAAAAAGTGATCTGGATTCTTGCGGCGGCGTTTTTTCTTTGCCGGCGGTTTGGCAGCTCTGTCGGTGGAGCGGTAATCTGGGGGCGGGTCGGCCCAGAGAATTCCATCCGTATTGATGGCGGCGTTGAGTTTGCGATAGGCGCGGGAAACTTCAGCAAACCGGTCGTTCAATTCGGAAGGATGTTTGCCCAGGGCGCGGGCCCGGTCCGGATGGGTTTCAAGCGCAATTTTACGATAGGCGGATTTCAATCCAGCGGGCCGCAGATATTTCAGGTACTCCTCTGAAACAGCTGTTTCAGGGCCGAATAGAACCAGGCAAGCATTAAAAAGCTCTTGTAAGGGTGTTTCGGCCACCGCTACTCCTCTTATCTGACGTATCTTCCTTTTTTGTCAACATGTTGTGCTTATGTCAAGGAAAAAACTATATATTGTGGCATCCAGGGGCCTATCCGGCGTGACCGTGCTATCCGCATTTGTGCGAGTTGATGTTCCCAGGACTCAACCGGACGCGTGTATTTTCCGAAAACACAAGCAGATAAGACCTTTATCGGCAACGGGGCTTCTATTCTTTAGCTTGAAATCGGGCCGACCGGTATGCGGTCGGGCAGCTGATGCAAAGGAGACGTCGATTTTGCAAAGCAGGGTAGAAACTGTTACCAACCGGAACCATGCACTCAGAGCCGGACATCTATACCCATCCACAATTGGACGCACAGGTAACGGCCATCGGGGGGACCTACGTTTTTACCGGCGAGCAGACCATGGTTTTTAAGGACGAACGGTTACTTGTTTTTACGGGGCACGCCGTGATGGATACCGCTTGCTGTGGTGCCGGCTGCGGCTGCACGTATGCACTGGTCCCCGGTTTCATCGATACCTACCGCTACCGAAAGAATAGCGACGGCAGATGGCTCTCAAGGGTGCGGTATATCCGTGATGCCGCCACCCGCGAATTCATAACCGCTATGGTCATTTCCAGATCAGGGGTTCAGCAGGTACAATTTCTATAGGCTACCTCTAATAATTGTCTTTTTGCTCGATTTCTTCGTTACATTGAAATTTTAACCCTCGAAATATTCAATATATTCAACAGGTTAAAATTTAAAAGGGCCTTGAACTCAAACAAAAATCCTAATTATTAGAGGAACCCTAAAGCATTTCGACTTCGGGAGTATGCTGACCATCGTATTCGATAAGCGCACCGGCCGACTTTTTACCCATGGTGCAATTGACCACGGCGGTGCTATTGTAGGACACCACGCCGGGCGTTTCATGGATGTGACCGCAGATGAGCAGCCGGGGGGGCTGATCCTGCAGGATCGAGTAGACCGCATTGCTGCCGGCCGAAAAACGGCCCAGCACCATATCAAGGATACCGTGCGGCGGTGGATGGGCCACCAGGACGGTTTCCCGGGTGAGGCAGCACGCCTTAAGTTTGTTGATCAAACGGTTTTCCAGAAGACATAGACGCGATCTGAATGGTACCGGAATAGTCCCCCCGATACCCACAAAGCGAATCTGGTTGACGGTCATCGGGTTTAGATGGAGGTTGTAAAGATTTGAGCCATCTTTGAGGATTTGATTGGCGGATCGCGGGTCGGTATTGCCGCGTACGGCCAGAACAGGTACAGGTAGACTGTTCAGTTCGCGGAAGACGGGTAGCGGATTAAAATAATTGGCAATATCGTCGGCGGCGATGAGCACGTCCGGTGCATGCCGGTCAATATTTTTCCGTATCAGGTCCAGCCGGTAGCGTTTGGCGTGGATATCGGCAACCGCGTAAATACGCATGTCGTCTCCCGGGATTCAAATCAAACGTTGAGTGGCTATAATTAGCACAGGGGCGTTGAAATTAACAGTCGGCATTATGAGACGCTCTTCAAAAATAGGATTTTGGTTCCCTGCAAAACGGCGCGTGGGATTTTCGACAAGTGCGGCGGCAGCGCGGCTCCCCCGCGTTGCGGGACTTCCCGCGCATCGATTTCTGAAATGTGGGTCGCAACCGGAGGTGCCGGCGAAGTTAAAGCGCAGGTATTTCGGGGGTTGGAACCGAGCACCCAACGAGGTCTATCGGCAGCAGCTTAAGCGCAGGCTGAAGATTGGGCCAATCGGGCTTCGCCAAAGGCTTACGTCTGTGCCTCAGGCTTTGCCGGACAAGACGCCCGACAGGAAGACATTTTTGAGATAACCTCTATAGGGCTGAAAGGTAGCGGACGATGGAAAAGCACAGTAGTGATGGCATCAGTTTCACGGCCGGCATTTGGCCGCTTGACCCTAATCGGACCACCCTCCTGTTCATTCACGGCTCGGGCGAGACAGCGCTCCTGTGGGAAAATCAGGTTACGGCCCTGGCCGCCGATTACAATACCATTGCCCTGGATCTGCCCGGCCATGGGGACAGTGAGGGACCCGGGTTGGATACCATCGCGGGTTATGCCGCAGCCGTGATGGCGTTTGTCGACAAGCTCAGTCTTGCCAATCTGGTGCCCTGTGGACTCAGCATCGGAGGGGCGATCGTCCAACAGATCCTATTGGATCACGCCGACCGGCTGCGGGCCGGTATACTGGTCAGTACCGGCGCACGGCTGCGGGTTATGCCGCAAATATTTGAAACGATAGAGAAAGATTACCAACAGTTTGTGGCCCTGAGCCGGATGTTTGCGGCCTCTCCCCAAACACCGGCGGCCGTGCTGGAACCGCTGCTGCAAGCCACCGCCCAGTGCAGCCCACAGGTGACCGCCGGGGATTTCAGGGCTTGTGATCGATTCGACGTCATGGCGCGCCTCAGCGAGATTACCCGGCCGGTCTTGATCATTTCCGCTGAAGATGACCAACTGACACCGCCCAAGTACAGTGACTTTCTGGAAAAGAACATCACGGGAGCAGTCAGGTGCCGGATACCGGATGCCGGCCACGTAGTGCCGGTCGAGAAGCCGGAAGCGGTAAACAGGTCGATCAAGGAATTTTTGGATAAGATTTCAGCCGGATAGAATGATTGGGGCCTGTATTTATCAAAACCTCCGGCTGCAGAGATCTGGATTGACAACAGCTTGGAAATATAGGTAAAGTTACCCATGCGGGTTACATTTACAACCCGGTATGCAAACAGGGGGCCGCAAAATGCCCAGAAAGTACCCGGGATGCCCGGTGGTTGTTCCCAGAAATTGCCCCGAATTTAGAAACGGGCGGGTTTGCGCGCTGATACGGGACGATAAAAAATGCCTGCGCAAATTCGGGGCCAGCCGGCCCCGGGTTCATATCGACAACATCGGCGCCGGGCACAAACCCAACCGGCCCCGGCCTATTTGTAACGTCCAGACCACCATCAAAAAAGGTTCGACCGCTAACTCCCTCTATCGTTTGCGATACTAGAAGCATTCTCAAAAAACGGATTTCAGTTCAAGGTGCGGCGGGTGCTACATTCCCCCGTGTTGCGGGACTTCCCGCTTAATCTGATTTTTAACTGTGGGTCGGAACCGGAGGTGCCAGCGAAGCCAATGCCTATCGTGGTAAATACTACAGTATTTCGAGGATTTGGTCCGCCCTACAATTAGCAGCATTCCTTACGGAGGCGATTTACTCGCCAATCTTGCGTCCAACGCTGAGATTGGGCTAAAAGATTTTTTTGAGATAGCTTCTAACCTCGATTTCAGCGCCCGTCGCCGGATATCATCCGATTGATTGCAATCTGATGGCTTTTGCCGAACACCATGCTCTCTTCCGGCTTAAACTCACCAGCGAGGTAAACGCTTAGAAATTTTTGCGACCCGAGCATGTGCAGGATGAAGCTCAGGTGACCCGAATAGCCGGTTTCGTCAATGGACTGCAGTTGGGCGACCGCGGTCCGCGCCTGTTCGACAACCTGACGGTGCACTGTCGGTCCTTGTTCTCCACAACGTTTCAATGAATAGAGCTGCCGGCAGCTGAATGGTCGGCTGGTATAAATCTGACAACGCCTGTTTTTTTGTAAAAACGGGCAATGGTTCTTTTTGCCCTGTTCACGTTTACGGATGTCGCGGTTCAACGCCTTGGCAAGTGCGGCTACTTGGGAGCGCTTTAATTTTCCCATCTGTTTGCGGATCAAGAGGCCTTCCAGAGTGGTGATGTCCACTGGGCCCATGTTCGTACAGCAGAAGGCGCACCCGGGCTCACAGACCGCATTGCCACGAAATTCAGCCGTTTCTTCCTCAAACCGATTATACACCTTCCACATACGGCTTATTTTTGCATCTATATCCAAGTGGCTCTCCCTGGGTGACGTTCACTTGAAACCAAAAGCCCGGTTTGGCCCGGGCGGTAATCAAATCCATGCCTGGGTCTCATGACTTTTTGAGATACGGTTGTCAAGGGATATCTTGACGGGTCTGCCGTTCTATGAGACGGTAACGACCGTTGTGCGAGTGGGAGTAACAATTGCGAAAAGGGGAGGAGAAAATGGGGGACCTTGCATATGGATTGGAAGGAAAAGTGTTCGTGGTTACCGGGGCCAGCCGCGGTATCGGTCTGGAGATCGCCAGGCAGCTGTTGGACCAAAACGCGCGTGTCGTGATCTGCGGACGAAAACCGGAAGGCCTGGCGTCAGCCACTGAAGCGCTCAACGGGGGCGAAAATCTGCTGGCCGTAGCGGCTCATATTGCCAAAGAGGAAGATGTCAATACCCTGTTTGATCAAGCCCTGGAGACGTTCGGTGCCGTGGATGCGCTGGTCAACAATGTGGGCATGAATATCGTCACCGGAACCGTGGACGCGGATTTCGGGTTGTGGCAAAAAATCGTTGATTCCAATCTCAACGGCACCTTTCTCTGTGCACGCAAGGCCGGCCAGATCATGCGCGAGAAGCAGCAGGGCAAAATCGTAAGCATTACTTCCATTGCCGCCCGCCGGGCCGCCCCCTTTATGGGCGTCTATGGAATTGCCAAAGCCGGTATCGAGATGATGACGCAGGTCCTCGCTCAGGAACTGGCGCCTTTCAACATCCAGGTGAATGCCGTGGCGCCTTGCATGGTTCGCACCAAGTTCAGTGAGCCGTTCTGGTCAAATCCGGATATCTATGAACAGGTCGTCAAAACCATACCCCTGGGACGGATTGCGGAACCTGCGGATGTGGCCCACCCAACCCTTTTTCTCTGCAGTGCTGCTGCGGATTTCATTACCGGCCAGACCCTCGTGGTGGACGGCGGTGCCACGGCGGTTTAACGATGCAATTCAAATTGCTGTTTAAAAATTGGCTCAAAAGCAAAGCCACCCCCTGGTTGGTGTACGTAATTGTGAAAATATGGTTCGGTACAGTCCGGGTGCAAATCCTCAACCCGGAGGTCTACCGGGAGTACTTTTTGAACAATACCAGCGGTCGCAATGTAGTGGCCGGGTCCTGGCACCGCCATGCAATCTTCTTTTTTTATTTTTTTCGGAACCTGGGCCCCCGCGGCATCATGATCAGCAAGAGCGTCGATGGTGAATTCACGGTCAAAATTGCACGCTACCTGGGCTATACGCCCATCCGCGGATCCTCCTCGAAAGGCGGTACGCAGGCCTTGCAGCGGTTGATCGATTTTATGCGCGCGAAGTCCGGGACGCGTTTCAGTGGGACGGCGGTTGACGGACCACGCGGCCCGGCCCGGGTCATGAAAACCGGGATGCTGGCGGTCGCCAAGGAGAGCGGTTCCTGGTTCGTTCCCATGGCCTGCTCCGGGGACAACGTCCTGACCTTCCCAAAGGCCTGGGACCGCACCATCATTCCCAAACCGTTCAGCAAGGTCGTTATGGATTTTGCGGCACCGGTTTTCATAGCACCGGATATTTCGCGGGAAGACCTGGAAGCGCTGCGTCGGCGCACCGGGGCATTGTTGAACGACATGACTGATAATGTAGATCGGTTGTGTGGCTATACAGGAGGCTGAAATGAGCATGGAAAAAGCGCCTTTTAAAGTGGAGATCGACGGTCACATAGCGTGGCTGATAATGGATCGTCCGGACAAGCGCAATGCCATGGGGCTGGATTTTTTCCCGGCGGTCACGGAGCATTTTCGCGCATTTGATCAGGACCCGCATGTGCGGGTGGTGGTTATTAAAGCTGAAGGGAAGTCTTTTACCGTCGGGCTGGACCTCATGGACGCGGGCGGGATTCTCTCCGACAGTACGGCTGCCGGCCGGGAGGCTTTGCGCCAAAAAATCATCGAACTGCAGCAAAGCATGAATGCCATCGAACAGTGCCGCAAGCCGGTCATTGCGGCGGTACACAGCCACTGTATCGGCGGGGGCATCGATATGCTCAGTGCCTGCGACATCCGCCTGGCGACTGCTGATGCCGTTTTCAGCATCCGGGAGACGCGCATCGCCATCATCGCGGATCTGGGGACGCTGCAACGCCTGCCGGCCATCATCGGCGACGGCTGGTTTCGAGAATTGGCCTTTACCGGCCGGGACTTTTCAGCCGAAGAAGCGCTGCAGATGGGTTTCATTACACGCATTTGCAAAGACCGGGATGACCTTGACATCAAGGCCCGTGAACTCGCGGGACAAATTGCCGCCAACGCACCTTTGACGGTCCAGGGCGTCAAGGATGTCATCCTTTACAATCGGGACAACGGTGTCTACCCGGGGCTGCAGTACGTAGCCCAGAAAAATTCTGCCCAACTGCCGTCCGATGACCTGATGGAGGCGGTGACGGCGTTTATGGAGAAGCGGGAGCCAGAATTTAAAGGAAACTGACAGGTCCCAAGGCTTCAAGGGTCCAAGGGGCCAAGGGTTCAAGGGTTTGGGCGGCTTTTCACGTACCCCTCGAACCCTCGGCCCCTTGAACCCTATACCTTGGGGATTTTGAAAGAAACGCACCACAACCAACCCATAGATCGATGACCGAGCAAAACTTTACTTATACCGTCCGATGCAAAACCTGTCGCGCCCGTTTCAAGGTGCAGCTTTTCGAGAGCCATGCAAAGAATCTTTTCCTGGTGGACAAACGCGACTGGTACTGTGACAAATGTAAAAAGGCGTATGCGGACAACCAGACTGCTAAACTTTCCCAGGCCCACCGGGCCATTGGATTCCCGGAATTGACCGGTACCCGCAAGATGATCACCTGGGCGGAAAAGATCAGGGCGGAATTGATCAACAAGGTCAAATATCTGCAGGAGAGCCTGCAGATAGAAGATGCCGATGAGCAGGAAATTTCCAGGCAGGCCTTTGATCAGTTCTACGACGAATGGCGGCAGGAGACAGCGGCGAAGTGGTGGATCGACAATCGGAAGATGACCGTCAGAGAAATTTCACTGCGGGTGGCGGCGCTGGCCGATTCCATTCGGGATCCCCGCCAGTAGCCCGGGCTTGGTCTAGGATCGGGTGCTCACCTTTTCATCTAAAGCGTTCCGCACAATTCGGGCCAGGTCTTCCCGATAAAACGGTTTTTTAATAACCGCGCTGATGATATCGGCATGCTTGCTGTCGGCCGGCTCCAGGAAGCCGGTGCACAGCAGTATGGGCAGATCGCTGCGCAGATCCTTCACTCGCCGGGCAAACTCGATACCCGCCATGCCGGGCATGACCAGATCGGTAATGACCAGGTCATACGGGCGGTTGTCTTTATGCAGGTGCTCAAGCGCGGCTTCCGCGGTTTTGAAGGAGTCGACCGCGTATCCCAGTTCCCCCAGCATTTCCACCAGGACCTTTAGAATACGTTCATCATCATCAACCACCAGAATGCGCTCCCAGCCGACCGGGCTGCGCACTGTCGGTTTCGGCAGGGCCGGTTTTTCCTTGTCCGGCATCACCGGTAGATATATGTGGAAGGTCGTGCCCAGGCCCGGCGTACTGATCAGATCAATGTGCCCCCCGTGGGCGTTCACAATTCCCATCGCCACCGCTAGCCCCATGCCGGTCCCTTGATCCGGTCCCTTGGTGGTAAAATAGGGATCGAATATCTTGGATTGAATTTCGACCGGAATGCCACTGCCGTTATCGGCGATCGTCAGGCGGACATAGTTGCCCGGGGCAAGGTCGGCCTGATCGGCGGGTTGTTTATCATCCACCATCAGTAAATGCAGCGAAATATGAATGTTGCCCCCGCGTGTTTGCATGGCCTGGGCGGAATTGGTCGCTATGTTCAGCAATAGCTGGCTGAGTTGCGTAGCATTGGCCATGACAATGGTTTTGCGGGTCATGATGTGCGCCTGAATCCGAATGTTCGGCGGGATAGAGGCTGTCAAAAACTGGACAGCCCCCTCGATAACAGCGGTGATATTCACCGGGCTTTGCTCGTGTTGGCCCTTGCGGCTGAAGATCAGGATCTGCTCCACCATCTGGCGGGCTTTCAGGCTGGCAGCCATCACCTGATCAAGGTACAGGCGGCGCGCATCATCAGGCGGCAATTTAGCGAGCCCCAGTTCCGTGTTGCCGACAATGCTTCCTAGGATGTTGTTGAAATTCAGGGCAATGCCGCTCGAAAGCGTTCCCAGGGCCTCCATTTTCTGGGCCTGGCTCAATTGGTCCTCCAGTTTTTTCTGCCGATTGACATCCCGCATAAAGTTCAGCGAGGCCGGCTTGGTTTCCCAGGTGGTAGGAACCGTATTGAGTTCCACCCAGATGGTCTCGCCCGGTCGACGTTCCAAACGGAAGGAGCAGGTGGTCACGCCGGCCATGATCCCGGCTCCTTTTTCAAGATGCTCACGTACGGCGAGCCTGTCGTCCGGATGCACCAGGGATGTAAATGACTGCGGCTGCAGCTCTGCAAATTTAAGCCCGGTAAGCTCTTCGGTGCGGGGATTAATGAATCGGAAGGTTTTATTTTCCAAAATAAAGATACCGTCGCCGGCATGGTCGATCAGTTGTCGGTATTTTTCCTCGCTGCGGCGCAGCTGGATCTCCTGGGCCGCAACCGTATCAAAGGATTGGGAAAAGCGGGATGCCAGCAGAAAGGTCTGGGCCAGGATGAAGGCAATCAGGCCGAACTGAACGATATAGGCCGATTGAATGAACTGCCGCGAATAGAGGATATCATTCACGGCCGTGGCGGAAAGAATGATAAACCCGGCCAGAAAAATGCCGGCACCCTGGCGCTCGTGCTGGAAGGCCCGCATCAGGATGAAAAAGCCGTAAACCAGGGCGAGAATGGTGATCATTTGATAGGCAGGCGTCGTGTAGGAATAAAAACGTAGGGGTGTGAACAGTACCAGGACAGAAAAACCGATGGCGGCGCCGGCCAGAAACTTGATGGTGTTCCGATCGGATTCTCTGGGAAACAGGGACTGGACAAACAGGGCAAAACAGCCGATGGCCAGGTAAAAACCCAGATATTCCAATTTGCTCAGCAATTCGAAGGGAAAACCTGGAAAAAGCTGGATGATAAAACGTTCCCCGGTAGTTAAGGTCCGCAGGAGTATGGCCAGGCAACCCAATCCGAAATAGAGCGGCGAAAGAACGTTGCGGCGCAGGACGAACAGGCCCAGATGGTAAACGCCCGCCAGGAGAAGGCTGCCGAACAGGATCATGTTGTAAGCAAGGCGTGTTTCGCGGACTTTTTGCAGCTGGGCCGGATTTCCCAGGGTAATCCGTTCCCAAAGACCACCCTGGCGGTGATGATAATTGGAAATGTGAACGACCAGTTCTAAATCTCCGCCTCGGGCAGGCAGGCTGACGACGCTCGGCCGGAAACTGGGGCTCGAGGTGTCCCGTGATTTGCCTGGTTGGCCGGCTTGAAAGACCTGCTTCCCATCGGCGTAGACGGTCAAAGCCGTCGCCGCGTCGAGCATGTGTAGGGCCAACGGCTGGGGTTCAGGCGCCAACCGGATCACGGCCCGGTAGCTGGCATAGCCAAAGCCCCTGAGCGGACGCCCATCCAGGGAATGGTCGTTCCAGACATAGGGTACTTGGAGGTGCTCGGTTGATGCAGCCGTGAGATTCGCCTGCGCTCCCGCGGGAGGGATGAATTCTTTCCAGTAAAACTCCCACCGGCCATCCAGTGGCACCGGCCCCATCTGCGCAAAGTTCCAGTGACGCAGATCGATCACGCCCTCCACAACACGGGGGGGCGTTTGCGCGTAGGCGGGTATACCGGGCCCCAGTGCAAGGGCGGCCAACATCCCCAGGATCAGCAGCCCACCCAAACATACAGACCATCGGTTGCGCAATGTCGATCGCATTCTCGCAGCATCCCTTAACTTTGTCAGGCCAACCTGAACCGATCAGCAAACGCATTCCCTGTAGCTTGCTACAGGCTTAGCGAGCGAATCTAAAATAGAAGTATTCCTTACGGGGGACGATTCCCCGCAGCTTTTTGGAGTGCAGCGGAGATCCCGCTGAACGTGGCTGCGGGGAGCGTTCAATAAATTCTAAGCATAAAATATAACAATCCGCCGCTCTCCGGTCAACCGAAGGCGTTGGCCGCACTTATTTACAAAAGTATGCCGCCATTACAACCGTAAACCCTGGGAGAGATATTTTCGCAACCAGCAACGATTGCCGTCACATGCCGCCGACAAGGTGAGCGGCGGGTCTTGGCGCTGGCATAAAACGCCCTGCTGTTGCCTTATGGGCGGGGCCTGAAAAAAAAGATTACGTTCAAGGAGAGAGCGTTCACGGGCGAGCGCTTACGCGCCCAGAATGACCCGTTGGACGGTGTCACACAGCTCTTTTAATTGGTACGGTTTGGGGACCACGGCCACAAACCCAAAGTCTTGCGGGTTGGCCATTACCGGATCGTTGGAATATCCGCTGGAAGCAATTGCCTGAACGGACGCATCTTGCTCGGCAATTGCTTTTACAGCCTCCTTGCCGCCCATTCCGCCTGGTATGGTGAGGTCCATAATGACTGCATCATACGGGGTGTCGTTATCCAATGCTTGCATGTACATCTCAATCGCACTATTGCCGTCCATAACAGTTTCTACCTGATATCCCGAACGTTCCAGCATCTCCTTGACGACCTCCAAAATCATGACCTCGTCATCCATTACCAGTATCTTTCCCTGGCCGGTTGGAATTGTGTCATCGGGTTCAGGTTCGATTACGGGCTGTTCGAGGGCCGCCGGTAGAAAAAAGAAAAATGAGGTGCCCTGGTCTATTGCCGAAGTGAAATCGATAAAACCGTCATGACGATGAATGATGGAGTAAGACACCGCCAGGCCGAGGCCGGAGCTTTTGGGTTTGGTTGTAAAATAAGGATCGATAATCTTATCTTTAATATCTGTTCGAATCCCGCAGCCCTGATCAGTCACCTCAATTCTTAGGTAACGCCCTCTTTCCAAAACAGGATGCGCCGCTTTCTCGATAACAATGTTGCTGGCGCTCACTTTCATGATGCCGCCTGCCGGCATAGCCTGGGAGGCATTTAGGGTCAGGTTGTTGATCACCTGATCAATTTGACTGGTATCGATGTCGACCGGCCATAAATCATCGGGAATATCGAACTCGCATTTGACATTCGAGCCTTGCAGGGCGAATTGCACGGATTCATATAAAAAATCTCCAGCTGAAGCAGCCTTGCGTACCGGAGCCCCGCCTTTAGAAAAGGTCAGGAGTTGGCGGGTCAGATCCTGGGCCCGCAAAACGGCCTTGCGCGCTTTTTCTAGTTTACTATTTCCAGCTTCGATAGATTTCGAATCCAGTTTGGCAAGTTCGATATTGCCCAAAATGACATTGAGGATATTGTTGAAGTCGTGGGCAATTCCACCGGCCAACACTCCCAAGGACTCGATTTTATCAATCTTGGCGACCTGGGCTTCCAAACGCCTTTGGGCGGATTGGTCGCGTAGGACAATCACGGTGCCGATCAGGTTTTTGCGCTCATCGAAGATAGGTGCGGCGCTGTAGGCAACCTGACGGTTTCGCTGTACGCTGTCCATCAGAACAAATTCAGCCTCCGCCGTGTATACCTCCCGGGTTATCAGAACCTGGCTGACAGGATCTGCGACCGGCGTTCCCGGCGGCCCCAACTTCTTATGGAATATATCCGCGAAGTTTTGTCCAACCGCCTGAAAGGCGGGATAGCCGAGGATCTCTTCGGCAACGGGATTTATGAGGGTAATCTCACCGTCAATGTTCGTGCCGACCACCCCATCCGCAATACTGTGCATGGTAACCGCCAGTAATTCTTTTTCGGCCTCCAGGTTTGTTTCAGCCAGTATTCTTTCCGATATTTCGCGTTCGAGCTGTTCATTGGATCGGATGAGCTCACGGGTGCGTTCCGCTATGCGCTGTTCCAAATCGGTCTGGGCTCTTCGCAGAGCCGCGTTCATCTGCTTTTGCAGCGATATATTGCGAATGACGCATAACCGCAAAGCGCGGTCCTTCAGTTGAATCGCAGCCAGGGAAATTTCGGCTGGGAAGGTTGTCCCATCGATTCGGCGGGCAGTCACCTCATATGCCCGTGCTGGGGAGACCGGGTTCGATTTTTCCGCTCCGGGAAAACTATCTGCTGAAATCTGCAAAAATGAATGCGGAAGGATATCATTGACGGTCTGTGCCTCAAAAAGAGACTTCCATGAAAGGCCTTTTAGGTGGTCTTGCGTTTCCGCGAACATCGTTTGGAGGGCACGGTTCGAGCTTACAATGTTGTCTTGGTCATCTATTACCATGAGACCATCCGTCAAGTTCTCGACAATCGCTGTTTGGTAAGTGAGGGCATCCTGCAAATCTTGGGTTGCCTTTTCAACATCTGCTTCAAGTTCCGAAATAAAGTGTTTCAATTCGCTGGCCATCGTCCGCATGGAATGCGCCAGCCCGCCGATCTCATCTTTGGAATGCACCGGCAAAGAGGCTGAAAAATCATGTGATGCGACTTGCTTGGCGTACGCGGTGAGTTCGCTGATCGGCTTCGCTATGCCCCGTATCAACAAATAAGTGATGGCAATGGTGATTAGAAAAAAGAAAAAACTGATCAGTTGGGTACGAATGATTGTTTTCCAGATTAAGGCCGTGATGCTCTGCTTGTCCATGCCCACATGTACACGGCCGGCCAGGCCACCGATGAGGCCGACGGATATATCGATAAAATCTTCGCTGTCGGTAACCCGGATATTTTCGTGTCCCAGGGGTCCGCTCTTTTGACCAAACGGGTGATCGGCCAATATCGTCAATACGGCATCAGGTACTTTGGGCACGAAAGTGTGGGAGACGATTTCCTGCCCACTGTCTTCTACCAGAATATAATAAACACCTTCGATTTCCGAATATTGATCGATAAGGGATTGGATAGTGGCGGTATCGCGGGTGAGAAAAATTTCTGCGCTGGAGCTGGCGATGCTTTTGGCAATCGAAACAGCCTTGCTGCGATATTCTGCGGTCATCCGGGTGTAAAGAACCCAGGCGGAGTATATAGAGGCTGAATTGGCGTAAAAGCCAAACAGGATGATGATAACCAGCAGCGTTTTTCGGAATAATCGTGACATGTTTATTTATGCCAAGCGCTCCAATCTTTCAGGACGGTCCATTGGCCGTTTTTCATCGTGGTGTAGTAAACGCTATCGAGAGCCTGATGCTTTTGGGGACCGAATGAAATGGGGACGTCGATCCCGACGTCGTAATTCTCAATTGATTCGATGACCGCCTTTAACCGGCTGCGGTTTACATTCGGCCCCATACGTCTGATGATTTCCACAAGCAACTTGGCATTTAAAAACCCTTCAAAGCTGACTGGGCTGACCGCTTGGAGTTGATAGTCACTATGACTGAATTGGGGGGGCAGGAGTTGGCCGGACGCCTGCAATAAAGTGCCGTATTCACGCACCGCGGGAAGCTCTGCGGTATCGCAGCAGGGTACCACCTGGGAGTTGATCAGGCGGCTCGTGTAGGTGATATTCTTTTTTTTACCCGATTGCTGCAAGAGGGCGGCCATATTCTGGCTGTCTACAAAAGACACATTGGCAATGGGCACCTGCCAGCCCAGGTCGCGGGCATCGCGTATGAACCCAGCGCAGGCGGCGTATGCACCAATCGAGATAACTGCGTCGGCACCGGAGTCTTTTAAGATGTCTGCCTGCTCCCGGAAACTTTCGGCAAATGTGCTCCCCCGCTGGTACGTTGCTTCACCGACAATGCGCAGGTTGTGGCGCGCCAATTCGCGTCGCGTGCCGTCCCACCCGCTGCGACCATATGCGTCCGCCTGGTAGAAAACTGCAATCCGGGCATAGCCATTGCGAACCAGGTTTTCGACGATACCAGCCGTTTCCTGTTGATATGAAGCCCTTAAATTATAAACAAAATCGGAATAGGGAAATTCTCGCTGGGGCTGCGCCCCGGTAAATGGGAACAGCATATAGATATTGCGCTCCCGGTAACTTTTCAAAAGCGGCAGTACCCGCGTGACCGTTGGTGTGCCGACATAGCTGAACAGGCAAAATACGTCGTCCTGCTCGACAAACTTAATCGTAATTTCAATTGCCGGAATCGGGTCGTAGCCGTCATCATAGGCGACGAGTCGGATGGTGTGACCGTTAACCCCACCCATTTTATTGATGTAGTCAAAGTATGCCATGGCGCCCCGGTACAACTCTATGCCCAGACCTTTGGAAGCGCCACTGAAAGCGGCCGACATTCCGATGCGGATCTCTTTGGCCTGCAGCTGTGAAAGGCCGCCGCCCAAACCTGGCAACAGCAAAACGACGGTCAGAATGACGCCGTAGACACGGTTTTTCAGGATCATCATCACTCCAATCTAAAACGAAGACCCCTGATGCTCGGCACCAAGGGTAGCATATCCAACGTTTCCCGCGCCCGGGATAGGTTTGTCTTCTAACGCATATTAACGGTGCGTTGAATTCATGAGGCAATCGAACCCATTTATTATCCCGATTTCAAGATACTCTGTCAAGTTGGAGCGAAAACCCGTACATAAAAGCGCAGTTGATCTTGATCAGATTGTCCGGACAAGGATCAGTATAATCGGAATTTGAAACAATAACAGCGCGTTGGTAGTCAACCAACAAGCGTTGGCCAGGTCGATATCCAGATCGTAGATAGTCGGCGGGACCATGGCGATAAAACCCACGGGCATGGACGCCAGGATCAGGACCACTTTCAATGGCAGGCCGCTGTCGATGCGGTCCAGACCAAGCAGGGATCCCAGGCTGACAACCAGTACCGGTACCAGGGCAAATTTTATCAAGGCGACAATCAGCCCGGGTTTGAAAAAGGTCATAACACTTGAAAAGCGCATGGCCATGCCGATGGAAATAAGCAGCAGCAGGGCCGCCAGGGGGATGAAGATCGTATTGACGGTGGCGTAAAAGGCCGGTCGCGGCAGGCCGGATAGATTCAGGATCAGACCGATGGCGATGCTGGCAACCGCCACCATAACGAAAATGTCTGTTGCCGCGTTCTTCAGGCGCTGAAAAAACGAGGGGGTGTCGGTCAAGTCGTCGCTGTAGGATTTGGCCACTGGAAATCCGATGGCATAGTAGCAGGATTCTTCAAACAGTTTGTAGAAGGGGACCAGGGCAAACCCCTGTTCGCCGAGAAACATAAAGCAGAACAGGGCGCCCAGCGAGCCGATGTTGGTGAAACCACCGCAAACGATATATGCGCCGGTTTGCTTGCGGCTGAGCGCCAGCATCCGGGCGGCGGCATACGCCAGGCAGCCGCCCGTGAAAAGGGCGGTCAGTCCTAAAAAAGGCAGGGCGGCAATTTTGACATCGTTGATCCGGGCCACCCAGGTTGCCCCCAGGATGGCCACCGGATTGAAAAAAAGCAACGCGACCTTTTGAAGTCTTTTACGGGTGTCTTCAATAGGCAAGGAGAACACCCCATTTTGCACCAGCACCTGGATCAGGTAGCCGGCGCCAATACCCAATATCACCAGGCTGATTGAAAAAAGGAGCTTACCCATGGGTTATCCCTTTACTAGCCCCCACATCTACAGGGATAGGTCAGCGGTAATTGGTTATACGAGGGCACCTTAGTGCAGGTTGATTAGGCGCTAGGCTGATGGCCGTTAGCTGAACTTCAAAGACGGATCGCTAACCGCTAAGACCTAACTACTAAAAGCTATATTCCGAGATTTGCCTATAGCCTAAATATCTACAGCCTAACAGCCTGAATCCGGCCAATTGGGCCAGGATTCATCACGCCGCGCCGAATTCTTTTACAATGGACTCCAAGACATCATCCGACATGCCGTATGCGTGTTCCTGGCCGGGGAAGACCCCTTCCTTGACCTCTTTGGCATACTGGGTGAATGTGTCGGTCATGATCTGGCCCACATTGACGTACTGTTTGGCAAATGATGGCGTGAATGTATCGTACAGCCCCAGGACATCCGGGGTGACCAGCAGCTGGCCCGAACAGTCGGGCCCACCACCGATGCTGATGGTCGGAATGTCAAGCTTGCGGGTTACATAATCGGACAGTTTGGCCGGAACCGCTTCGAAGATAATGGCGAAAACACCCGCGTCCTGCAGCGCCAGGGCTTCGGAAACCACTTTGCGGGCGGAGTCGATATCGCGGCCCTGGGTCTTGAGTCCGCCCAGAGCACCGACCGCCTGCGGGTGAAGCCCCACGTGGCCCACACAGGCGATGCCCATTTCCACCACTGCCTTGGTTTTGGCGATGTGATTGTGGGTGGCCTCGAACTTGACGCCGTCTACTTTGGCTTCGGTGACGAAACGGGCGGCGTTTTTCATGGTGTCTTCGATGCTGTACTGAAACGAACCGAACGGCATATCGGCGATGACCATGGTCCGGTCACAGGCACGGGCTACCGCCGCGCAGTGCAGCACCATCATGTCCATGGTGGCGGTCAGGGTGTTGGGATGTCCGTGGACCACCATGGCGCAAGAATCGCCCACCAGGATCATGTCGATCCCGGCGTCGTTGACCTTCTTGGCCGTGGGGTAGTCATAGGCGGTCAACATGGTAATGGTTTCATGGTTATCTCTCATAGCCTGGATGGTTGTTACCGTGTGTTTCGACATGTCTTTCTCCTACATCAACAAATATAAAGGTTAATTTTGTTTAAGCCTTATTGGCTGAGCCAAACAGCCTGATCTTGGCTTTGATCGGGCCTTGCATGGCTGCGATTCCACTGTGCATGACAGCCACCAGTTCCGGGAGGCGGCCGTCCTTGAACTGGCCGCTCAACGAGTGGATGTACGCGGTGCGGATTTCTGTATTGACATTGAACTTGCATACACCGTGTGCGATGGCCCGGGCGATCATTTCATCCGGCAAGCCGGAGGTCCCATGGAGCACCAGGGGGACGGAAACCGATGCTGCGATGGCTGCCAGCCGTTCAAAATCGAGCCGGGGTTCGGTTTTATAGTGGCCGTGGATATTACCGATGCACACGGCCAGGGCGGATACCCCGGTCTGGCTGACAAAATCGGCCGCCTGGTCCGGCCGGGTCATTTTGGCAGCTGCAGCCTCCACGGTCAGGCCGTCTTCGCTGCCGCTCAAGCGGCCAAGCTCGCCCTCCACCCCCGCCTTATGGCGAGCCGCCGCCAGGACGATGTTCTCGGTGAACGCGAGATTGCCCGCATATTCCAGGCCGGAGCCATCCGCCATAACAGAGGAGATGCCGGCCGCCAGGGAGGTCTGGATCAATTTCTGCGACGGGCAATGGTCGAGATGCACCGCCACCGGAACCTGGGCTTTATGCCCGGCTTCGAGGCACAGCTGGATCAAAGGGGTTCCTCCCAGCTTTACTGCCGAGGGAAGCAGCTGGATAATTACCGGGCTGCCGAGCTCTTCAGCGGAGCCGATAACCGCCAGAGCACCTTCGAGGTTGTAGACGTTGAAGGCACCGACGGCATACCCCTGTTGGCGGGCACGCACCAGCATTTGGTCAAAGGGCGCCAGCATCGGTTAACCTCGTGCCAGCCTGTTTTGAATGGTGACCAGGGCGTCGTCTTCGCCGACATTGCCGGGGAAAACTACATAGGACATGCCCGGGTACCGGCTGTCGTTTTCCAGTTGCCATACCGGGACTCCGGGCAGGACCTGGCCGGATATCAGGGCGCGCCGCACACCCAAGCCCTGCGTGGCCACATCACTGGAGGTGATCCCGCCTTTGGCAACCAGATACCGGGGCTGATGTTCCAGAGCCTGAACAATCTGGATGAGGCTGTGCGACACAATCTGACCGATATCCAGGCTGGCCTTGGCATCGGCGCCGGTGACCAGTTCCCGGCTGGTGTAGAGGACCACGTCCCGTCCGGACGCCAGAAGGCTGTTGACCCGTTTTGCGGCCTGCTCAATCTCCGCATCCGGACCGGGGTCCGCAAGCAGCCTGGCAACGCCGACTTCCACCGGTTCGATATCCGTCTGCTCCAGCAGGGCCTGGACCTGGGCGGTTGTTTTGGGCACATAGGAGCCCACGACAAAGAGCCCACCGGCCGGGGAATCGGTAACCAACTCTTCCCGGGCCAGAAAATCCGCGCGCAGTTCGATCCCGGTCATCACTCGCACAAAGGCGGCCGCCGTCCGGAATAAAAAACGGCGGCCGGCCTCGGCGGCCATGGCCAGGCCGACTACCAGAACTTCCACGTCGCGATACGTCACTGCGTTGACAATACAGGCCGTATTATCCCGGACACCACCCAAAAGGTCTCCAACCCGTTCCGGTCCGTCCTTGCGGATATCGTCTAGACTGATGGTGCTCACCGCTTCGGCCGGTATCCGGCCCCCAGTCTTTTCGGCGATCCATTGTTTGAGATCCGAATGTTTAAACCCGAAAGCTGCGTCCTGGGCATAGGCGGTCATAGCTGCCGGCACCAAATTTTCTTCTTCGGCAACGTAGTGTACGTCGTTGATGGTAAGCCGGCCGCCCTCTGGGAAAAAGGGCATGATCAAATAGGGGCGGCTTTCAATGCCCATGGCCTTGGCCACGGCGTCCACTTCGTGTGGAAAGTGCCCCCGTAAGGTGGAATCGCTGCGCGAAATGACGTCGATTGGTGTTCCGGCCAGTTCGGCGGCGGTCTGGAGATTCATCCCGATTTCCATGCTGCGCACACAGGCTGCTTCGCGCTCCAGGCTGCGAGAGTTGGTCAGGACAAAGAATCCCGGTCCCGGTTCCCGCAGGGCCTGGCGCAACGTCGGCACAGACCAGGTGGTCAATACCGGCATCCCGTGTACGGTCTGGGTGCCGGTGGGGTCGTCGTCCAGGATGACGACCTTTTGATCCGCGGTGCTTACCCGGGCCTGAATCCCGGGCAGCAGATCCTCCGGCCATTCGGGCGGCAGGGAAGCCAGGCACGCGTCTTTATGTAGAACCACAGCAGCCATGGGTAGCCCTACTTGATTGAAAAAATATTCTGTTCAATGAACTTCCAGGTTTCAAGATAGTCGCCTTTGGCAATCAGGTTCTCCAGAGCGCGTACATCGATCTGGTCCAACAGGTTCCAGATCTTGTTGCTCAGGCGGCTGTTGGCCTCAAAGGTGCCTCTGATGTCCCAGCGGGTCGGTGAGGTGTCCGAGGTCAGGTAATCCGCGTACCCATATTTTTTCAGGTAGTAGAGAAACTCGACGTATTCCAGAAAGTGCTTGGTTCCGCAGAAGTAGTCCCAGTCCCACTTGCCATCGTTGTCATTGACGTGGACGTAGTAGCGGTAACGGCTTTCGGCCAGCAGGGCCACGGCCTCAGCCGGGTTTTCGTTGCCGTACATGCTGTGTCCGAAATCGAGGGTGACGCCCATGGCATCGGATTGTATGTCGTTGAGCAGACACAGGGCCTTGGCGGCCGTGTCCACGAAACAGCGCCCCCTGGTTTCGCTGGGCTTGTATTCGATAAACAGCGGGATATCGCGGTTGTAATCGCCGGCCTCACCCACGGTTTCCACCAGGTGCTTCCAGGCCGCAGCATAGTCGTATTGAAAGGAAAATTCGTAGCCGTCGCCCAAGGGGCAGCAGGTGACCTTGTCCGCGCCTATTGCCGCGGCAAAATCTTTGGCCTCTTTGATAAAGGTTACGGCCTTGGCCCGGATAGCCGGATCGGTAGAAGTCAGACCCCCGTTGCGGAATTCCGGTTCCGCCTTCACGTTGACATTGACGGCCGCGGTTTGGAGTCCATATTTGTCCAGCACCCTGCGGGTAGCCTCGGGATCCTTGACTTCATAGGGGTAAACGATTTCTACCCCGTCGTAACCTGCGATGCCGGCCAGCAGTTCGAATTTTGCGTCCAGTTCGAGGGGGGCGTTGTATTCGTGAAAGCGATCGCGGGTCTGCGACAGAAAGCCGGTGATAATCGCCATTTTCAACATAGGTTTTTTCTCCATTTTCAAAAGTACAAATATCTTGGGTAAAACGTTATGACCGCTGCCAGACGCTCAGCAGGCGCTGTTTGACACCGGCCATCAAGCGTTTGTACCAGCCAAATTGGCTGATTATGGTCAGGACAATGATGATAAACAGAATCAGGGAAACCGGGCGCTGAAAAATTGGCATGAAACTGCCCTGGGATACCATCAGGGCCCGGCGTACATTCTCGTCCGCCATGGGACCGAGGATCACACCGATCACCAGCGGCGCAATGGGATAGCCCATGGTCGTTAGAAAATAACAGATGATGCCCACCGGCAGCATCAAGTAGAGGTTGTAGATGTTCAGGCCTAGAGAATAGGAGCCGATGATGCACAGGACCCCGATGATCGGCATGAAGATCTGGGTCGGGATGCGTAATACCTTGACCACCTGTTTGGCCAGAATCATACCGGTGATCCACATGGCGCACGAGGCCAGCAGCAAGATGGCGGCTACCTCCGTGATAAATGTCGGGTGTTCGAAGGTAATCATGGGCCCCGGCGTAACGCCGTGCAGCATCAGGGCACCCAGCAGCATGGCCGCCGGGGGGCTGCCTGGGATGCCCAGGTTCAGTAACGGGATCATGGCCCCCCCGACGCAGGCGTTATTAGCGGTTTCACTGGCCAGTACCCCTTTCAGCTCACCCTTGCCGAATGTCTCCGGGTGCTTGGAAGTGTTTTTGGCGGTGCCGTAGGAGACCCAGCCGGCAATATCTTCGCCGATACCCGGGACCGAGCCAATGCCGACCCCGATCATGGCCGAACGGCCGATGGCCGGGATGTTGCGAACAACAGTGCCGATCTCGGGAATGATACGCTGCAGTTTCTGGGCTTTCCCAATCTGAAATTTATCTTTGAGCACATCTATGATCTGGGGGATGCCGAAAGCGCCGATGAGCACCGGGACCACCTCGATGCCGCTCTCCAGCTCGGAGATGCCGAAGGTGAACCGCGGGAAGAACTGCAGCTGATCCCGGCCGATGCAGGCCAGAAACAGACCCAGGAAACCCGAAATCCAGCCCTTGATCACCAGATCAGGACTGGTCAGGGTCCCGGAAATGAGAATGCCGAAAAAGGCCAGCAGGAAAAATTCAAACGACGTGAATTCCAGGGCAAACTTCGAGATGATGGGCGAGATGGCCACGATGAAAAACATGGAAATCGTAGTGCCGATGGCTGAAGCCGTGGTCGTCAGTCCGATGGCTCGGCCGCCCTCCCCCTTGCGGGCCAGAGGGTAGCCGTCCAGAGCGGTGGCCGCGGCAGCCGCCGTGCCCGGGATATTAATCAAGATCGAGGCATAGGATCCGCCGTAGGTGCCGCCGACATAGATGGCCAGCAGGCAAACCATGGCCAGGGAGGTATCCATGGAATAAGTCAGGGCGGTCAACAGGGCCACTCCCAGGGTAGACGTCAGTCCGGGCATGGCGCCGAACAGGATCCCCAGCATCACGGAACCGAAGAGAATGGCCACCGACGCAGGATCGGAGACCAGGTTGAAGATAATGCCCAGGAATGTCCCGATGCGTTCAAACAAGAGCATAACCGAAAAAACTCCTAATAATCGTAGTACCAGATGTTATCCAGCAACTCGACCACCACGCCTTCGAAAGGCATGGGAACCAGCAGCAGGAATTTGAATATGATGCCCACGGTGAAAGGGGCGATAACAGCCAGCAGCAGGCAGGTGCGGTACTTGCGGCGCAGCGCGGGCCGGTTTTTCACCAGGTGCCAGGCATAAAAACCGTAAACACCAATGCACAGCAGCATGAGCCAGTCTGCCGGGTACGCCAGGGTCTCGGCGAGCAACACATTGAGACCGGCTGTAAAAAAGAGGATCAAGAGGACTGTAACCGCGATAAAAAAAAGCATGATCTTAAACAGCAGCCGATCATCATCGAAATAAAACATGCTGATAAACACCATCAGAAAAAAGACCGCCGCCGGAAAGAAGTCGATCCGTGGAATCATGACAAAAATGAAACTGCAGAAAACCAGCACGATGGCATAAAACCGGATGGTGGCCGGCAGTTTTAAGAAGGCGACCAGTTCTGAACTGGCCAGGTAGCCAAAGACCGCCCCCAACTGCTGCAGGCCGACGGATTTCAGAGCGATGGCCGTGAGAGCGATGCCCAGCAGGGAAATGATGGTGCCGATAAACAGGGGGAAAATGGCCGGTGAGACATACCAGACATTCTGGACACCGCCATAGGTGTCTTTCATGGGCATCTGCAGGGCTTGGTAGACAACGAACAGCCCGAATAGGAAGATGAATGCTCCGGAAAAGATATCCGCTTTTCTTAGCGTGTCTTTTGCCAGCATGGTTGCTAAATCCTCTTGATATGTTTATGATTCATACGGAACCGGGCGAAGATACCCTGCCGAGGAGACCCTCGCCCGGCTCCCGGGCTGGTATCAGCCGATACCAGCCCCCTCTTACACTTCACCCAAAATCAGCCTACGGTTTGGGAATTCCCAGTTTTGCAGGATTGACTTTGGCGGCGCCCAGTTCCCAGAGGGTCCAGGCAAAGTTGGATTCCAGGGCGTTAAAGACCGCCTTGGATTCCGCCCCGCTCTTGCCCGACAGCAGGTAGTAATTGGCCTTGGCCCAATTTTTCACTTTGTCTGTGTCCATGGCCTTCTTGAAAGCCTTGTCAATGGTTGCTTTGGCATCTGCCGGTGCGTCGGCCGGTATGGCGAACCCGATGGCCTGGGAGATCGGCAGGTACTTGGACAGGTTCGGGTAGGTGTCGAATGTGGACGGAATGGTTCCCAGTCCCTCGACGTCAAAGGAATCGGGGATCAGCATACCCAGGGCCCGCAGTTTGCCGCCGCGCAGAAGCTGCTGCTGCTCGGCCAAAGAGGTGACGATTACGGTCACTTCGCCGGTCATGGCCGCATTCTGAGCCGGAGCGGAACCCTTGTAGGGGATGAAGTTGAATTTGGCCCCGCTGCCGTTTTCAATGGCCAACAGGTTCAGGTGATGGATAGAGCCGGCGCCGCTGGCAGCCGCCTTGATGCTACCCGGGCTTTTCTTGGCCGCTTCGATCAGTGCTTCGAAAGTCTTATACGGCGCATCCGGGGTAACGGAAATAACATCCGGGCTGCCGCCTACGATAAAGGTGTCCCAAACATCGAATTTCTTATCCCAGCCGCCCTGTACGCCGGCGGTGACATTGGATTCAGACAGGCCGCAGAGGGTGTAGCCATCATGCCTCTGTTTGTAGGCGTAGCTCATGCCGACCGATCCGGCCACGCCGCCGGTCTTATTGATAACATTGATGTTCACGCCGAGAAAAGGGGCCATCTCGGCCGTGATCATGCGTACGCAGGTATCCGTCCCCCCGCCGGCACCCCAAACCACTGCAGCGGTGATGTTTCTTCTGGGGAAGGCCTTGTCGGCGTAAGCACCGGTCGTGATCACCAGAAGTATTACCAGACTAATCGCTAAGATTCTTTTCATTTCAATCCCTCCAAATAAATGTTTAGTGGTTGCTATTTTTGCCCTGTGCCAAGAAGGGCTTATTCGCGGCCAGCGATTGAGCTGGACATCCCCCTGTTGTGTCCGCTGCGGGACAGCAGGCCAGCCACAGGCCACACGCGGTTTTACGGGAAGCTATCTCAAAAAGCGGATTTTTGTTCAAAATGACGCCAAGCTAATGCCTAACGTGGTGCAAGGCGGCCGCGAGGTTCCCCCCCGTTGCGGGACTTCCCTCTTGATCTATTCCTCAAAGGTGGGTCGCAACCCGGAGGCGCCAGCGAAGCCAGTGCCTTGCGTGGTAAATACCGGAGTATTTCGAGGACTTGAACCGAGCGCCCAACGCCGAGTTTGGGCAAAAAGACTTTTTTGAGATGGCTTCGGGTCTATTCACCTCCTTTGATGACGGTCATTTGCTGCTTGCCTTTCTCCTGTTTCAAACGCGCAATGCCTTTTTGAAAATGCCGCCGCATGAGATTCTCGGCCCGCTCCGCATCCCGGTTGCAGATCGCCTCGATGATCTCATGGTGCTCCCTGATCGTCTCATCAGGTTCCCGAATCAATCCTTCGTGGAGCAGGTTTTGATAGGCGAGGCTGATAATATTAAAGGTTTGCAGCATGGTGGTTAGAAGTTCTTTAGAACCGGTACGGGTAATGAATGTATGAAACTTTTTATCCTCCTTCGAGTAGGCCTGGATATCGGTGATGCTTTTGGTTCCGGCAAACCCTTGAAAAAAACCTTTCAGGGTTCTGATCTCTGCATCAGTGATTTTAGTGGCTGCTTTGCGAGCTGCCAGGCCCTCCAGGACCTCGCGGATTTCGAAAATGCTGATCATTTCTTTGCGGGAGAACAGACGGACAAAGTAGCCGCGGCGGGGTTTGGACTCCACCAGCCGTTCATGCTCGAGAAACTTCAAGGCACTGATCAGGGGCGTGCGACTGACACCTAGTTCTCCGGCCAGTTTTTCCTGGGGGATTTTCTGCCCTGGCAGCAAGGTGCGGTCTTCGATCATCTGCTTGATGATCTGGTAGACTTTCTGGTCTAGATTTTCATATTCAGCGCCTAGATTCTTCATGTGAAATTCCTTCTGGAGTTTGAATGAGGATCGTTTACTTTGTATATTGTATTTTGAATACAAAATTCAATATAAAAATGCAAGGGTCGCGTCAAGCCTTTTTTAGACCCATTTTCTTACTGCTAAATGGTGCGACCTCAATAAAGTTTTACGGTTCTCTAAAAAACTCCAGTAGTGCCGAACTGTGACCGTATTTGTCACAAGGCACGGTTATAAAGGCCTCATAACCTTAAAAAAGGAGGCCACTATGACAACGTTTACAGTCACT
>Ga0126333_1000079_pt1 | contig 33032 bp, 20 predicted proteins | sample InaspJWI54metaG_FD_94488 | JGI IMG/M metagenome (GOLD analysis project Ga0126333, IMG submission 94488) | Marine gutless worms symbiont microbial communities from Oahu, Hawaii - Inanidrilus sp. 2 OAHU.JWI-54 metaG | ecosystem: Host-associated > Annelida > Digestive system > Unclassified | place...
CAGTGACTGTAAACGTTGTCATAGTGGCCTCCTTTTTTAAGGTTATGAGGCCTTTATAACCGTGCCTTGTGACAAATACGGTCACAGTTCGGCACTACTGGAGTTTTTTAGAGAACCGTAAAGCTGAATTTGAAAAAAATGGTAAGAAAACGCTACCCTATTTGATAGTTAATTGTGCAATCAGCCCACATAGACTATCAAAGATTGCGCAGCTAGATGATCCAGGGCTATTTGGGCTACGAAAAAGAATTTCTCCGTTATTAAGAGATCGGGCAATAAAAAGACAATGTTTAGGAAGAAAACTAATGCCAGCTTTGGAACGGTTCTTTAAGTCAGGGGAAGACGTTATAGCCTTAGAAGATTATGTGCAATTTTTAGCCGAAGAGATTGGGATAGGTACAGCTCGGAAGCAAAACCACGAATTGTTTCATGTTACTTTCCACGAACAAGATGTGAATTTGGGAGGCCAGATTTGTGACCGTGAAGAAATGCACACCTTTGAAAGCTATTTCAAAAGAAATAAAATTAAATATGGCGATCCATTTTTTGAAATAATAAAAGAGAGTCATATCGGGATAAGGGATGTTGTTTCAGCTGTTGGTGTTATAAAATTTCTATATAAAAACAATAGCGAATGTAAAAATAATAAATTAGAATTATTAGAAAGTTTTTTTAGAGCTTATTTTCGCAGACTCTCTTATACTTATTTTGAACGTTGGGAGAGTTTGGTTGATTATCTTAAAAATGTAATCATTTTTTATTTTGAGGGTGATAATGTACTCAGACAAGATGGACTAAATAAATTGAAAGAATGGTATAGAATAGAAAAAGTAGGAAGAAAAATTGAAGTCACCGAGCTGTAGACGGTGAGTTGGAAAGTCTTAGACTTTATAGTCCGTGGATCAACAAGTTTGGTAACCACGAATGGTAACTGGTAACATCGCTAATAGTTAACCATTTCGTTAGAGCATTCGGGTTACAAATAAGGTGCGGCTACAATTCGCGTTACCTTTTTAATGCGGAAAGGAATGCGACCATTAGTGCTCAGTATAGATGATAAGCAGGAACGTGCAGATTATCTGAGATAATCCACGTCATCTTCTATGACTTGCCGCCTCAGTCGTTTAGCTGTAAGCAGGTGGGCTTATTCAGACAGCTTTTTCTCTCCAGTGTGACCGGATATACTCGTGGGATTCACTGAGGCTCAGGGGCACGGAGGCTGCGCTGGTACGAATGTAAAACTCTTCGTTCCCCTTTTTCTTGACAAACGCCGGCTTGTCGGCCGGGGTGATGGTCACCCGGCAGATATCGAAATCACCAACCGTTTGGATATCGATTGTGATAAACTTGTGAAACCCCTTGCCGATATCCCGGCTGATGAGGCTGGAAAGTTTTAATAAAAACCCATCCCGGTTGGACCGTTTTTGAAAGCTGCGATAGTCCCGATCGAGCCCCAGCATCTGGCCATCGTCGGCCACCCCGATAAACAGGTTACCGCCGTCTGAATTTAAAAAGGCGGAGATGGTTTTGACGATCACATACTCCAGGTTCTTGTCCACCTTGTCGGTCTTCAGGTTCCAGCGCAGGGTGGATTTAAATTCAACCCGATCCCCTTCCCCGCCTGTAATCATAGTTGCCCAGTCTTCGGGGTCGGTCTTCTTTCGCTGTCGGCGCTGTTTACCGATCCGCGTTCGCAACCGAAAAGCATATATGCCAAAGAAGACAAGAGCACCAAGCAGTAATGCAGCCCCACCTAAAAACCAGTAACGATAGCGGGCAATCAGCGGCAGCGGTGAATAGCTGCCGTAGCGGGCATAAATACTTTCCCGCTCGGACCTGGATATCTGCTTCAGCCCCTGATTGATAAGATTTATCAGCTGCACGTCGCCTTTGCGGACGCCGGCCTGGAGTGTGCGGGTGTACAGCCGTGTTACCGGGTTAAAGGTTGTCAGGGCATTGCGCTGCGATAAAAGGTAGGTCGCATTCTGAAAATCCAGTACAAATGCGGTTAGTCGACCGTCAACGGCCGCTGCAATGATATCCCGGGAACCCGAGAACGTTCTGAGCTTCAAGACCGGGAAGCGTTTCTTTAAAAAACCTTCTGCAAAGTCGGCCTTGATCACACCAACCGGGATGCCGCCCAAGGCTTCGACGGCCGCCACGTTCAGGCTATCCTTGACATACAAATTGGTATCTACGTTATGAATGAGCGGGGCTGAGAAATCGAGAAAGGCGTCCCGTTCGTCCGAGCGAAACAGCCCGATAACGATATCGACCTCGCCATTTTTCACCATTTCCAGGCAGCGGCTCAAACGGGTCGGCACAAACTTCAGCTCCGCCTTGCGCTTGTCTGCCCAGAGCCGCCAGATATCCACCAGCATGCCCTGGGAACGCCCGTTCTGGTCCACGTAGGCATAGGGTTTATAATCTTCATAGTGGGCAATGGTAAGCGTCGTTGCTGAAGCGGAAGAATCCACCAAGAACAGCCCGGCTATGAACAACAGGCAGATACTGACAGGCATACAAAATATCTTTCGCATAGGATCAACTTTCAGCTAACTCTGTATTTATAGAACAGCCCCCTTCCAGCTGGTTGCAAATCTGGCTGGCAAAACCGGCCCCGGCTTCACGGTAAACATGGTACACCGCCTGAACACCGGCTGCCTGCAACTGTGTAATCTCGTCTTCGTAGCGTACGATGGCCGATAGCATGCCCTGAAACCCCATCCGCTGCAGCTGCCCGGCTGCATGTAGATTCTCCGAAAAGGATGGCATGCAAAGCAAAACAGTATGAATCCGCAGACCTTTAAAGGTAACCGCCCGTTCCCAGAAGTCAGGATCCATAACATCACCCCGTATAACATTGCGGCCGCCTTGACGCAATTGGGTAACCTTCTCAGTATTGAAATCGATCCCGATAACATCTACACCGTACTGCGACCGCAGGTAGTCGTACGCGGCGATACCAACCGAACCCATTCCGAAAACGGCGATGGTCGCATTCCCGGGATTGATCGGCCGGTCGTCCGGGTGGCGGCTGCCGATCTCATAGCGTCGGAGTCGATCGGCATATTTCTCATAAATGTAGTGGGCCGCAGTGTTGAGCGGTGCCGCTATGAGAAACGTGAATGCGAGGGCCAGGGCAATGATGACCAGCCACTGACCGGATAGCCAGCCGTTGGCGACGCCTACGGCGGCCACGATGAGACCGAATTCACTGTAGTTCGAAAGGCTCAGGGAAGCCAGCAAGGCCGTACGCGACCTGAGGCCGAAACGAGTAGTGAGAAAGAAAAACAGACCAGTTTTAAAAAACACACCCAGAGCCAGCAAACTGGCGAACCCTATGTCGGCGATACTGGGCAACCCGGTCAGGCCGATGCTCAGGAAAAACCCAATCAGCAGTAGATCTTTAAACCCCAGCAGGACATCCGACAGCTCCCCTGCCTTGGGGTGCCGGGCCAGCAGCATCCCGACCGCCAGCGCCCCTAAATCCGGTTTTAGGCCGACCCATTTGAAGGCTCCGGCGCCAAGCCCGAAAGCCAGCAGAAAACCAAATAGGAGCAATAACTCCCGATGGCCGACTTTTGTCAAAAACCGCATCAACAGAGGCCGGGACGCCACCAACGCTGTGATCAGTACCAGCGCCCACGGGGATGGCAGGGTTCCGGTCGTGAAGGTCATAAAAATCACCGCGAAGATGTCCTGCATAACCAGAATGCCGATCGCCAATTTTGCGTGGGGTGCGGACGATTCTCCCCGTTCATCAAAAACCTTGACGGCAAAGACGGTGCTGGAAAAGCTCAAAGCAAAGGCTACCAACAGCAGTACTTTTGTGTCCAGGCCGTATAGAAAGGCCAGTCCGGCGCCAGCCGCGCCGACCGCCGCCAGGGTGAATACGGCCATGGTGATCAGCATGTGAACAGAGGCGCCCGCGAACACCTCGGGCCTCGCCAGGCTTTTAAGCCGCAGTTTAAGCCCGATGCTGAACAGCAATAGCAGCACCCCGAGATCCGCCACCTGTTCGATTTGCTCGCTGCTGCTATACCCCATGGCCTTCAGAACAAAGCCGGCCACCAGATAGCCTACCATAGGTGGCAGGCCTATCCGGTAGACCAGGTATCCGAATCCAAAAGCCACTATCAGAAAGAAAGGTTCCATGTCAGCCCCAAGATTGAATGGTTGATGCGTTAGAAACTACCGGGTTTTGCAGCCGTTGTAAAGTCACCCCAAGAATTCAGACCGCGCCAGGTTTAGGAGTGGCATGATCTGCACTCAATTGAAATCCAAGGTAAAATATGATTGTATATTGCCGGTGCCGTTTGACTTCTCATTCACAGCAGATAAAGGACTCATCTATGACTAAACGACGACGCAGCCCGAGTTGGTGGTGCTGTTCACTTGTCTTAGGCCTGCTGGTTGTTTTTATTTCGACCGCACCACCTGTTAACGCCTCGGAGGCAGACCCCTTCAAGCAGTGTCTGATGGAAGAGATGCTGCGATCCGGGGGTCATCAGACCGTGGGTGATCTTAAAAGAATCTGCCATGAAAGACTGACTGGGCCCAAGACAGGTCAAGAGGCAACCACGACTCCCCATGCCCCTGGTAAAGAGCCGGCGCCTTCGCTGATGGCCGAACGCCGGGCTTGGGAAGCAAAGGCCGAAGAAAATCCATTTGCCATCACACCCCACCGGCCCAATTACATTCTCCTGGCATCCTACAACACCACCCCCAACACGGAACCATTCATGGCCGAATTTCCCAATGCCGAGGAGGATATCGGTCACACGGAAATAAAATTCCAGATCAGTCTGAAGTTCCCGATTTACAAAGACACGTTTATCGGGGGATCGGATCTCTATGCCGCCTATACCAACCGTTCTTTCTGGCAGGCCTACAACGATCTTTCCGCCCCGTTTCGGGATATCAACCACGAACCGGAAATCTGGCTGGCCTTTAAAACAGAAGGCGAATTTTTAGGATTTGCCAACCGGCGTAATGATTTGGGTTTCAATCACCAATCCAACGGCCGCGAGGGTTCCTTGTCACGCAGCTGGAACCGGATCTATGCCAACTTATTGTTTGAAAAGGAGAATCTTTTTTTCAATCTCAAGCCCTGGTGGCGCATACCCGAGGATGAGAAAAGCGACGACAATCCAAACATCCACAACTATCTGGGTTATGGAGAATTGACCGGTGGCGGGCAATGGAATCGCCATACGGTGAGCTTCCTGCTGCGCAACAACCTTCGTTTTACGGAAAATCGTGGTGCATTTCAGGTCGATTGGAGCTTTCCTTTCAAATACAGCAAGTACCTGCGCTGGTACTTTCAATATTTCACCGGCTATGGTGAGAGTCTGCTGGATTATAACGCCAGTTCGGACAGTCTCGGGTTTGGGGTACAGCTGAGCGACTGGTTCTAAGTTAACTATAGCCTCGGCGGCCCTGAGAGTGCTATAGTAATAAAAAACGGCTGCTTTATGAATGATGAAATTTGGAGCTCGTGATCATGCCGGACATCCGCATAGTCTTCGATGTATGGTTGCTGGTTATCCCCCTGGGTTTTCATGCTCTGGGCCTGTATTATGTCGTCGACATCATCATGAATGGCCGCACCAGCCAGGGAACCATAGCGTGGACCATGGCCCTTTTATTGTTTCCCTATCTGGTGGTGCCGCTCTACATGGTCTTTGGTGGACGCAAGCTTAGGGACTACGCTGTGGCTCGGCAGGCCGGTGACCGGGCCATCAACCACCTGGGCCGGGAACTTGAGTCAAGCGAAGAGTTAAAGGAGTTGACCGGTGAACTGAGAGATCCTCAGATCGATGCGCTGGGCAGAATCGCCCGTCTGCCCGTGGCCGGTTGGAATCGCTGCGACCTGCTCATCGACGGCGAACAGACGTTTACCTCCATCCTGGAGGGCGTCCGACGCGCCGAGAAGTATGTCCTCGTGCAATTCTTTATCGTCCATGATGACCACATCGGTCGCCAGTTGCGTGATTTATGTGTCGCCAAGGCCAGGGCCGGTGTCCGGGTCTATTTCCTTTACGACAAAATCGGCTGTGTGGGGCTGCCGCAAAGTTACCTGGCGCCCATGGTGGCTGCAGGCGTCAAGGTGGCCGTCTTCAGAGTTGGCCGCGGGTTCATCAACCGTTTCAGGGTTAATTTTCGCAACCACCGCAAGATCGTGGTCGTTGACGGCCATACCGCCTGGGTTGGCGGTCACAATGTCGGGGACGAATACCTGGGCAAGAGCAAGCGCTTTGGGCATTGGCGGGACACCCATGTGATGATGCGCGGACCGGTGGCTCTGCCGGTGCAGCTTTCGTTCTGCGAAGACTGGTACTGGGCTACCGAATCGCTACCGGAAGTATCCTGGCAGGCACCTCGCAAAAAGGGCACAGAGGCCGTCCTGTGTGTGCCTACCGGACCCTCTGATCATTTTGAAACCGGGGCCTTGTGGATGGTGCACGCCATCAATATGGCTTGGGAACGCTGCTGGATATTGAGTCCCTACTTTGTCCCCGATAGTTCCGTGATCAACGCCCTGCAACTGGCGGCGCTGCGGGGTGTGGACGTCCGCATCGTAATCCCGGCCAATCCCGATAAACGTGTCGTCTGGTGGGCGGCGCACAGCTATTTCAAAACAATGGGGAAGGTAGGCGTATCGATATTAAGATACCAGAAAGGTTTCATGCACCAGAAGGTCGTGTTGGTCGACGACCGCCTGGCCGCCATCGGTACTTCGAATCTCGACAACCGCTCCCTGCGGATAAACTTCGAGATTACCATGATGTTCACGGACCGCGCCTTTATTAAAAAGGTGGCCACCATGTGCGAGAATGACTTTTCTGCCTGTGTTCCGCTGACCCCTACCGAGGTAAAATCCTGGCCCTTGCACTTTCGATTGGCTACCCGCGCCGCCCGGCTGCTCTCGCCGATCCTCTAATTCTGCTTACTATCGCTGAGCTGCGCTAGACTGCTTTTATTCAGACCCTGCCGATGGTGTACCCTGGCCTTCCACCCCCGGTAGTGATTCGACCACCTTTAAAGGCGCCTTCAGGGTCCGTTCCAGGATACCCATCAGCCCGCGCCCCACGGCTGCCGGCGGCAGCGGGACCACCTCCGGATTTTTGGTACTGCCTTTTATGCGAACCGGTGCCGAAAGCACAGAGCCTCCGGTTATATAACCCAAGACGGGCATCTTTTTGACTATGCGATCGAAGGTTTTTAAAGGCGCGATGAGTAAGTTCAGGTCCACAGTCTCGTTAACCAGGTCTACGGTACCCTCGCCGGAAACCTTCATCGTGTGTCCGTCCACCAAAATTTCATCAAAGTTAAGGGCCCCGGATTTTATAGCGGCGTGGGCCCGAATGGTATCATATCCGAATCCTTTTTCCCGCAGCCCAGACACCTTCCCGGCAAAAACCTCGGTGATGTTTAAAAAGGCGAAGATCTTCGTTAGGATGTTCGATCGGTGGATCATACCGTCGTTACTGGAAAAAGAAATTTCTCCCTGTAAGTTCTTTACCAAACCTTCGGCCGGACCTTGGGCTTCAATATTCCCGCTCAGGCTGTACAGACTGTCGGCCCGGAGCTTTTTATCCTGCAGGCATTCCCAGGTGGCCTGCATGTTCTTATTAGCGGCAGACGGCCGGAAAGACAGGTGCAAACCTTCCGGTTCGATGACAACGGTACCTGGGGTGGAAATCCCGCACAGTTCGGCCCGGGTTGCCGTCACCTTTACCTTATCTGGTGATACGGCAATGTCGGCATGCAGGGGAGACCAGGTATAGTTTTTAAATGTAAAGCGTGGGGTTTTAAAGCGGACGATACCGTTAATCGGCCATTGCCCTGGTGCAACGGTATCCGGTTCATCAGGCTTAGGGGGGGCTTCTTTTCGTATCTTGGCCAGGGCAGCCGCATCCAAGCTGTCAGCGGTCAATTCCAGATCAAAGGTATATGCTTCCGGCGTGATCCCGGCTGTGCCTTGCAGATGCATGGGCGTTTCGGCAAAGATAAGGTCGGTGGATTGGAGGCGGGCGTTTTTACCCTGACATTCCAGGAAAAACTGCTCAAACTCAATGGCGTTAACCGGCAGCCACCTTAAAATCAGGCCCTCGCCCTGGAGTATTCCGGTAACGTTTGAAGCGCGCAGATTTTTTATATCCAGGGAGGCTTTTAATTTTCCGTCCACCCAGCCTTTCAGGGTCTTATTTTCCTTGAGAATACGATCGAGCGTCGTCTTCTGCAATTTGCCGGCGTAGTCCAGCTCAATATGTTGGTCGGCTCTGGTGAGCTTGATAGATATGTCTGAAAAACCGTCGGCCAATTTAAACTTTTTTATCTCCCAGCGTCCCGGTGCAAAAGCGGCTTCAGCGACAGCCCGAGTCCCGCCGGCCCCGGCCAGTTCACCCTTAATCTCGACATTGCGGCGGTTGTACCAGTGCAGGTCCACACCGGAAAATTTTACTGGAGGCTGCACTCTCAAGTGCTCCGGCAGCTTCAGAAAACGACGGGTCCAAACCATGGCCTGCTCGCCAAGCGAACCGTCCAATGCGAGATGCATCTCTTCCGGTTGACCTAACTTTCCCAGGATTTCGCAACTTGTAGTGAAATTCGCATCCAGGTACTGCACTTGCAGTTTGTTGAGCGTCAAACTCTGCGGTTTGAAGCCGGCATATCCTTGCGACAATTGCAAAGGGCCGTCCAATTTCGGTGAGGATATGATGACTGATTTAACACCCGTGGCGGCCTCTATTGTCCAAGCGGTCGGTTTTGCCAGGGGGCCGACGATATCGAACTGGGTGAGTTCCAGGTCGCCTTCAGCCGCAGAAATAAACTGGCGCATGTCCTGCAACCCTTGGAAGGCCGCCAGCCAGGGGTAGAACTTTTTCAGCTGCACCTTGGCCCTGGAAGCGGAAATTCCCAATTGCGCCTCCTGTTGCCAATCGATGTAGGCATCAACTTTGTCGAAGGTCCCGTAAGGCAGAAGCCCTTTCATCTGCTTGAAATCTACGCGCTGATTGACCAGAAGCACCTTTCCGCTGACTGCTTCCAGGTCCATCTCCGCGCCCGGAATAAAAATTAATCCCTGGTCAAGATGACCGCCTGCTTTCAAATGCGGCACAGTCCAGCCTTCTTCAACCCGGCGGGCCTCCAGGTGGCAGGTGGCTTTGGTCAGCGTTCCGGCTCGGGCCACTTTAAAAGCAGCCTGGACCCAGCCTTGGTCACCGGCAAATTCCGTGAAACTGCGGCCCACGGCCGCCACATCGATACGCCGACCGACGGCATCCAGGATCAAAGCAGACGGTTGGGAAGAACTTCCATAGGTGAATTCACCGCGGCTCTCCAGTTCGAGATCCCGTGCCGCGATCTTGAACGTATTGATATCCCAGGCCAGGGCTTTAGAATCGGCCGTGAGGCTGCCTTTTAGTACAATATCCTGAAGATCAAGACGTCGCTTCTGCCGCTGAATGCGGATTTCCGGGATACGGGCGGCCACCCGGGCCTCGATCTTCTCCGCTTCCTCGGTGGCAAACACCACATCCAGTCCCAGGCTGGTATCCGAGATGGTAATGCCGGGCAATGGCGGCAGTTCCGCCATCAGGGCACGCGCATTCAGGCCCTCCAGCGCAAGGCGACCATTGCTGCTACGGGATTCCAGATTCAACTGGCCCTTTAAAGACAACTGGCCGCTTTGCGACGACAGACATTCCAAGGCTAAATCCACAAGCTGTTCCCGGCTGCGCAGCTGCAGATTGATCTGTTCAATATTCAACTCCGGTTTGTCCGGGCGGAGGACCGTTACCAAGCCGTTTTTTACTTTGATCTTCAGGTCCGGCCCCAAGCGGGCCAGGGCACCGAAAAAGGCCGCCAGGGATTCTTTGAGTTTTCTATGTGCATCCACTTTGGTGACAGGCGCCACCTTGGCCGTCCGGCGGGCCACATCTACCCGGATCTGAGGACGATCGATAACGAAATCTTTCAGTTCAAGGGAGCCGGTTAGAAGCGCCGGAAAATCGGGATAGATGCCCAGCGCAGCTGCATTCAGCGCTACCTTGCCGGGAATTTGAAAATCCACCTGTTCGGCTGTCAGGTGCGGCAGGGGCAGTAGATACAAGGCCAGCCTTTCATATTGTAACTGGCCGCCGGTCAACCGGGCTGCTTCCGCGGTAATTTTTTTGCGGACCGCCTCTGAACCGGTCAGCCAGCGGGAACCCAGGATGAGAGCAATTCCCACGGCAACCAATAAGAGGACGACCAGGCCGCCGGCCAGGAAATATTTACGGATGCGCTTCAATCATCGTCCTTTTTTGATCCCAGGTATTTGCCAACCAACAGGGCCACCAGGAGGGTCATGTAAAACTGCCCGCTGATGCTAATGAGCAGGGTCACCGCCCTGGAAAGCGGGGATACCGGGGTAATATCCCCAAAGCCGAGTGTCGTGAGGGTTACAAAGCTGAAGTAGATTAAATCATGAAAATCAGGCGGCCCTTCTCCTGGAAAAATAATCGGCTGCTCAACGGACATGATCCTGAATTCGAAAAAGTACGCTGAATATAATAAAAGTGACCAAAGGACCCCTAACAGAAGATACCCGTTTACAGAACTGAGGATGACAGCGGCATCCACTTTATCTGTGCGGGCAATGTAGCGCACCATCGACCCTACGATGAGCAGCAGAAATAGGAAGGTCAGGACGTAATCGATTACATCCAGATAGACATTTTGGGCGTAACTGGAAATAAAAAGCATCACAATGACGGCCAGTCCGGTAGTGACCAGTATTTTTTGGGCTTTCGGCCTGAAATCCAGGCAAAACGAACTGGACAAAACAATTGCCGCCAAGATTGCCGTCCTGATAAACACCCTTGAGGGCGAAAGGATTGGTACAAGCGTCATCAGGGCTATCAAGGAAATCAGCAAGATAATGTTATTGCGCTTCAATTGCTGGGATGTCATGATAAATCTCCGGCTGCAAGGCGGTTTCCAGGCAAGATTCACGTACTGTATTACATCGGCCGGGGCCTTTCAAGCCCGGTACAAAATCCGCCTGTCAGTCCCCTACCCCGCCGTGGCGGCAAGGAGAATATAATACCTGAACATTTTCCCCAGAATGACCCAGAACATAAACACCCAGGTATTCACTCGGAGGGCACCGGCGGCCACTGTAAGGGGATCACCCACGAAGGGCAGCCAGGCAAAGAACAGGACCGGCGCCCCCCAACGCCCATATACCCTCTCCAGTCTTTCCTGGGTGGCAGAATCGATTTCTATGTAACGCGAAAAAATAAAATCAGCACCCCAGCGACCAACCAGGTAATTTACAATTGCTCCCAGCGAATTGCCGGCTGTGGCGATGAACAATAGCCCCATTGGGTTGAATTCAGCTGACGCCATGAATACTACGGCTGCCTCGGATCCCAGGGGCAATAGGGTAGCCGCCAGAAAGCTGATGGCAAATAGACCCAGATAGCCGAAATTTAAGATCAGGTATTCAGTCATCGTACCTCTAAACTTGGTTAACTTTTGGTTAACTTTTGGTCGGCCCGTCGTGGTAGATCGGATGCTCCGACTGTTTAGCATTTCTGATTTTTGACAACAAGCCCCATTGAGTTTAGCTTGTGATTAGTATCCCTCACAATTCAAGGTAGTAGCCTGCCCTTGGAGGTAATATAGCCGCCTGTATCGAGATCCGGCGGCTGTAAACTTATTTTTCAAAACGAGGAGAAATTACATGAACGCCGAAAAGGAAAAAGCAGCCTTCATTTGTGTAAAAGACACTCTGGATGGGGCTTACCCCTCCCTGGTCCTGGGAATCAATGCCGCCCGTCAAGGAATGGACAGCAAGATTTTCTATTCCTTTATGGGCATGAACCTGGTGATGGCCGGGGGCGCTGAACGCGCTAAATTCATCCCCCCGGGCATGATGGGGGCGGTACCGGGTATGACGACCATCGCCACGGGGATGATGAAGAAGAAAATCGACAAGGCCAATATCCCCAGCCTGGCCGAACTCCAGGAGATGGCCCAGTTGGAAGGGGTTGAATTGATTGCCTGCCAGATGACCATCGATATGATGGAGATTGACGAATCCAAACTCATTGACGATGTGGTCGTCTGGACGGCCGAGGATTTTCTCAAGTTCGCCCGGGATTGCAAAATCTGTCTCTTCACTTGATATGGCGCGTTTCCAAGGAATTTCAGGCCACTGGAAACACTGGGTGTCTAGCAATATTAAAATCGGAGTACACTAGTCTGTGCGGATTTTGGTTTGACATTCCAGACGGTGAAATAGTAGGTACTGGGTACAGGCTTTGCTGATGAGGTCCCCCAACCGACCGCATCCGGCACCCTGCTGTGAATACCGAACGCAATCAAGCAGACGGCCATCTCACCTGCGCACCTCCGCGGAAAGGTTGGGAAGTAATACCGGGTACCGCAAACCCCGGGCAGCATGCCAACTACCCCCATTTACCGGAGGCCTGCATGAAGAATCAAGATCTGCACTACGACACCCTCCTCAAGGTGACGGAGACAATCTCCCAGAGTAAAGATCCTGAAGAAGTCTTTCGATTGTCTGTCGAGACCCTCAAGACCGCCTTGGGTGCCAAAGGCTGCTCACTATTCCTGATCGATGAAAAGACCCAGGAGCTGGGATTGGCAGCCTCCACCGGTTTGAGTCAGGAATATATCAGCAAGGGTCCGGTCAAGCACATGGGGGCCTTGAAAAACTCATTGGAAAACGGTCCTTTGACCATCCACAACGTGGCAGAGGATCCACGCATCCAATACCCCGACGAGGCTGTTAAAGAAGGCATTGTCTCCATACTGTCAGTCCCGATAAAAATGCACGGGCGCGTGGAAGGGATTATCCGCATCTATAGTTCCGAGCCATGGGACTTCGCCTGAAAGACGTCAACCTGCTCCAGGCGGTTGCCCAGATCGCCGGCATGGCTATCGATCTAGGCCGCCTGTACAGGGGCTATGACACAAGCATTGAAATATTGAAGTCCAACACAAGTTAGCGATGTACCGGACAGCAACTACTCAAACCGATCGAGATCTGGGTTATATACCGACGGTGTTGACGCCAGGAAAGTGCTTACCTGGTCGTCACCCGGGTCGGATAGCAGTCTGTGTACCAGGCGGGTAAAGCTGTCGAAAGCGCCTCGCTTGGCATCCGAAACCAGCATTTCGACGGACATTCCGCGATAATCTTCCCCCATATCAGTATCTTTGCGTCGTAAAAAACGAATGATTTCAAGTTCATCTGGATGGGTGTCGAGATAGTTGGCTGCTGCGGACAGTAAAAAAGCAAAGACCCGGCGTTTATAGCCCCGCACCTTTTCCGGATCGGAAAAGTCGAGATAAGCTTGTTTCTTGCGCTCAAATTCCAATTCAAGTTCCTGTTGTTCGCGGTCTGCCCCGTTTTTAGGCTGGAAGATACGCAGGCGCAGGTTCTCAATGGCGGCGGCGGTGAGTCGCCGGCGCTGATGCACAATGTCCGGTTCGAAGGTTTTGAAATATTCGGCCAAGTTCATCATGCCCGGTGGGGTCAACCCCGGGTCACCATTATCCAGCAGAATGTTTTCAATCTGGGGATCCAACAGGCGGTCAAGCACGTATTGCCGGCCATCTAAACCGCGCACGGCCAGCGGTTTGAAATATTCAACTTTCAGGGCATCCCGTCCCACTCTTTTTTGGATAACCCAGTCTGATGTCGGCCTGATGGGCAACCGGCACTGACCGGTGGGGTTCAAAGCACTGGTAAAAGTCGGAATGACCATCCAGGCTGCCTCCAGAGTCAACTCGATGCCGTAGTTGTCCGTGACGGACGACTTGACCGTGGCAAAATCTTCGTCCAGTCTAGCGGGAATAAGCAACTCGGAGGTGTCGTGGTGGGCGTGGAAGGCCTTGCCCAGTTCGGCCTCGATCCGGGCAACTCGGGCCCGGTTTTTTTCCGTCAGGCTGACGGAGATATCAACACCTTCGGCCAGGAATTGGCTGGCCAGGGCTTCACTGCCCCGGGGAACCTTGGTAAGCAGTCCGAATCTGGTGCGGTAACCTTTCTGTTGCATGTACCGCAGCAAATCGGCAATCGTGCGATCACCGCATTGATAATCTAGAGGATCCGAGGCACAATAGAGAGCATAGCGGTCATTCCCGGCGTTATGCAGATCCCGGACGATACGCCGGGCGGCATCAAAGGCAAGATGCCGGCGCACACCCGCCAGGGCCCATTCGTTGCAGCGCCGGCAGAAGTTGCTGCACCCCACGGTCAGCTGGAGGGAGGCCACATTCTGAAGGATAGATTGATATTGCGCTTCACCGGCGGGCAGGTTTTGCCGCCAGGCGGCATACGTTATGTAATCGATGTCGCGGACCTCGGCCCGAACAACGCGAGCCAGGACTGACTTCAATTTCGCACGGACCGGCTGTAATTCTGCTGCGGCGCTTTCTGCGAGGCGGCCGGTGAGTCTTTTAACCGCGACAATGATCTGGTTTACCACCTTTTGTTCCGCTTCGGCCAGATGTGTCCGGGCCTGCAATTGGCGTGTCACGCCTTGCAATAACACTATGGCGGCATCCAGATCACCCCGAATCAAAGCGGCAATAAAGGCCGCCCGCGTATGTTCAAATTGGTTCTCCATGCTAGCTGTGCATTTCCGGGTTCCGTATTGACAAATACGACATTGAGTGGGTATCGCAAAAATTTCAATTGAATGCAACCTGGTTTGGCGGCCACAGCAGTCCGGCAAGTAAGACTTGCGCTTTCTATGATAGTTCTTACAGTATTGGATAAATATTTCGAGGCTATCCGCAAGACCAGCAAGGTATGGAGACGACATGCAGACTGAACCGCTCACGGTAGACAACATGTTGAAAGTGGCCCTGGTACTGGAAGCCGGCCCTGCCCAGGAGGATTTCATGCCCTCCCGAGATCCCAAGAAAGTTGAATTTATCTACGGTATCGCCACCTGTGGTATCACGCCTTTCGAAAAAACACTTTATCAGAAAAGTGCGGGCGATGAATTGGTCACCATCGTAAACTTGAACGATGCCGAAGCATATTTCGGCCCCCTTTCGCCGGGGATCCGGAACTGGCTGCCGGAACGCGGCGAATGGGCGCTTAAAGTGGGTATCGATTCCATTACGAGGCCAGAAGATAGAGAAATTGTAAAAGCCCTGGCCGCCGGTGGCGGCTGCGGCGGTGATTGCGATTGCGGCTGCGGCTGCTGATAATGCCTGCCCTCCCCTTTATCGGCTTGTTGTTTCCGTTTGCATTCTCCATCTGGATATCTTAAAATTAGACATTCCCAAGACATCGACACCACCTGTTCCTTCGCGGCTGTCTTTGCCAGGCGACCTTCCCCGCGCTACCTGCCCTGCCCCTGAAAAACCGGTTTTCCAAAGGAGGGCGCACCTTGGCAACCCGCCGCCCGAAATATTCCCGGGAAACTGAAATCGTACATGGGACGGATCGCAGCTGTTCCGAAGCCGGTGATCTGGTCCCCCCGATCCATATGACCTCGGCGTTCGAATTTAAGAATGCCGACCATGGCGCCGCCCTGTTCGCCGGTGAAAAAGACGGCTATATCTACACACGGATTGCCAACCCGACGGTGGGTCGCATGGAAGCCAAAATGGCCCGCCTGGAAAAGTGCGCGGATGCCGTTGCCACCGGTTCCGGCATGGCCGCCATTGCCGCCGCGGCCCTTACCCTGGCAAGGCCGGGGGACAATTTCGTGGCCAGCACGACACTCTATGGCGGCACCTTCAGCCTTTTTACGCAGCGCTTACGCCATTTCGGTATCGAAGCCCGCCTGGTACCGGCGGATAAAGCCAATACCCGGCAGGCCATAATCAGCCGCATCGATGCGCGGACCCGTTTTTTATTCCTGGAAACACCTGCCAATCCGACCCTGGATATCATTGACATCGCGGCGTGGGCTGACGCCGCGCACACGCGTGACGCTGCCTGCATCGTTGATAATACCTTTGCCACCTCATACCTACAAAATCCGGCAACCTTGGGGGCTGATATCGTCGTCCACTCGGCAACCAAATACATTGGTGGGCATGCGGACATTGTGGGTGGTGTCATCACGGGGACACGGGAGATGATGAGGCGCATTCGGGAAGAGTACCTGCACTCGTTTGGTCCGGTAATGAGTCCTTTCAATGCCTGGCTGTTTTTAAGGGGGCTCAAAACCCTCGCGGTTCGAATGGAAAAACACTGTGATAATGCCCGCCAGGTAGCCGATTGGCTCCGATCCCAGCGGGTCGTCCGAAACATCTATTACCCCGGCCTGGCAACCCATCCAAACCATCAGGTTGCCAAAGCCCAGATGCGGGCGTTCGGGGGAATGCTGGCGTTCGAAGTAAAAGGCGGCCTTCAGGCCGGCAAAGCGATCATGGATAACGTCCGCCTTTGCCGACTGGCGGTGAGTCTGGGGGATTGTGAGACCCTGATTCAACACCCGGCCTCCATGACCCACAGCACGTACTCGCGATCCGAGCGTCTGCAGGCTGGTATCACCGATGGCCTGGTCCGCCTGTCGGTCGGCATCGAAAACCCCGTGGATATCATCGATGATCTCAAGGGAGCTTTCAAACAGGTTTGAGCAACTCGTGAGATCATGTAAAACAATTTCATATAGATACAGCGCGCGGATTTAAAAGAAACGACCGGTTTTAACCCGATGCGACTCAATAAATGCCAGCATCACCCGATGGGCTTTTTCTTTTAGATCCGGCTCTTCGATACCTAGCAAGATCGCTTTTCTCACCTCGCTGAATACCCAGATTAAAAGACCGATACACAAACATCCAATAATAATGGCCATACAGGCGGATCGGATGTGGACACTGCCGGAAACGGCCAGTATCAGGATTGTCATGGTGGCGGCAAACATGTAAAGCCGCAGGCTGGAAACGATTAGATCATGGCGGCGGATACTCCAGAGGCATATCTCGACAATTGACTTGAAAGTGTGGTTTTTTTGATACGTGTACATGGATGACCTCCTTTCGCTAAATTGTCATAGTCCTCCTTTCCTGCATTGATTAAAATTTGGGTTGAAATAGTTCGGGTAGCGCTTACAAGTTGTGATGTATTACTAATAGAATAGTCATTTTGATGGATTAAATCAATGATTTCAAGCATTACTCTACTATATCCACCTGATATCAATGGTTTTCCTGGCTACCTTCCCCCCAGCCGTGGAGCCGGGCAGGCGCAAGTAAGGGAACGGAAGGGGTGCGGGACGCTGTTTATCGCGGGTAATCGACCGTGTGAAAAAAAACTAAAGTTTTTCTTGTCACGACCGATACAACGGATATAGTTGGGGAATCCAGGGCATTGCCATTGGTTGAATCGATGACCATGCTTTCCCCGCTTGCGCCCTGTGCCTTAAAAAGCACAACCGAGCGGCTGCACATATAGTTCGAAAACGGCAGCCGAGAATTTGAAACGCGGCCCGCTATAAAGAGCGGGGCTTCCCCCTGAGAAGCAGGTGGTATAAAAGTGACGTTATCGCATCTGAAGTCACAAGGAGCACAAAAATGGAAATAACCGGAAAAAACATCACCACTACCCTGGAGGCCTATACGAATAAGGTCCAGCAGACCAAGCAGCCGGCTGCATCTGATCCAGGCAAAGAGCAGCCCACTGTCAAAGGGGATACCGTCAGCCTCTCCAAGGAGGCCCGCGAGGTAGCCGCCGTCACCCAAAAAATAGAAGAAACACCGGATATCCGCGAGGACAAGGTAGCTGAAATCCGGGAGAAAATTAACAACGGGACCTATACCGTCGATGGCCAAAAAGCAGCGACCAACCTGCTGGCCGAGTCTTTGATCAACGAACTCGTGTAACGCCAACCAAACAACCAGACGGGCATGCACATTCAGTGCATGCCCGTTTCTTGTCTACCAGATGTGGTAACACCTGTGTAACCGGCCACGACATATCGCCACCCGGCTAAATTTTTGCTTGACCCTCAATAAAAAATGGCCTATAAATCAACAAATAGATCTAAATTATGCATAATTATATGCTATTCGATCTATGTTGTTGTTAATATCCATTCATTTATAGCTAAACGTATGGATAGTGAGCACTGGCTGTGTTGCGGTGCTCAGGTGGTCAACTGGCCGCTGTCCGGCGGTAATTGCGATGGCATTACAGTGCGGACAAACTCAGACCCGCCTCTCGTGCTTATTGGTTTCACAAGTAGTCAATATGGGAATAGATACGACATACAGCCTTGTACCTGCGCTCCGGTCCCTCACCCGGCCTGTCTCCAGGGTCGCGGAGCCTTATTTTCCCAGACAACAACATCGCTCCCAACCACAATCCAGCAGCATTCCAACGCTCACTCGTCGACCCGGGGCACCCCTTGGGACCTATAACCAGTCCTCTGAAATGACTTTTGCTTCCACTGACACTTCCGGCCGAATCGTCAACATCTATGCTTGATCTTCCAGACGCCTGAGTCCCTGACACATCCAATTCCGGTGTGCCAACCCCCTCATTGTGCAGCCTGTACTTTCGCCAGAGCTTGATTTTTTTCCAATGTGTACTAGTTTAAATCATTCCAAACAATAATAGTTACTATTAAAAATGGAGTCCCGGCATGAAACATCTCTACAGGTGCTTGCTGATAGTTCTGGTACTCTCACTTTATGCATCCGCATCTACCCGTGCATCCCAACGGGGCCTTTCCGTGGAATTGAACAAGGCCACAGCCGGTTCCTGGGGCAACTACCACGCCCTGATTATCGGGGTTAATCAATATAAGCAATGGCCTCGCCTGCAGACGGCGGTCAAGGACGCCACCGTCATCCGCAATACCCTGGTGGAGCTCTACGGCTTTGCCCCTAAAAACGTGATTCTGCGCACGGACAATGCCGCCAACCGCTTACAGATTACCCGCGACCTGCGCTACCTGGCCCAGTCCATGCGGCCGGATGACAACCTGCTGATTTACTATGCCGGTCACGGCCAACTGGATGATCTCACCGGCGACGGCTACTGGGTGCCAGTTGAAGGAGCCCTGAAGGACCCTGCCACCTGGGTAGCCAACTCTTACATCAAAGCGATTCTCAGCAGCGAAAAAGTCCAGGCCAAGAACGTGGTGGTTATTGCCGATTCCTGCTACAGCGGATCCATGTTGCGTGGCGGCCCTTCACTGATGTCCTTAGATGACCAGCGCTATCGTGAAAAACTGGCCGAGAAAGCCGCTCTGCGCTCACGCCAGGTGATCTCTTCCGGCGGCGTCGAACCGGTGGCCGACGGCGGCGCCGAGGGCCACAGCCTGTTTGCCTTTTACCTGATCGACGCCCTGCGCAAAAACGATCGCGAAGTCATCGACCTGGAGAACCTGTTTCACACCAAGGTGTGGAAACCGGTCACCGAGATCGGTGACCAGCGGCCCAATGTGGGCCGGCTCAAGACCCCCATGGACCAGGATGGCCAATTCGTGCTCTACAATGCGGCCTGGACCCGGAAGCAACAGGCTCGCCGGGCTGCTGCCGAAGCCGAACGGCAAAAGCAGGCTGCCAAGGAGGCACAGGCCCGGAAAGCTCGGCAGCAAGCCGCCGTAGCATCCGCCGAGTTGGAACTCCAGCGCCAGCGGATCGAAATGGAAAAACAAAAGCTTGCCATAGAAAAGGAGCAGATAGCCCGTGAAAGGGCCCTCGAGAAGCAGCAGCGGGAGCTGGAAAAACAAAAGCAGGAAATCGAGTATGCCAAACTCCAGGCATCTTTGGAAAAAAAGATAGTTAATAGCCGCAGCTCGTCACGGATGAGTTACAACCTCGCTATTTTTCCGGCCAAAATAATGGCCGCGCAATATTCGAATGTTTACATCGACACTCATGAGATATCCAGTGTAGATGGAATTGCGGCAATCGTTGAGGACGATGACCGTCTGGCGCTAAAGTACAGCTATAAATTGACGGCAAAAGCTCAGGAAGTCATGCTGCTCGAAAAGGCGCTGGGTGCAAAACCCGTCAACATCTGGAAGAAAAAATCTCTGTTTTCAAATTCAGAGCCTAACCTGCCTGAAATTAGAAAGTTGGCGCGCGAGATCAATGTGGATGCGGCTGTCATGATGATTGGTCCGGTCCAACCGGGGGATTTTATCTTCTACCTTTACGATATTCGAAACGATAAGCTATATACCGAACGCAAAAAGCCCATTCATTATTCATTTGCCGGGGAGGCTAAGACAGCTTACCAAATTCTTCTAAACGAATTTATACGGGCTCAATCGGGAGGATCTTAACTAACCGGCAGGAGGGAGATGTCGTATTTCGGTTTTCATTTCATGCGGCTTACCTTGGCGTATAGTTATAAACAGGTTGAAAATTCCCAAAAGTTGTTCCTGCCTGAAGAAGCTTTAAAAGAAACCCCCGTCAAGGTCTGGAATTGGTACTCTCCAAACTCGGTTGAGGCATAACCAAGGGGACAGCATCCGGTCTTTATCTCAGCCGTGATTGACGATCGACAGGAGATACTGCTCGGCCAGTTGCAGCGTTCGGATCGACAATCCGGTTACCGGCAGCCCGCCATGCAGGATGTTCGGGCCGGACACATCGACCCGCTTGAGACTCTCACCAAAACCGGATTTGATAAATTTCAGGTAGGCTTCTTTGCGGGTCCAGATCCGGAAGGCCCGCTCCTTGGAATCCCCGGCGATGGCAAGCTCCCGTTCGGTAAACGCTACCCGCTTTACGTCCTGTAGTCCTGTGCGGCCCATGTGTTCAAGATCCAAGCCGATTCGCTTTCCCGGGGTCAGACAAATACCGGCGGCCGCATAATCACCGGCATGGGAAATCGAAATGCTGATCTCGGGTCTATGGACCAGGTAAGGCGCCCCGCGCGGCTCGTAAGCAACACGGATCTGCTCAGGCAAGCCGGTTTCCGGCAGGACTTGGGCTGCCAGGGTTTTCACCGCGTAACGGCCGCCAATCCACTCCACCTGTTTTTTTAAGGATTTAAAACCTTGGACCTGGATGGTCTCTTCGCGGGACAGGAAGTTAGCGAGGCCGGTAGCGCCGCTCAATGCCTTGCCCGGCCGCGTTCGGTAGTCGTCCACCGAAACATCCGGCAGACAATCCCTTATCATATCCGCAAGGCGGATCAGGTAGATATAGCTCTCGTTGGGGTTGTCCGCAAGCCGGTAAATCCCGGGACCGGGCAGTAGCCGGTCCCGGGATTGCAAGTCTATGATCGCCATTTGTCAGGACGCTTTTTCGAGGGCTGCCGGTTGCAACAGATCGAGGATCTGGTGCTGCCGGGCCAGGGTGTCGATTTTTACCATTTCGAAGTTCTCGATCCGGATGTACAGGTGTCCGGCCGGATCGATAAGATCCAACTGGTACTCGTTGGTTTTCTCCAACGACTGTGTCTTGCGGGTGATGCACAGGTACGTTGCCCCTCTGACCGGCGGCATGATCAGGGTCAGGGTGCCGATCCGGTAGGGCAGCACGATAACGTTGGTACTCATCACTTCCAGCATCCCTCCGGTCTGGAACATGGCATCCACCACGGCCACATCGGTCATGAATTCCGGAAACGCCTCACCCCTGAAAAATGGCCTGGTGCCGGCATTTTCTATCCGGGTTACCAGTTCGTCCGGTTGAAAGCTCTCGATGGCCGTCACGGTCCGGAAAAGGCCGTCCATGAACAGCCTGGCCGGATGGTACAGCAGGTCCTGCAAATCGCCGTCGTACTGAACCGGATGAAATTCCGGCAGCTCGACGGTCAAGGCCGTTGGTTTCTGATCGGCAAACACATATTGCCCTTCGTAGTGTCGCGTTTCATCTCCGACGACCTCCCCATCCCGGTTTTTAAACCGCGAGGTAATCAGGCAATCGATTACTTCAGGGCCACTTGCGGACACGGCGGCGGACACCTCGATATCTTTGGGCCGCCCTTTCAAAATCTTGATCCCGTAAGGGATGGCGAAATTCTGCAGTTTCACCAGGTGCTGCTCCGGTCCGGCCAGGGTGGCCGCGGCTTCGGCCATGGTTTCGATACCGGTGGCCCCCAGGAAAATAGGCACCTCTTCTCGACTGTGGTCCAGTAAAAACAGGTCCCGCTTGAGATCCAGCCGTCTGTGGAACACCGCGGCCTTTTCCGCCCTGCTGATTTCCTGATCCAGAAAAGGCTTAAACGGTTGGGCTTTATTCTCAGAATCACCGGCCAGCAAGCCGTCCGGGTCAAAGGCGTGATCGGCTCCCGTGAAAACGGTCTCGAGAGCTGTATCATCGCTGAGTTCCGCCAGGAAATAGTCGATCCCCTGTGCCAGCGGCAGGAATGCCAGCCCCCTTTCCGAAAGCACCTTTTTGATCGTTTCGGCCGTGGCCATCCCGGCCCCTTCCCAGGCCGTCCAGCTCATCACCTTGAAGACTTTGTCGGGAAATCTGCGCTTCTGGCGCTGCACCAATTTTCCCAGCATGTCATTGGCCCCGGTATAATCCACCTGCCCCTCGTTGCCGAACCGGGCGGTTACCGAGGAGAAAGCAATGAAAAAACGGTAATCTCTTTTCTTGAGCGCTGCGAAAAGATTCAGGCCCCCCAGTACTTTGGTATTAAAAACCTGGTCAAAGGATGCCTGAACTTTCTTGGGGATAAACTGGCTCTGCTCTATCCCGGCCGCGTGAATTACACCGTCGATGCGGTCGTAACGGCCGAGTACCGCATCAACCGCGCCGGCGTCGGTTACATCGACCGCGTGGTAATCCACTGTCAGGCCACCTGCCCGCAGCTGCTCCAGGTTTGTAATCGTTTGTTTCAAACCGGATATGCGCGCTGCAGCCTGCTTGACCTCCAACGGCCTGGCTCCCGGCATCTGTTTCTTCATCTCACCCAGGATAAAGGCCTCATCGGCCGCCTCCGGCAGAAACAGGGGATCGAGGGTGGTTATATCGCTCCTTCCCAAGATCGCCAGGTGGACCGGATAACTGGCCGCAAGACTTTTCAGGATCTCAAAGGTAATGCCCCGGGCACCGCCGGTGACTACTATCGTATCCCCCGGCCGAACATAGGATGCCGCCTTGGCCGGCGATTGTGCCTTGAGGTTAAGGGCAAACCGCCGGGAACCCGAACGGCCCGTCTCAACGCGGGTATCCGACCCCATGAGTTCTTCGATAAACCGGTTGGCAATGGCTTGCGGCCCGGCTTCAAGATCGGTGCCGGCAAAGTCCACAACCTTGACCCGCGTCGCGGTCAATTCTTTTGCCGCGGTCTTCAGCATCCCTGCAATTCCGGCCATGGCCGGTACGATCCGGACGTTCTGCGCACCATAGGGCCAGATGACACTGTCCACACTCAGGGTCGCCAGAAAGGTGCCCGGGCGGTCCAGTCTTTTGTAGAGCTCCTTGAGAGCAGCAAAAAACGCCGCCGGCATCGTCGCCGCCGCTTGGTCGTCGATAGTGGTATCGAAGAAGAGGTCCAAGGGGGCCAGGTGAATAAAGCCATGGATATCCGGTTGGCGTTCCAGCAATCGGCGTGCTGCGGCCTGTGCCTCGCGGGGCCTGGTGTCTACCGGTAAATCCAGGTGGACCACCTGGCCGCCCAGTTTCTCAATGCCGGATTTGACCGCTTCGGAATATCCAAACCGGTCTGGTGATAACAAGATCGTTTTATCTTGGAAAAGATTGTAGCGGCCCGTCGGTGTCGGGGCCTCAGTCACCTGGACTTCCATCCGCACTACCGTGCCCGCCTGGTCCGCCTGGTTCTCAGTCGGAGGGGCCGAAATCTTCGCCGAATCCGGGTCTGCTCCGGTCGATCCCGCCTGCTTCTCGATATAAGCGACCAGCAAGGCAATGGTGTTCAAATCGCGCAGTTTAAGGTCTTCCGGTACCTCCAGGTTGAAATGGGCCGACACCTTTCCGAAGACTTCTACTTGTTTTACGGTGTCGATCCCCAGATCGGCCTCCAGATCGAGTTCAGGCTCCAACATATCGACGGTGTAACCAGTGTGTTCCGCGATGATGGCCTGGATAGTTTGCAACGCGGCGGATTCCACCGGCTTGGCAGCCGGTGCATCAGTGAGCTCAGTGGCAGCCGCGTTGGTCGCGCTGTCGGCCTGCACCTGGATATAGTCAGTTAAAAGTGCAATCGTGTTCAGGTCGCGCAGCTTCAGGTCTTCGGGCACCTCCAGGTTAAACTGGGCCGCAATCTTACCGAAGACCTCCACTTGTTTCACTGTGTCGATCCCCAGATCGGCTTCCAGATCAAGTTCGGGTTCCAGCATATCTTCGGTATACCCAGTGTGCTCGGCAATGATGGCTTGAATGGTTTTCAAAACATGGGGCTCAGCCGGTGGCCCTGGAGGCTCTGCCGTTTGGGCATCGGGATCATCGAAAGCAGCTTGATGGCTTTGCTGTCCGATATAGTCGGCCAGCAGGGCAATGGTATTGAGGTCACGCAGCTTCAAGTCTTCCGGCACCTCCAGGGCAAAGTGGGCGGAGATTTTGCCGAACACCTCCACCTGCTTCACTGTGTCAATGCCCAGGTCGGCTTCCAGATCCAGATCGGGCTCCAGCATATCCTCTGTATAACCGGTGTGTTCAGAAATAATCGCTCGAATGGTGCCGATCACCTGCTCACCGGAACCTGTTTCCGGCTGCTGGGCGGGCACCGCAAGCTGCACCTCCACTTTTGGTGCCGCGGGCGTCTGCGGAACGGGATCGGCCGCGGGCAGGGTGTCCACCGCGCCATCTTCGGCACTTTCCACACAGAGCGTGTTGTTGATGATCCTGAGTTCCGGATTACGGCTGCCGGACACTTTCCGCAGCCATTGTTCGAAGACCACATTGTTCTCGGCATTCTTTTCCGCAATCCGCTTGATAAATAAAAATGCAAAATGGGAACCGAATCCGGCCGAGTAGTGCAGGCCGTATTTGAATTCTCCGCTGGTATGCTTACTGAATTTGAGATCTTTGAATTCCGCCGGAACATTGGCCAGGTTGGCAATGGGCGGGGCCATCCCATCCTGCAGCACTTTAACCAGGACCGCGTCTTCGATGGCGGCACCCAGGGTATGCCCGGTAAACCCCTTCGTGTTGGTAATGGTAATGTTGCCGAAATGCTCGGGGTAGGCCTGCTTCAGTGCGGCAATCTCGGCGTCGGCGCTGCCGCCGCGAGCCGGTGTAAACGTTTCGTGGCTCATGAAAACCATGGATTTGGCATAGCTGGCCGGATCCAGGTCGTGCCGCTTCTCGACGCTTTTGACAAAGCGCTTCATCTGGGCGCCCAGGTGCGGCACGTCAATTTTGGTTGCGTGAAAAGCGCTGTTGCCGATATAGGTTCCAAGCACTTCGGCCTGTCCCCGCAAGCCTCTTTCCCGAATGCGATCTTCGCGTTCAACCACCAGGGATACCGCGCCACTACCCAGAATCGTGCCGTTACGATTCGCATCGAAGGGTTTGGCTGCCTCCGAAACCACGTTTTTGACCGTGGCGGCCCCCAGCGCCAGAAAACCGGACGCGATCCAGGGGCTCTGGACCTGGGACGTCGCTGCTTCGCCGCCGATGATAATCACGCGGTCGCAGCGGCCCGTCCGGATCCAGTCCTGGGCAACGCCGACGGCCTGAGTGGTGGAAGCGCAGGCGCCGCTCATATGGATGTTGGGTCCCCGGGCCTTGATCAACTGGGCAAAATGAGCCGATCCGAGCGGCACCAGATCATAGAGGATATTGCGGTCGAATTTATAGGTGCCGTATTTCTTACGTCGCTCTTTTATCTTGAAGAACCAGTCGGTGATCTGGGACTTGATATCCGTATCTTGTACGCCTTCCATCAGGTGGTAGTAAATGTTTTCCAGCTCCTTGTAGGGCCGTACATAGAATTTGTTGTAGTAGTAGTTGTTCATCTGGTCGATGAGCGTTTCAAACCCGGGGAACAACGACGTCAGGATGACGCCGGTGGTATCCTGCATCTCCTCGGGCAATGTGAAACCTTCCGGCAGCCGGTTGCCGGCCGAGGTTTCACGATAGTGCATCACCAGGGGTATCCGGGCGTCCTTGAGGGCCTCGATCCCGGCGGCGATTGCCAGGGATATGGTCACATCATAATCGAAGTCGATGCCGTATTCGGACTTGAAATTAAAGTACCCCAACTTACCCGCCAGTTGGATAACGTCTTCGGTGCGGGTAATTTTGACCAGGCGGGCGTTTCCATCCGGCTCCTTGAACACCCGGGTAATATTCATGTCGACAATCTTTTCCTTCTCTTCCATGGTCAGCGGCTCGATGAAATTGTTGCCGTTGAGAATCCGGTCGAAATTGTCGTCGTTGAACACCTTGTTGCCGGTACCGGGCAGCCCGATGGAGACACCGGCAATGACGATTTTCTCCATGCAAAAGTTGAATTTCTGGATCTCCCGTAGGGCGGACGCGTGCTTTTGCTTCAAAAATTCACGATAGGCCATCTGCTCCAAAGCAGACTTGTTGGTCTGCAAGAACGTTTGAAAGTCTTCGGTGGTTTCCAGGTCTTTGGGGACTTCATTCACCGGAACACCGGCATACTCTCCCGGGACTGGTGCAGCGGCAGTCGTTTCAGAGTCTACCGACGGTCTTACCAACTTCCGGGTTTCAAGATATTTGGTCGTCTGCTGCATGGATTCAACTTGTCCTTTACGAGGGTCAATGGCGCTCAGGCTGTCATGGGGCCCGAGGGTAATTTTTTTAAGAAGGTTCACCAGGAGTTTTCCGGGGCCGATCTCCACAAACCGGGTGCCCCCGTTTTGACAAACGCCCTGTACGGCAGCGATGAATTCCACCGGGGAAACAATCTGGCGCACCAGCAGGTCTTTCACCTGGCCGGGTTCCTGCGGATATGGCTGGGCCGTAACGTTGGAGATAACCCTGCCAAAAGGAACATCACGGAAGGTTACCTGTTCCAGGCAGGCGGCCATACCCCGGGCGGCGGTTTCGAACAAAGGGGTGTGAAAGGCACCGGAAAGCGGCAGCTTCTTGAACATGGTCCCTTCGGATTTCAGAAACGTGCAAAATCGATCGATCGATTCCGATCGACCGGATACGGCGGTCTGGTTTTCGCTGTTCTTATTGGCTACCCAGAGCTGCTCGATACCGGACCGGCCTATCAGTTCACCGGTGAGCGTGCTGTCCTTGAAGACCACCATGATGCGGCCGGCCGACGCATCGGCGGCCGTCTTCATCAGATCAGCCCGCTTGATGATCAGATCCATGGCCGGTTCGAAGCCGAGCATTCCGGAGCAGTACAAGGCGGTATATTCGCCGACACTATGACCAATAAAAAACTCCGGTGCAAAGCCCTTTTCAGCCAGGTAACGGTAAGCAGCCGCCGATGATAGGAAAACCGCCGGCTGGGTGTTTTCAGTCAGGTTGAGCCGCTCATCTTCATTAAACATAATCTCCAGCAGGTCATATCCGCGCTTGTCCCGGAATATGGCATTGCCGGCGTCCAGCATCTCGCGGATAATTGGTTCCGACTGGTACAGCGCCTGCATCATGCCGGGATACTGGGCCCCCTGGCCGGAAAGCAGGGCCACCAGCGGTTGCGCTGTCCTGGTGTGAACTGCAGCTGCAGGCCGGCTGTCCGCGGCGACCTTCTGTTCGGCTGTCACACGTGCGTTTGGTGCCACGGCCGCCGGCTGTGCGATCCGGGGGTGATCCGGCCTGAGCCGCTGCGGCAGGGTACCCACCACCAGGTGGCCATGGTTGCCGCCGATGCCGTTCACATTCGAGGCCAGGTGGACCTGGTCGCGGGGGGCCAGCTCCCGGACCCGGGAACGCGCCTTTAAAACAGAACCGCCATTTGCGATTGTGGTCTCGGCGGCGTACGTGCGGTTGGGCAGCAAGGTCCGATGGTGAGCCATCAAGATCAGCTTGGCGAATACAACCGCGGGATTGGCGGCCTTGAAATAGCCGAACTCCGGCTTGATGTTGCCGAAACCAAGCGCATGGGAAAAACTCTTTTCGATGGCCTGCTTTTCAACAGCATCGAGAAAAAGATTGGAACCGGCGAAGACATCCAGATGCCTGATCTGGCGTTTATTGACCGCCGACCGGGCATAAAAACGATCCATGACTTCGGCATAGGCATTGTCCGAAGGCGACAGCAGGTGTTCCGGAACGCTGGAGGTCATGCTGATACCGTTCAGCTCCCCCAGTATGGGCATTCCGTTTTCCTTGGCTTTCCGAGACGTTGTCAACACCTGAACAGCGGCACCTTCACCCATCACATAACCGCCGGCCTGCTTGTCGAAGAATCGGCAGTCGTCCTCGGAGAGGAGTCCGAGACGCTTGAAAGCCAACAGTACGGTTGGGTAGAGGTTGGCATCCACCCCGCCGGCGATGACATAATCGTGTAGCCCGGCCTTGAGACCTTTCACAGCCAGGTCCAGGGCAACCGTGGAAGAGGCGCAGGATGCATCCACGACAAAATTGGCACCGTTGCAGTTGAAACTGTTGGCAATCCGGCCGGTCACGATGTTGGACAGCAATCCGGGAATAGTGTCCTCGGTATTTACCAGGTAGCGCTCCCGGAGGCGCTCGGTAACCTCGGCGGCAACCCGGTGCCCCTGCTCTTTGTCCAGGTTTTCCAGGTGGCGAATGATTTGCGCGACTCGTCCGACGCGGGTCCGCAGCACATTTTCAACCTGCAGTTCACCCGGTATGGTGCCCAGAATTACCGCCGTTTTATTTCCGACCGTCAGGTGCGTCTGCAGGCCGGCCTGCTCGATCGCCTGCCCGGCGGCGTCCAGGCTGAACAATTGAGCGCGGTCCAGGTACCGGGCAGTCTTTGGCGGAATCCTGAAGCGCCGCCCATCGAACTGCCAGCCCGTCACCATCCCGGCCTTGACATCCGGGATACGGTAACCCGACGCTTCATCTTCAGCCGCATAGGCTGCGTTGTGAAACCGCTCCACCGGTATTTTGGACAGCGCCGGTTCACCGCTTGTCAGCCGCTGCCAGAAACTGTCGATATCCGGAGCACCCGGCAGTACCACACCCATACCGGCCACCACGATCCGATCCGCATTGAAATCGTAATCCAGGCTTTTGAATATCGAACGCGGCAGAGCCGTGTAATCCCCGGTGTACTCTTCCAATACACAGTGATAATTGATGCCGCCGAATCCATACGAGCTGACCCCCGCGCGCCGACGGCTGTCGCCGGCGGCCTCCCAGGGCCGGGCTGCATCGATGATGTAAAGGGATGAGTTTTCCAGTTCGTGATGCTTGGCAGGTGTTTGAAATTGTCCGTTGGGCGGCAGGGTGCTGTGCTTAATAGCGAGCAGGGCCTTGATCAGGCCCGCCATCCCGGCCCCGCCCAACAGGTGCCCGATCTGGGATTTCACGGAACTGACGCCGGCACCCGACCCAACGCCGTAAACAGCTTTCAGGGTTTGGATTTCAGCCTGGTCGCCCATGATGGTGGACGTCCCGTGGGCCTCGATGTAATCGACGTCCGCGGGAACCACACCGGTTTTGATATTAGCAAAGCAGCGCTCCAGGGCCAGAGCCTGGCCTTTGGGATTCGGCGCCGCAATCGCCTTGCCCTTGCCATCTGAGCTGGCGCCCATTCCCTTGAGCACGCCGAGGATAGGGTTCTTGTCCCGCCGGGCATCTTTCATACGTTTGAGGATGACGACTCCGGCCCCCTCGCCCAGCACGAACCCGTCTGCCCGTTCATCGAACGGCCATGAACCATTGGCCGACAGGGCGCCCATTTTCGAAAACCCCACAAAGGGCTCCGGGGCCAGGTGGGTGTTGAGTCCCCCCACAATAACGGTGTCATGGGCGCCGGACAGCAGTTCCTGCATGGCGCAATCGATGGCCGCAAAGGAGGTTGCGCAGGCCGCGTCTACGACGTAGTTCACGCCCCGGGCGCCAAAATGGTGGGCAATCCGGGCCGCCTCCATATTCAGGACAACACCATGCACGGGCTCGTAATCGTAGTCGCCGGCCAGTCCTTCCCGCAAACCGGTACACAGCGCCTGTTGATCGTCCGCGCTTAACCGGCGATAGGCGTCGGTCTGCTCAAGGTGCCACTTGATCTCGGGATAGTAGTACTTGAAGTGCAGGTCATTGGCCATCTCGTTCCCCAGGCAGGTGGCGACGATCACGGCGGTTTTGGCCTGCAGCTCCGTTTTTAAGGACAAGCCCTCTTCCAGAAGGCCCGCGCCTGCGGCGGCCTGGTAGGCCGCCTCCAGGATCATCTGCTGGCTGCGGGACAGTTTGACGGCCTTTTCCGGGGTGTAGCCGAACTTGGTATGTTCGAAACGGAAGTCTTCGACATAACCAGCCAGCCGGGTGTAAGACTTGTCCGGGGCCTTTTTATCCGGATCGTAGTAGAGATCCGGATCCAGCCGCTCGGCCGGCATGGCCCGAATCGAATATTTCTGCGACAGGATGTTTTCCCAGAATTGCTCCGGTGACGGCGCATCCGGATAAATGCACCCCATCCCGACAATGGCGATCTCATCGTCGATCTGGCTGGTTGGATGCGAAAAAATTTCCAGGGCATTCAATATCTGCCCCAGCCCCGCCTTCTCGTTGAAATAACGATCGTGGACAGCGGCAATGGTCGTTGGCTCGGACCAGAAAGCCAGGCTGTCGCCGACCATGAAATTCCCCAGTTCATACTGCTGCTGCTCGTCATATTCAATCAGGCAGACATCCTGGCCGTCGGCGGCCATCTTTTCAAAGTCGGGACAAAACCCCTTGGCGCCGATCAGCAGCGACCCGATATTGGCCTGCTCAAAATTCTGTTTACGCTCTGACAGCGGCACCTTCTGCCGGAGCTGTTCATATTCACCATCCAGCATCTTCTTTGAAAACGGCGTCGGCACTGTCCGGGAAGTCAACCCCACGGTTTCACCGGTTAGAATCGTGCCTTCACCGGCACACACCACCTCCTGGTAAACTTTACAGATAGCGCCGGTTTCCATGATTTCACGGGTAAACAGGTAAGCGCTCCCGACCTGAATGCCGACCTTTACACCTCGGGCAGCCAGGGCCGCGCCGGCTCCGGAGATGAAATAGGAACCATAGCGGGTGCCGATACCACCCGCAAAAATCACCGTGATCTGCGCCTGGGACGTCGGCGGCAAGGCCAGGAGTTTTTCCAGAGCCATTTCCCAGAGGACCAGGCTGGAAAGGGTGCCAACGTGCCCGCCGGCCTCGCTGCCTTCGAAGATGAATCGGCGGCAGCCGCTGCTCAGGGCATTTTCCAGCATCATCATCGAGGGAGTATGGAGATAAGCCCGGGTCCCATTCTCTTCCAGCTCGAGAATCTGGGACGGAATGCCGCCCGCAAACAGCGCAAAGGGCACGTTGTGCTTTTTCACCTGGGCCATGTGACTGTCGACGGTTTTATTGAAGGTCTCGATACCGATCATGCCGGCCCCGAACCGATCTACAGCCTGCTTGCCTTCACTGAGCATCTTTTCAGTAAGATCCTCAGGCAGGCTGCCCATGGCGAAAAAGGGCAAGGCCCCACCAGCCAGAATCCGGCGGGCGAATTCTGGCGTATCGCTGATATTGGCCATGGGTCCCTGCATCACGGGATACCGGGTCCCGTGTTCCTCGGCCAGGGCGGTGCCGGCCCGCATGGGATCGTGTTCGTCAACGTGATCCAGACACGCACCGACATTCTGGAAAAAGGATGCGATCACCGCGCCCACATCCTGCGAAGTCTTCGTAAAATGTTTGGCAAACACGGCATCCTGACCCAGATAGAAAAGGCTCTGCAGAGGCTCGGCCGCCGGGTCGTTCAAAGCCGCTATGTGATCGGAAATTGCGGCGTACAGGCTGGCCTCCGCGTCAGCATTCCCCTTTAGGGCGGCTTCACGGGCTTTCAGATCCTTGGTGATGCGGGTACCCAATTTTGAGAAAAATCGGTAAGGAGCCCCTAAAGCGCCTCCGATGACGACCGAATCATTCTCTTCAATCTTGGTGATCGTGCTTTTGAAGGCCTCGGCCACAGGGGCCTGCCGGGTCAGGTAGAGCTGGTTGTCCAGAACAACCCCGTTGGCGCCGGCCGCAAACAGTCCGGCGGCGGTATGCCAGCCCACGCCGCCGTGAATAAACAGGGGCAGGTCCGTGTTCTCCAGGTACCACTGCATCAGTACGAAGGCTGAATAACGCGACCCCCGGCCCGGGGCTTCACTCCCGCGGATGACGAGGCCGTGCGGGGCTAGGGACGCTAAAAGGTCGGCACAGCCGATATCGAAAATTTCGATAAAAAATTTATAGTGGTCAGGCTCGAAATCGAAATCACTTAGATCAGCCGCCTGCCGACAACTGAAAATGACGAGATCTAATTGCTCAAAATGCCGCTGCTGCACGAGTCCCATCAGCTCTTTGTCGGTCAGCTGCATCCGGAGGCCGAACAGGATGCCTCGATTTTCGAGGTTTTCCATCTCCCGAACGACGGTATCCTTAGTAAGAAACTCGGTATCGAGCACCGGCAATCCACCGGCCTGGTGGATACTTTCAAAGTAGGTGGTGTCCACTGATCCCGGTGGGTTGTAAACCATTAGCGGCAAGCGTGAATCAAGTAAGCGCTTGATCATATGCTGTCTCCAAGTAGAAAGTGTCTCAAAAGGGCTTTTCAGATGGCTTCTATTCAAACCGTCCATTAAATCCGATAACCCGGCCTGTTATGCAGCAACCGTCTGCGATCCTTCCGGCCGTAACAATCGCACGCACGGTGTCAACATTTCGCGCCCACTTGCGGTACGGATTCAAGCATCGTGCCATTGCCTGAATTACGACCTTACCCACTGAAATCATATAGGAAATTATTTTCTTATTTTTTCGGGCGCATTATGTTAGAATCCAACCGCTTGACACAGGAGGTACATGCCACCGACACAGCATGTCGATAGGCATGTAAATTGGGGAATACGGTTCTCTAAAAAACTCCAGTAGTGCCGAACTGTGACCGTATTTGTCACAAGGCACGGTTATAAAGGCCTCATAACCTTAAAAAAGGAGGCCACTATGACAACGTTTACAGTCAC
>Ga0126333_1000080_pt1 | contig 32941 bp, 22 predicted proteins | sample InaspJWI54metaG_FD_94488 | JGI IMG/M metagenome (GOLD analysis project Ga0126333, IMG submission 94488) | Marine gutless worms symbiont microbial communities from Oahu, Hawaii - Inanidrilus sp. 2 OAHU.JWI-54 metaG | ecosystem: Host-associated > Annelida > Digestive system > Unclassified | place...
AGTGACTGTAAACGTTGTCATAGTGGCCTCCTTTTTTAAGGTTATGAGGCCTTTATAACCGTGCCTTGTGACAAATACGGTCACAGTTCGGCACTACTGGAGTTTTTTAGAGAACCGTATTTTGGAATTAAGCTATCAATGAAATAGTAGCTATATAATATCTTTATGCAGCTACATAGCAGTCTTGCAACCCTATATTAAATTAAAATAGAATACATATGACTATTAATATCCAGTAAAAAAATGTGAAAAAGAAAAAAATTTTTCAAAATAACATTCTTGTGACATCTTAACGATGAAATCTACATTTTTCCTTTTAACAAGAAACTATCTGCAAATCAACGAACAGCGAAAGCTGACGACTTTGCACGGAATAGTTAGGATTTTCCAAGACAATTATAGATTAGCGCCATCCCCAGTTGATATTGAACTGGCATGACGCATGGTCGTCTCTCGGGTAAGGGTTTGCCGTAAATTTAATCACAATGAGAACAAAACAACTGCATTCAAGAAGTAAGCCCATAATCACCTCACTCTGTTATAGTTGGTTGAAAAACTGTGCAATACCTCCAAGGACTGTCACAAGTACAAGGTATTTATAAGATGGTTTTTTGAGTATAAACGGGCATTTCAGGTGGGCTGTCTATAGGGCCGGTGGGCAAGTCCCTCCAAGCTGGGTTCATATCCAGCGCCAGTAATCAAAAAATGAACGAATCGGATGGAGTCCCCTTTTTAACGCCAATGCGAGGGTGACCAGATCTATGTTGTTAAAATTCGTGAAATTCAGGAAAATCGGCAACCGGTGAGCTGTTGATATGTTGACCCTTATCGACCATACCCATTTAAAGAGAGGTCGGCTGACTGCGGGCTGCTAGTCGGTTTTGGGATCCGTTGCATTTTGGGATACATTTTATAACGGCACACAATCCACAAGTTACCGTCTGTCCATCCTCGAAAGGGGATTCTTATCAACTCAAAAAGCATCGGCAATGTCATGGATTACACTGCCGTAACGATAATTATCGGCTTCTCAATCCTGGTCCTTTCCAGTTTTTTCCCAGCATCTATTTCGGTCTATTGACCGCGCTGGCCATGGTCATCGCCCTGATTGCCGCCCTGGCACTCTTGCCGCAACGCATCGCCATCATAGAGTCACCCCGACCGGAAGGGATGACTCAAGACCTCCAGCCGCCAACCTGATAATAGTGTTGATAAATCAATTTGTGGCCGCTAATAAGATAGTATGCCTATGATTGAGATCCCAGAGGGTTGACTTACTTTAGCTTTAAAACCACCTACAAGAAATGGTGAGCAAGATGATTAAGATACTGGAAAAAAGAGCCTTGCGGGGCGCCAACATTTATAGTTACCGCCCGGTCATCGTCATGACCATCGATTTGGGTGAATACGACGAGGTTTTCACAAACCAGATAGAAGGTTTTGTCGACAAGCTGCTGGAAATGCTTCCCAGCCTGGAAGATCACCGCTGCTCAGAGAGAGTTAAAGGCGGCTTTATCAAACGGATGCGCGAAGGTACCCTGCTGGGTCATGTGATCGAACATATCGCTCTGGAGCTTCAGTATATCGCTTACATGGATGTTGGTTTTGGCAAAACCGTGGATGCCGACCACCCCGGAACGTTTCATGTTATTTTCAGCTACTGGGTTGAGGACGCCGGGATTTATGCCGGGATTGAAGCCGTTGCTCTGGTCAACAGCATCCTCAGCGGAAAGACCTATGATCTGGAAAACACCATTTACGATCTAAAGGATATTCGTGACGATCACTATCTGGGGCCTTCCACTGCTTCTATCGTCCGCGAGGCCGAGCGTCGCGATATCACGGTGCTGCGCCTGGATGATTACAACCTGGTGCAGTTGGGTGAGGGCAAATACCAGAAACGCATCCAGGCCGCCATGACCTCCAACACCAGCCTCATCGGTGTTGAAACCGCCGGCAACAAGCGTCTCACCAAAATAATGCTGGAAGATGCCGGCATTCCCGTTCCCAAAGGCACGGTGGTGCGCAAACTCAAAAGCGCCATCGAAGATGCAGAATGGCTGGGCTATCCCGTAACAGTCAAACCCCATGACGGTCATCATGGTAAGGGGGTTACCACCAACCTGACCGATGAAGCCGATCTGGTGGAGGCTTTTGAACGGGCCAAAGAAGTGAGCGGCAAGGTTATCGTCGAGCAGCATTTGGTCGGCAGCGATTACCGGCTGCTGGTAGTGGGTGGAAAATTTGTGGCTGCTGCCAAGCGTTTACCGGCAGCAATTACCGGAGATGGACAACATACCATCGCCCAACTGATCGATATTGAAAATCAGAATCCGGACCGTGGCTATGGCCACGAGAATGTCATGACCCGCCTGAAGGTTTCTTCAGTCACCAAGCATTTGTTGGAAAAGGCTGAATACACCATGGAGACGGTATTGGAAAAGGATCAAACCTTTCAATTGGAGTTGACTGCCAATCTATCAACCGGAGGTTCGGCCGAGGATGTTACCGACCGAGTCCATAAGACCAATCGCTTTATGGCTGAGCGGATTGCCAAAATCATCGATCTGGATATCGCCGGCATCGATGTGATGGCGCCTACGCTGAGCGAGCCCATCGCCAAGGTCGGCGGCGCCGTGATTGAGGTCAATGCCGCTCCGGGACTGCGTATGCATTTGGCACCCGCCAGAGGTAAGGCCCGCCAAGTGGCCCGGCCCATCATAGATATGCTTTTCCCCAAAGGCACTCGCTCCGATATCCCTATTGTCGCTGTTACCGGCACCAACGGAAAAACCACGACGGTTCGTCTGATCGCCAACATGCTAAAAGGCATCGGATACCAGGTTGGCATGACCACCACCGATGGCATTTACGTACAAGACCGCTTGATAGCCAGCGGCGACATGAGTGGCCCCTATTCGGCCAAGGTTATTTTAAAAGACCCCATGGTTGACTGTGCCGTGTTGGAAACGGCCCGTGGCGGTATTATTCGCGAAGGGCTCGGGTATAACATGGCGGATGTGGGGGTGGTTCTCAATGTGCAGCCGGACCACCTGGGTCTCAAGGGAATTCACACCGTCGAAGATCTGGCCAAGGTCAAAGCTGTTGTGGCCGAAATGGTGCGCAAAGGTGGCTTTACCGTTTTGAATGCCGACGATGAGCAGTGCATTAACATGGCCCAATACTGCCGCGAAGAAATTATTTATTTTTCGCTGCGTCCGTCAAACCCGCTGATCCAATCCCACGTTGACAGTGAACATACCGCTGTTGTCTATGATCGCGGCTACATCACGGTTATGACCGGTGCCTCGGCCACACCCATAGCCCGGGCTGTAGACATGCCCATAACCTTAGAGGGCCGTGCCCTTTTCAATGTTCAAAATGCTTTAGCGGCGGCAGCTGTGGGGCATGCCATGGGCTTGAAGAATGAAGAGATCCGGCACGGATTGATATCCTTTTTCCCATCACCATCCCAAACCCCCGGGCGGACCAACTTTTTTTCCATCAACGATTTCGAAGTGATGCTGGACTACGCCCACAACCCGCCGGCCTATAAAAATATCATTGACCTGATCTCCCGATTGGGTCATAACCGCTGCCTGTTTGTTTTTGATGTGGTTGGTGATCGCCGGGATGAAGATCTGCGCGAAATAAGCGCATTGATCGCCTCCGGTTGCCAACACGCTATTGTCTATGAAGACAAACAGTTGCGCGGCAGGCAACCGGGCGAATTGATGGACATCGTGGAAAAGGCCTTCCTGGAATCTGGTTTCAAAGCCGCGGCGTTTGAAAAAATAGCCGATGAAGGTCAGGCCATCGAACGAGCCTTATCCATCGCCCAAAAGGACGATCTGGTCTGCATCATGTCCGGCCGGGTGGAGCAGGTGATCGAACGGCTCAATGCATTTGATGAAAAGGAAGATCAGGTACCGAATCTATGAAAAGAGGCCTCTTATTTCTTATCGGCGGGGCTGAAGATCGAGAGAAGGACAAACACGTCCTCCAGAACCTTGTGGAACAAACACGCCCAAGGAGCATCCTCATCATCCCCACTGCCTCAGCTTATCCCCAGGACGTGTACCGGAGTTACCGTGACGCCTTTAGTGATTTGAGTGTCGACAAAGTCAACTATCTGGACATCCGCTACAGGGACGAAACCGAACGTGAAGAATACTTCGAAGCCGTGGAACAGGCCGATCTGATTTTTTTTGGGGGCGGCGATCAGGTCAAACTGGTGGATGTCCTCAATCATACCCAACTTTTCAACCGTATCTGTGCACGCTTCAATGCCGGCGACCTGCACATTGCCGGTACCAGTGCCGGAGCAGCCGCCGCCGGCAATCCCATCCTCTACAATGGCGATCGCCGGGGATACAAAAAGGGCTCGATCCAATTTTCAGAAGGATTCGGTCTCATCGACGGCGTGGTCATCGACACCCATTTTTCAGCCCGCCGCAGATTTGCCCGGCTGTGTCAACTGCTCATCAGCGGTCACTTCCGCAAAGGCATCGGCCTGGATGAGGATACCGGGATCATGATCTATCCCAATATGCAATTCAAGGTAATCGGTTCGGGGATGGTCACCATCGTCAACAGTGTGCATGCCACCGGATCAAACTACCATGCCGTTGCCAAAGGCGACATGCTGCGCTTCAACAACATGCACGTGGGCTGTCTGCCCGCAGGCACCCTCTTCAGCCTCAAGAAATGGTCTATCCTGAATAGGGTGAGACGACGCAGAAGTTAGCGTCCGCCAGGCAATACTGGCATTTCCATTGGGATAAACTTCTCTCCTCCCTAAAGTGGCCTCTGGCGACTCCCGAAAAGGGAATTTTGATCAACTCAACTCAATATCCAGCGTTAGGCGGGCTGGGTGCTCCCGGCGAATATCGCTCAGCCTTTAAAAATCACTCGCACTAACTGTCAGCTGAGGCGTAGTTTTGCGCACGAACCTATTTGGCTATAACACAATGGATGAAGTTGGCCGCGAACCCAACCGCTCCAGGTGCCTGACGCGGAGGCTGAAACCAGTGGACCTTTCCAGTAGGATTTGTTAACTTCACTGAAAGCCACTCTTCTTGCGAACCCAGATATTAAATTCCAAGTACCGCGTGATGCACTGCGCTTGGTGCGGACAGGCTCCGTCCTTGGCTTAAGCCGACATGGGCACCTGCCTCGGCTTTCCAAAAGGAAAAAGAAACCTTAATCAATATACACGAAAGGAGATACCCATGCGCGCAAGGCAAATGAAAATGAGCACCTTTTTCGCGGCATTATTGGTGTGCGGGCTTTTTATGGCCCAAACCACGTCAACGGCCCTTGCATTTAATCCAACAGTCTGCAAACGGGAAATTGACGAGACCATCAAGTTCTTGAAAAAGGCTGAACTTTATAGGTTTAGTGGAAAGAAGATGGTCAAAGCTTTAGAAGATTATAGGGATGGAATCGATAAAAAGGAGTTTGATAATTTAGATTATGTAATGGGACCCTTCGACGAAGACGAACATATCAAAATCATAAAAAAAATCATGGGAAATCTTGAGATTATTAAGGTGGAGTGCAAAGAGTGATGCTCTGCATACAAAGAGGGAGCCGTCAGAAATCGCGTTTAAATGGGGCGGACGGTCTAATTGGGTTCAAATTCCCCTTTTAAAAAGCGCAGGCAGCTCGCAGGGTCGCTTTTTATGGGCGTTTGATGCCCATCGGGCCCAGTCGCAGGCGACGCCTGATTGGGCTCTTTTCTTCAACGAACCATGTCTTGGCGTCCCTGGGGTCGAGCTAAGTGTCTGATATCGCATAAGTAGGGGTGAAAAAAGGCCCTCAAACCGGCCTTGAATATCCACCGCTTTGCGGGCTATCTCCCTGATCTATTACCAAATGTGGGTCGAAAACCGTAGGTGCCGGTGAAGCCAATGCCCATGGTGGTGAATACTCTCGTATTGCGAGGATAGCGCTAAAGGTTGCACCTGGTGGTTTGAAAACCGGCACTTCATGCTGAAATTCACGGCCAATAGTTTCACAGCCATAGCTACAGCGAAGGCTCAAGTTTGGACCAATCCATCGCTGCCTTCCGGCGCTGCAGGACATAAAGACTTTTTGACTTGGTTCTAACGTGCACGCCTGCCTTTATAGATACTTCCGGATGTAGCCTCCCAATCCCATGTCTTGTAGGGGCCACAGTGCAGAGCATACAGGAATTCGACGGAATAAAGCAGGGCGACTGACGAATAAAAAATCCAAAGCAGGATGATGCAAACCGAGCCCAGAGAACCAAAAAGCACATTGATGCTGGCAACGTTTTGAATGTAGATACCGAAACCGGCGCGTGCGAAAAGCCAGAGCAGACCAAAAAGGCCGCCGGCCATTAAACGATGGCGCAATTTGATATCGGTCGGCAAAAAGATCCGGGCCGATGTCACGAAAAACAGCATCAGGATCAACCAGGAGACGACATTGTTCTGCGATAACGAAAAAAAGTCCAACGCGCTCTGGTACAGATCGCCGAGATAGGCGGCCGGTTCTATGGATAGCTGGAATTGCCAGGTGGTATCCGAAACCAGCGTCCAGATGAAATTCAACATGAAAAAGAAGACAATCGCAAAGATACTCATGAGGGCATAGGCGGCTTGACCGGTCAACAAACTGCGCTTGGGCAGATTGAAGATTTTCCGGTACGCCTGGTCCAGCGATTTAAACAGCAGCCCGCTGATAATGGGAAGCATCATCAGGTTGATGGTGGTAAACGACCCCAACCCTACCGAATCCACCAGATGGGTCTGAACCCAAGCCTTGGACACGAAGGGAATGAGCTGATTGATGTTCTCAACCATGATAGCAACCATGTTTTCAGGAAACAGCCCATGCAGCAGTGTTCTCTGGAAGATACTGAAAATAAATAGAAAAAGCGCTGAAAAGGGGATAACCGCCAGCAAGAAGACATACGAAATGGATGCGGATATGGTGGTGCAATCATTGAGGACAAAATTGCGACCAGCAATATCAAATGCCCTGTAAACAAATGTTTGACGTCGTCCCAGTCTGAACATCGTACCCTCAAAGCTCCATACAAAATGTGATCAGAAGTGGTTTCAAAACCTTCAATCGGGTACAAGATCCGGGCTTCGCTTCTCAAGCTACGCCGGACAAGCAAGGCGGCCGCGAGGTTTAAACCGGAGGAATGCTCAAGCATTACAGGGGCTTGAACCGAACGCCAGCACCGCGATTGGGCCCGATAGGGAGGTTTTTAATTGCTTATAGCATTTATCGGCATTTTGAATCAAAACTAAACGTAGCTTCCAATACCGAGATTCATCCGTTTATGGCGGAGTGGGACATCCTTCGTTGCCTCCGAGTCGATGTTGACGTTTGACCAGTTGGTCAAGAAATTCAACTGGTCCATGCATACCCGCAAGCGCTCTTTTTGAGCTAACCAGGTTTCCCCGGCGGCTCCCGGCCCTGCTGCGGGACCGTTCAACATCAAGTTGTTGCGAGAGGCCTTCTCTGAAGCAAACGTCCTCCCGTCGATTGACCTCCTTGGGCATTTCATAATTCTACGTATCAATCCTTACATAGTCCCAGAGCAGGTAAAGCTGCCAAGAGGACCTGGAAAAGCGGTAACCGCTGAGCTGTTGACAGCGCCCCCAATCGGTCATACCCATTTAAAGTGAAATCGGCTGATGGCGTTGGTCGCAATTCGATCGAAAATCTTGAAAAACGCCCTTTGAAAGGCTCCATTGCCAAGATGGCTATCCAGTCTAGAACCCCGATTATTATCGATGATTTGACACAATATTCCAGTTTACCGATTATCGAACGGCACACAATCCGCAAATTGCCGTCTGTCGACCCGCGCAAAGGAAATTCTTATCAACAACACTGAGAACACGCACATGGCAGTGGTCGCCCGTGATTTAACACGCATCTACCAGATCGGATCGGTGCAGGTCACCGGCGTTGACGGCATCGATCTATCCATCTCCAACGGGCAGCTGGTGGTTCTTAAAGGGGACAGCGGTTCAGGTAAAAGTACCCTGCTGTCGTTACTGGCGGGGCTGGACCGGCTCACCACCGGTTCCTTGACCGTGGCCGGTCAAGACATGAACCGTTGCAACGAAGCTGAACTCACCGATTTTCGACGCAGCACCGTTGGCATGATCTTTCAGTCCTTCAACCTGCTGCCCACACTCAGCGTGTTGGAAAACGTCTGCCTACCCGCCATGCTGGCCGGCCGTCCCCTTGCGGCGGTGCAGCCCAGGGCCAGGGAACTCCTCGATTGGCTGGGCATGAACAATCGCTTGGCCCATCAGCCGCGCCAGCTTTCCGGCGGAGAAATGCAGCGTACAGCCATTGCCCGGGCGCTGATCAACGACCCAGCCCTGTTGCTGGCCGACGAACCCACAGGCAACCTGGACTCCGGCAATGCCCAAAAGGTCATAGCCCTGCTGTCGGAGTTGAATCGTCAATTCAAACGTACCGTCGTGGTGGCTACCCATAGCGACTTGGCCGATTCCTATGCCACCATGACGCTGCAGCTGCAAGACGGTCGCGTGGTCGCATGATGAGCGCATTGACGGCACCCCTGGTCTATCTACGTTTGTTTGGTTGGTTCTCCCTGCGCCATCTGAGAGGCCACTGGGCACGTACTTTGGCGGTGCTTCTGGGAATCGCCTTGGGCGCGGCCGTGTTCACCAGTGTACGCCTGGCCGTCCATGCCACCATAGACTCCTTTTCCCGCAGCATGGATCAGATTGCCGGAAACGGCGACCTGACCCTTGTCCGACCTGGCGGCCGCGTACCCGATCGGCTGGTATCAACCCTGATGCGGCACTCGGCTGTCCGGGCCGCCTCACCCGTTTTGTCCGCCTACGTGCGACCGGCCGATCAGGAAACCCCCTTTCTGCTGATCGGCATCGATCCTGTCCTTGATCGGGATCTGCGCACTTGGAACATTCAATCGCCTGACAGCCGCTCGGGCGTCGATTGGGCCGATTTAATCGCCCAACCCGGCAGTCTGATCATCGGCGAACCACTGGGCGAATTGTTCGGCTGGCAGCCCGGCCAGATTGTCAGGCTGGTCCATTCCAATCGGACAGCCTCATTTTCCGTGTTGGCCGATTTGAACCCGGATGGTTTGGCCCTGGTGGAAGGCGGTCGCATCGCCCTATGTGACATCGCCAGCTTTCAGGAGTTTACCGGCCTGTTCGGTCAGGCAGACCGCATTGACATCAAGCTGAAGGCGGAAGGGGGACCCTCTACAACCGCCGACTTAAAGCCGCTAATGCCCGCCGACGTGGTGATCCGTTCGCCATCTGCACGCAGCCAAAGCGGTCGCGGCATGATCAGGGCCTACGAACTCAGCCTGACTTTTTTAAGTTTCATCTCGCTGTTCGTGGGTATGTTTTTGGTTTACAGTTTGGTGGCCCTAAACGCGGCCGCCCGCCGTCGTGAATTGGCGGTGATGCGTGCTACAGGCGCCTCCAGGCGCCTGCTATTCTGTCTTTTTTTGGGTGAAGGCGCCTTTATTGGCCTGGCCGGATGGCTGTTGGCGCTGCCGGTCAGCAGCTTTCTGGTCAAATACCTGCTGGCAGGGGTCAGCCGCACGGTTTCCATGCTGTTCGTGCGCGTGCAGGTGGACCAGTTGGTCTTGAGCCCGTGGGAAGTCCTGCTCTCCTTCACCGTCACCTTAGCGGTCGCGTTGCTGGCGGCCCTGCAGCCGGCCCGTGAAGCCATGGCCGTGCCGCCTCGCGAAGCACTCGACATCGATCCCACGGCAACGATTCGGTCGCAGCTGATTCGCAATATGGCCCTGGTTGGCATCGGTCTATTGGCCCTGGTCTACCCCGTTTCCAGACTTCCCAGCCTTCCGGCTGTCTCCTTGCCGGGATACCTGGCGGCTTTCCTTCTGTTTGTCGGGTTTGCCCTCATTACACCTTTCCTGTTGCGGCAGTTCGGCCGGTTTTTGGCCCCGCGATTGTCGCGAGTGGGGGGGCAATCGGCCTTTCTGGCGGCCGGCTACCTCCGCGAGAGCGGCGTCCAGACGGCCATTTCGGTCGGCGCCCTGATCACGGCAGTGGCCTTGTTCACCGCTCTGGTGGTGATGATTCACAGCTTTCGCAGCACAGTGGCCCTGTGGGTTGAACAAAGCATCGCCGGGGATATCTACGTCCGCCCCAAGTTGTCCGAACTCAATCGCTATCGCGACCCTTTGCCCCCCCGGGTAGTGGCAGCAGTCAAGGCGCTGTCCGTGCCCGTCGAACTGGTGCCCATGCACCGCCTTGAATTGCGTCTCAAGGGCCATCAGCACCTATTTGAGGCCATGGATTACGATGCTTATGCTAAGCGCAGTCGCTTTATCTGGATGGGCGGTGACACTGGGCAGATTGAAGCCGATCTGACCGCGGGCAAGGGGGTTGCGGTTTCGGAAGTTTTCGCCAACAACACCGGCCTGAGGGCCGGTGACCGCTATCAAGTTCAGATAGGCGATCAATTGCTGGATGAACCGATCCTGGGTGTATTTCGCGACTACCGCACCCGAGGCGGCGCGGTTTACTACTCACTGACCCGCTTTCAGGAGCGATTTAAAGATACCTCGTGGAGCGGGGTACAAGTCAACGTGATCAAACAAGGCCCGGGTGGCAGCGATGCCATCGACCGGATTCGAGCTGCGCTGCTCACCTGCTGTGCCGAAACAATCGAGATGATCGAAGGACAGCGATTGCGCCAGGCCGTCTTGCGCATATTTGATGAAACCTTTGCCATTACGACGGTTCTGCTGCTGATCGCTCTGGTTGTGGCCGCTTTGGGCATTGCCACCACCCTGGCTGTACTGGTGCTGCAACGCCGCGTCCAGATCAACACCATTCGCGCCTTGGGTGGCAGTGCCGCCCAACTGCGCCGCATGATCGTATGGGAAGCGAGTCTGATTGTACTCGTGGGCCAGGCGGCCGGATTGGCCTGCGGATTCATTCTCTCCGTCCTGCTGATCTTCGTGGTCAACCTGCAATCGTTCGGTTGGACGTTTCTCTATCGCATCGATTGGTTTTCGCTGCTGACCGCCTTACCGCTGATTTTTATCGCTGCCCTGTTGGCGGCCCTGCCGGCGGTCAAGCTGGCCTTGGGCACGTCACCGGCCATGCTGTTAAGAGGCGGTAGCAGCTAACGGCAATGGTTATTTTTAGATGCTCGCTATTATTCGCAGAGGATTCATTTGATGAAACTTTGTAAAACTGTCGGTATGATTGCCCAAACCGGGTTGCTGATCGCGCTGGCCGCCTTTTCATCTGCAGCCGCTGAAGACGGATTTAAATCGGTCACCGGCCCCTGTCAGCTCTCCTTTCCGGCGGATCATGGACCCCATCCCGAGTATCGCACCGAGTGGTGGTATTACACCGGCAATCTGACGGCTAACGGGGGTCACCGCTACGGATTTCAGCTGACCTTTTTCCGCAGTGGATTAAAACCGCCCGAAAAGCGCAAAAACTGGCCCGAGCGGGCCTCAGCCTGGCGCAGCGACCAGATCTACCTGGCCCATGCCGCCATAACCGATATCGCCAATGGTCGTCACCTGCAAGCCGAACGAATGGCCCGGCCGGTGCTTTCCCTGGCGGGCGTCGAACAGACACCTGCGACAGTCCGCGTCCATGTGCACGGCTGGCAAACCGTGATTGCACCAGAAGGTCATCGTCTGCAGGCCGAAGCCGATGGTTTCTCCTTGCGTCTCGATCTGACGCCGGTCAAACCGCCGGTTCTGCATGGCGACAACGCATATAGCCTGAAGGGGCAGTCGCCTGAACGGGCCAGCTGCTACTATTCCTTTACCAGACTGCAGGCCGCAGGCAACCTGGTCGTCGAAGGTGAACGCCATGCCGTGCAAGGCTCAGCCTGGATGGACCACGAATTCAGTACAGCTCCCCTACAACCCGGGATCAGCGGCTGGGACTGGTTCAGCCTGCAGTTGGCAGACCAGACCGAAATCATGTTTTTCAGGCTGCGTGAATCGGACGGATCAGTCAATCCGGCCTCCAGCGGCACGCTGGTGTTTCCCTCGGGCGAGTGGCAGCAACTGAAAAATACGGATGTGCGCCTCACACCGCTGTCCTACTGGACCAGTCCGCACAGCGGTGCCCGCTATCCGATCGCGTGGCGCCTGCACAGTACAGCCTTGCAATTGGACCTCACCCTTACAGCCAGCGTTAAGGACCAGGAAATGCGCACCTCACGCAGCACCCGGGTCGTCTATTGGGAAGGCAGCCTGGTGGCCGCGGGTACGCGCAAGGGTGAAAAAATCGACGGCAGCGGCTATCTCGAACTCACCGGTTATGCCGAACCATTTGATGCGCCCATGTGAACGGAAAGCGAATTCATGCTGCCAAACCGAATCAAATACTGCGCTGCTTACACAAACAAAGGGGGCAGACCTACACTTGGACATTTTCTGTCAAAGTGTAAGTCCAACCCCTGGCGCCTAATCTAAAGTCAACAACTGCCTTTGCTTGGCGATAAAAAAATCAAGGGGGAAATCGTGTGGCGTTATAACGGCCGGAGCCGACCTGCTTTTGCCATCACACCGCAAAGCGGCCAGGAATCGGTTTGGGACTATCCCAGACCACCCAAATTGGTGCGTGACGGACGTCGTGTCGAGGTTTTGCATAAAAATCAGATCATCGCTACCTCCAACCGATGCTACCGTGTGCTTGAGACCGCCAGCCCGCCGGCTTTTTATATCCCGGCCGACGATATTTTGTGGACGCATCTGGTCGATGTGCCGGGTAGTTCGGTCTGCGAATGGAAAGGGGTGGCGCGATACTGGGCTCTGGCAACCGATCCGAGCCGTATGGTAGGTTGGAGCTACCCGGATCCGCTCCCGGGGTTTGAGGCCATCCGCGCGTATGTATCCTTCTACCCGGTCCAAGTGGCATGCTTCGTGGCAGGCGAGAAAGTCCGCGCACAACCAGGTAAATTCTACGGTGGCTGGATCACCGCTGAGATCATTGGCTCATTTAAGGGTGAGCCGGGAACCGGGCATTGGTGATGGCATTGACGGTAATTCATCTGGCTTTGAGCTGGGGGCTCCTGGTCTTGATCTGGCTGGTACAGATCATTATCTACCCCGGCTTTCATCGGGTACCTTCTGAGAACTTTCGTACCTACCACGATTGGTACGTCAAGCGTATAACTGTGGTCGTATTGCCGTTGATGATCGGCGAGGTGGCGGCGGTGGCGCTTTGGTTGGCAACAGCGGCGTCCATGGCCGCGTTAATGGCGGCTGTATTGGTTGCCCTGGTGTGGGCGGCGACTTTTTTGTTACAGGTGCCGATACACCGCCGTCTGAGCAAAGGCAAACACACAAATCTGATCAACCGTTTAGTGGCCACCAACTGGATACGGACAATTGCCTGGAGCCTTGAATGTTTGCTGGTTACGGTCCTGGCAGCCCGCCAACTCTTTTGACAGGACCCCTACAATCGGCAACCGCTGGGCTCTTGGCACAATGCCCCTTATCGGTCATACCCATTTAAAAAGAGGTCTGCTGACTGCGGGTCACTGATCGGCTTTCGGACCCGCTACATCTTGGGACACATTACATTTGTCACGTTTCTTGTTCAGACTTGAGTAGTCATTTGATTTCAACGGTTGCGAAACCCCCATCTTCATAATTCTATTCCACCCAAAAACAAGAAAGAAAGCTATGCAAAACTTTATGCGCAAAACCTGAATGTAAAACGTTTCAGTCTTGATTGTTACTGTCTGCATATGTGCATCAATACTCCTTATGCCCAAGATCGGGGTGGCCTATGATCCAGACAAATGTGAGAAATGGGGAGGCCGCTACGAAAAAATGATCACAGAAATGGCAAAGCCCAGAAAGCCATCGATGCAACCCAGGAAAACTATCAGCCGATTTCGATAATGAGCGATGGCGAAACAATTTTGAAACCCTTTTCCTCAGACAGGTGGAATGGATTAAGCGCCTGGAAAAAATTAATTAGAAGATAAAAACACATTGCTCATTCTGAATTGATCACATACGCAGGGCGACCCGCGGTATCGCTTGGTCCATCTAGGCCCTATGTCCACCGTCCTGTTTCCCATTGTGAATAACTTTGGCTCCTGTGCAGGCAAACTCTTTGAAAGTTGCGGGAAAGAACCTTTTAAACCATGGCGGCGGATGTGTAGCTTTTTAATTGATGTTTTGCTAATTTCTGGATGGCTCCATAGTAGATGGAAGGCAGACCTTTGACGATAAAGATCCAATGGATGACCAAGAGAGCATCACTGATCTTGATTGCTATCCTGTTTAATTCTGGGGACATCTTTGTCTGGTTGGTGTGGAAAGGTGAATGTAGACATTCTTTGTGTCCAAATAAAGTCACTCCAGGGACTATCAGCAAGACGGTCACGGAAGTATCGTCGAAGAAATTCCATTTTCTCAACACTTCTGCGACTACTATTCAAAACCCTGTCAGCCCCAACAGAATCAAGGTATAACGGACGATATCCTAAATTCCGTTCGAACGACTTATCAGCCTGTTCAATGCTCAAGGCTTGATTAATAGATCCAACCACTAAAGTTATTCAGGCTGAAACGGCAGTGCCTGGGGCTGTGCTGACAATATAGACCTTCTGAGGCGTGATTGGTTATCCCCCCAATCTGCACATCCTGATTTTAGATGGCTGTTTCCACGAAAACGGGACATTTTCCGTCTCACAGGCAGTCGACACAAAAGGCATTAGGCAACTTTTCAAGCACAAGTTGCTCACAATGCTTTTAGCTAACGGGAAAATTAAGCCGTATATGAATATGCAGCTGGGCAGGTGGCGGTATACTGGGTTCAATGCACTCACAGGTCCGTCATTTTGCCGTGTTATGAATAATCAATTAAAAATCTGGCCCACTATATGATCCAGGCCTTTTTTAAGCGCTAAAGCTTCACTGCGTGTCCCGGAAGAGAATGAAGTACCATTGGCAACAGCACTTGGTCGAACATCGATCCAAAGACGGCCGGCAGGTAAGAAGATTCGATGCCCTGGAATGGCTGGCGCTTGCCGTCAATCTCAAAATGCTTGGGAAGATTTTAGCTTTTTCAATTGAATCCCCCAGATATGCCGGGGGACTCAACTATGTTTGACTTGTCATGCTTATCAAGCCGGGCGCCTTCTTTCTGTTTATTCAGCACATCCTGCAGTGACGATTTGAGCTCTTTTTTTAATCCTTAACAGTTTTATTTTCATTATTGAAGATGCTCTATTAATTCTTTCGTATGATTCTTTCAGTTGCTCAGCTTTCTTTATCATTTTATATGCTTTTTCAATCTCTTTTTTCGTCAGACCGGTCGCCTCAGTCATTTGATTGATTTCCTGTCTACTTAAGTCAACTGAGTATTTTCCCCCTGGTATGGTGATCAATTTAAGTTCCTCTCTAAATACAGCCGCCGAGTTTCTGTTTTCCTTTAGAAACGGTGGTACTTCATTGTTGAACTTTGTAATCGCCGCGGCGCAAGCTTCTCCGTCGAATGCCTGAGCTGTTTTAATTTCACTGCATATGAGGGTCACAGCAAAACAAATAAAAGCGAGTGCCCACGACAGTTTCTTTAAACGCAATGTTTTCATAGCTTGCCTCCATAATTGTTAAAATTAATAGGGTGGGAAAGAGTAGGACCTATTTATACCTATAGAGAGGGATTTGTTTTCAGTCAACATAAAAATCACTTCTAAACAAGAGTCTAAATGAAAATGATTAAACATCGCTTTAATGTATCGGTTGGAGGCGTTTAGTTTTTCTTATTGATCTTTAATCGTGTTTTTTGCAAGTAATTTCCAACAACCCCAATTGGTATGGAAATAAGATAAGTTCGGCGACACCAGGAAGTCATCAAGGGCAACTAATATATTACCGTAAATTGCCGTCTGTCGACCCACGCAAAGGTAATTCTTATCAACCATCTTCCCTGGACTTGGGAAGACTTTTTAATCGTCTTAGAACGGGACGATGATAGATGGCTTTTCGATCTGGCCAACACATTTGCACAATAGGACGATTGTGCCGCTATTCACACACTGGACAGACTGTCCGTTACCTATCAGCCCTCCCAGGGAACGCTGTGGCTTGGCTGTCAGGCCATTGCCTACTGCAATGAAATGCTTTTTAACCCCGTTGATCATTTCAATCCGATTCCTCATAGAGCCACTAACAAAGAGTACAATACCGGTGATGAAATGGCTTATTGCTAAATTTATACAGAGAATTTCGGAGAGTGGCAACTGCTTTGTGTTTCTAACCACGAATTAAATGAAATAAAACGAGTGGGATGAATCTTCGCTGGCAGGCAAGCTCTATTTTCTCCCTGGGCCATTAAGAGTTTGATTTGCTGGCACGGAAAGGCGATCAAGACACAGTCGGGGGCGGGATTTGTGCTGGCAGAGTTGCTTGGCACCGAAACGCTTGTTTAAAAAATGAAAATCTGTTGCCAAGTGAGCTGGTATTGATTAGTGTAGGTATCGCTGGTAATACCTACAATGCGATGGAAGTTATTCTGTGAATAAACTTTTGAGAGGAGGTAAAAATGAAGTTGAGCGCATTCATCGCTTTTTTACTCTGCCTGTTTATGGGTATGAGCAGTTTACATGCCGAAAACTATACCAAAGAGAGCCAAGAGGCTTACATGGCATGTATGACTGCAGCTGAGAAGAAATGTGAGAAGTATCAGACTAGCAAAAATTGTGCTGGGATATGCGGTCGTGGGTGCTGGGAAAAACATCGCGAGCATCAAGATAGACAAAAACTGATGGATTGTATGGATAAATGCTGGAGTAGGTGCAATGATCCGCAAGCTCTTATTAAGTGCTGGAATAGAAAATCTAAAAAGTGTGCTAGACTTTTGGTGGTTGAAGAAGAATCATAGTCTTTACTATAGAATCCTCGGTCTTAACTTAAGTAATCAGGTATTTAATAACTCAAGCACAAAAGACGGTGGTAATGCCTTACCTGATAGTGGCGAGACGGTGCAAGATGTCGCAGTATGCACGAACACGAGCGGTAACCCGACCATTTTTGACAATAGTGTTATTGATGCGAGTGCTGGGGCAGGAGAGTACATGGCGACTCACCGGACCGCATGGGGATGATTTGCTTGTCGACCCTTAATACCCCGTGGCCTATCCGGCGTAGTTTGAAAAACGAAGATGGAGGCCCTTCTTTTAATGCCCGTGCCGGGGGCCGGGTTTCTGTGACCAAAATTCTTGAAACTCAGGAAAATCTGCAACCGCCGAGCTGTTGTCACAATCCTCTTATTGGCCACACACACTTTAATAGGGGGCGGCCCGCTGCTGACCGCTGATCGGTTTTGGGACCTGCTGAATCTCGGCGGAATACATTTTACAACAGCGCACAATCCGGAAATTGTCTTCCTTCGACTCCCGCAAAGGGTATTCTAATCAACCAACTCAACGCAACAAGCTTGCGGCCCTTGAGATTCAACTGAAGTCAAAGTGATTCAAAGCGACTTTTAGAAAAGCGCGTCCACAAATTTTTCGGGATCGAACGTCTGCAGGTCGTCGATCTGTTCCCCCACACCGATATATTGCAGCGGGATGTTAAGGCTGCTGCTGATGGCCACCACGATGCCGCCTTTGGCGGTACCGTCGAGCTTGGTCAGGGCCAGGCCCGTGATGTTCATGGCCTCGTTGAACAGCTTGGCCTGGGACAGGGCATTCTGGCCGGTGGTGGCATCGAGGACCAGGAGGGTTTCGTGGGGGGCATCCGCCAGCGTCTTGGAAACTGAGCGCTTTATTTTTTTCAACTCCTCCATGAGGTTCACCCTGGTGTGCAGGCGGCCGGCCGTATCGATGATGACGAGATCCTTGTCCCGGGCCAGGGCCGCCTCGACACTGTCATAGGCCACTGCCGCCGGGTCGGAGTTTTCCTTGTGCTTGACGATGTCTGCATCGGCACGCTGGGCCCAGATGGTCAGCTGTTCGATGGCTGCCGCCCGGAAGGTGTCGGCGGCGGCAATCAGGACCTTTTGGCCGGCGGCATTGGCCTTGGCCGCCAGCTTCCCGATCGTCGTGGTTTTTCCGACCCCATTGACCCCGATGACCATGATGACATGCGGTTTGACAGCGGGTTCCCGGCTGGTTTCAGCAGCGATGTTCAGCAGGGCCCGGATTTCGTCTTTCAAAATCTCCTTCAAGTCCTCGGGGCCGGAAATCCGCGGCGCTTTTTTACGCAGCCGTTCAACAATATCCATCGTGGTCTGTACCCCGATATCGGCGGTTATCAGCAGCTCTTCGAGGTCTTCGAGCATGGCGTCATCGACTTTGACTTTGCCGGTGAACAATTCGTCGATATCCGTGGTCAGAACCTGCCGCGTTTTGGAAAGACCGTTTTTCAGGCGCTTGAAAAAGCCGCCGGGAGCTTCTACTTCAAGATCCGGGGACGGTTCCGGGGCGGGCGTATCTTCCGGTGCCGCTTCAGGCTCCTGGTCGCCGGATGACTGCTTCTGATCCGCTCCTTCCGCACCGGCTTGCCCATAAGGTTCCACGGCCATTTCCGCCTTATCCAAGGCTGTATCTTCAGAATCAGCTGTCGCTTCGCCGGGCGGGGTGTCCTGCTCTTCCTTTGACCGGGTTTCCTCTTCCGTGTCCTTCTTTCCAAACCATCCAAATGCCATAAAGTGCCTCTTTATTGTGCGGTCCTTGAAACCCGGCCCTCAGGGCCAGGCCGGATTTATTCTCTGTGCCGTAGAAAGATTGTAAAGCTGGTCAGGTAAAAGGCTGAAGACTGAAGGTAAAGGCCAAGGACTTTTTGATAATGGTGGTCTTTCCCCCATGGTTGAAGGTCCACCGAAAACTAACCGATCCAGGCGGATAAAGAAGGTTTCCCTTCAGTCTTCAGCCTTCGGCCGGAACACCTGAATGGCGGATACTATTGATTGGCGGCCACGTCAAGTTCAGAATCGTCCGGGACGGACTGATCACCGTTGCGGTCGAAGTTCACCGACACGATTTTGGAGATACCCTTCTTTTCCATGGTAATCCCGAACAGGGTGTCGGCAAACTCCATGCTGCGTTTGTTGTGGGTGACAATGACGATCTGGGATTTGGCGCCGATGATCCGGAGCAGTTCATTGAACCGGAAGATGTTGGCGTCGTCCAGTGGCGCGTCGATTTCGTCCATCAGGCAGAAAGAGGCCGGTTTGAGCATGAAAATAGAAAAGATAAAGGCGATGGCGGAAAGGGCTTTTTCGCCGCCCGACAGCAGGCTCATGCGAGTCAGCTTTTTACCGGGCGGCTGGATCATGAATTCCACACCGGTCTCGAGAGGATTGCTCGGTTCGGTCAGGATCAGCTTCGCAGTGCCGCCCTCGAAGAGCCGTGGAAAGATTTCGCTGATTTTTTCATTGACCGCGTTGAACGTCCCCATAAATTTTTCCTGGGTGATCCGGTTGATCTTCCGGATAACCCGGTGCAGGTCATCGATGGCCTTGAGCAGGTCATCCCGCTGCTCGTTTAGAAAATCCTGCCGGTCCTTCAACTGATCGTATTCGCGGATGGCACCCAGGTTGACATCGGTGATGTTCGCAATTCGTTTGCGGCTCCGCTCGAGTTCGGCTTCCATCTGGGTGACCGTCTGCTGCGGCGCCTCTTCAGCGGCGTCTTCCTGGTCGGCGAACTCACGCCGGAATTCAGCCAGGGTTTTGTGGTAACGCTCTACGAGGCGGTTTTCCAGGTTTTCACGCTGCAAGCGCTGCTGGGAGAGATCGAGCTCGACCAGGCGAATTTTCTGGCTGGCGGCTTCCCGCTTACTGGTCAGGCGCGAGGCCTTGCGGTCGTTTTTACGCAGCTGTTCATCAATAGCGCTAAAATCCTGTTCATTGCTTTGCAGCTCCGCATCGAGGTTTTGCACCCGTTCGTAAAGGCCTTTGAGGGATGCTTCACTTTCGTCGATACGGAATTTGGATTCCGTCATCTTCCGGGCCTTGCGGGTGATTTCGGCCTCCAGCTGCTCTTTGCGGACCTGGCCGTCCGCCTGAAATTCATTCAAACGCCGCAGGGTGGTTTTGCTGTTTTCCAACCCGGCTTCGGCCGACGTCAGCTTCATCTGGAGGTCGATAATGTTTCGGTTGAAACCTTCCATTAGCGATTTCAGGTTATCTATTTGGCCGGTGGTGGCCGCCACGGTCTCCTGGGCGGTTTTGATGCGGGCTCCGATTTCCTCTATAGCCGTATTGGTCCGGTTCATCTCGGCGGTAGTGTCGTCCGCTTCGCCCAGGATCTGTTCCTGCTCTAATTGGACCACCTCAAGGTGGCGCCGGGCGTGCTTCAGGTCTTCGGTCACTTTATACAGGGTCTTTTCAGCCTCGATTTCATCTTGAATCTGCTCCCCGCGCTCCTCGATAAGCTTTTGCAATTCCACTTCCGTTTGTCGTACTTCGGCCGCTATTTTCTCCTGGGCGGCGTGGCCGGCCACCAGTTCCCTTTTCAGGGTTTCGATGCCATCGGCCAGGGTTTTGATCTCCGTTTTCTTGGCCAGGATTCCGGCCAGCTTGTCCCGGCTGCCGCCAACCAGGACACCACCGGCGGTGATCAGGTCGCCCTGCAGGGTGACCACGGCCCATTGATGGGCGGTTTTGGCACGCAGGTCCCGGGCCGCCGCCAGATCGTGCGCCACCAGGACCCGGCCCAATAGTTGCTCGGTCAGTTTTTCATAACCAGTCCGCGCAGTCACCTGCTGGATGAGCTGATCTGCGCGTGAGTCGGCCGGAGGCCGCCCTTGGGCTCCGTTCAGGTCCGCCAGGGGGATGAAACCGCTGCGCCCGGCTGCTTCGTTCCGCAGATACTCCACCGCATTTACGCCGGATTGCATATCTTTGACCAGCACGTACTGTAAGGATTCACCCAAAACCGCCTCCACCGCGGTTTCATATTCCGGTGGGACTTCCAGGATATCAGCCATCAGGCCGAGAATATCGGCCTCCAGCGGGGGGGGCGCATCGGAGGATGCCTGCTGGTTGGCCTGCATCACGGCCCGCACGCCGTCCTTGTACCATTCGAAATTGTCCTCCATCTTTTTCAAGGTGGCGTATTTCGAACGAGAGCGGTTCTTTTCGAATTCAAGGGTCTGAACTTTCTTTACCTGCTGCCCCAGGACGGTGTTTTTCTCCTTGAGTTCGGCCTGGGTTTCATCCACCCGCCGATTCAGACGGGCGATTTCGCGCTTGATGCGCCTCAATTCCTCTTCGCGCTGTTCCTTGTTGCCCTGCAGATCCGCCAGGGCCTTCTGGGCCAGGGCGGCTTCTTCGTCGATGCGTTTGAGGCGGCGGGTCAGATTTTCCTGATTTCGGGAAGCGTTCTGCGAAATATTTTTCAGGCGCACTTCCTGGGTCACCAGGTCCATGTGTTCGGCCTTGGCAGTCTCCAGGGTGCGGTCAAGTTCGGCTTGGCGGTCGATAAGTCTTTGAGAGGCGGAACGTTCTTTGTCCAGGGCTGTCCGGACCTCCGCGATTCGGCCGGTAAATTCCTGGTTCTGAGCTTCCACCTGGTTGATTTCGCTGACGAGCTTGACGTTTTTGGATTCGAGGTCCTTGCCGGCGTCTTCCAGCTCGGTAATTTCACCGGTGAGGCGCCGGATTTCGTTGCGCAGGTGCGCCATGTCGTTTTCCAAACGGTCTATGGAACGCTGGCTGTCATAGCGCTGGTTTTTCTGGTCACTGATCTCGTGGCTCTTCTTTTCCCGTTTGAATTTGATCTCTTCCACGGCCGCATCAATGCGTTTCAGTTCAGCGGAATGTTCCAGGTCAGCGTCGTTCAGCTCTTTGAGCAGGATTTCGGAATCGGATATCTTTTCTGTAAATTCATCATGGTACCCAAAAGACAGCCTGACATCCAATGTGCGGATGCGCGCTTTGAACTTGTTGTACAACTCGGCTTTGCGCGCCTGGCGTTTCAAGCTGGCCATTTGACGGCTGATTTCCGAGGTAATGTCGTTGAGCCGGAGCAGATTCTGCTGGGTGGAAGCCACTTTGCGCAGGGCTTCGGTCTTCCTGGCTTTGTAACGGGTTACGCCGGAGGCCTCTTCAATAAAGGCGCGACGTTCGTCCGGGCCTGCATCGGTGATGGCGCCGATATTGCCCTGCTGGATCACCGCGTATGACCTGGCCCCCATGCCGCTGCCCACGAAAATGTTGTAGATATCCTTGAGACGGCAGGGCTGTTTGTTGAGGTAGTAGACCCGTTCCCCACTGCGGTAAACCCGCCGGGTAATCATGATTTCAGTAAATTCCTTGAACTCTTCGGGGCCGTTCCCGTTTTCATTGGAGAGGGTCAGGGACACTTCGGCCATGTTGAGCGAGGGTAGGCCGGCTGTTCCCGAAAAGATGACATCTTCCATGGACTTGCCGCGCAGCTGTTTCGCGCTCTGTTCGCCCATGACCCATCTCAGGGCATCTACTACGTTGCTTTTGCCGCACCCATTGGGCCCCACAATGGCCGATATGCCATCCGGGAACTGGATGATGGATCTTTCATGGAAGGATTTGAAACCGGTGATTTCCAGCTTTTTCAGTCTCATGTATGCGTGTTTTACCTTGTTTAGGGTCAATCGGAAAAGATGTTGATGCCTGCTGTGTGCAGTGCTTCCGTGTATACCAGATGGGTGGGGTCATGTAAAGCAAAAACACAATATTGAGTGGATGTTAGACAGTTAAGATACAATATGTAGTGTAAACAGGATCACTTGATATTTCGGGGAAATAGTCTGTTCAGATCAGATTAGAAACCAGGCGTGGCCAGGGTATATTGTTTCGGCGGCAGTAGTGGGGGCGCATATGGGCGTCTGCGGGCACAGCCGCAGGTTGCAGCCATGCCCGCGATCTTTTGACTTACAGTTACAAGATCTGGCTCAAAAACAACTTGGTCCGTTCGTGATCCGGGTTCTCGAAAAAGTGTTCCGGGGTACCAACTTCGACGATTTTCCCCTCATCCATGAAGATGACCCGGTCGGCCACTTCCCGGGCAAACCCCATCTCGTGCGTCACACACACCATGGTCATGCCCTCCTTGGCCAGGGCCTTCATGACGTCCAGAACTTCGCCGATCATCTCCGGATCCAGCGCGGAGGTCGGCTCGTCGAACAGCATGATCTTGGGTTCCATGGCCAGGGCGCGGGCAATGGCCACCCGCTGCTGCTGGCCGCCCGAAAGCTGGTCGGGATAGACATTGATCTTGTCGACGATGCCCACCTTCTTCAAGAGGGCCATGGCCTTATCCGTGGCTTCCTTCTTGGGCCGTTTGCGCACCACGGTCTGGGCCAGGGTGACGTTTTCCAGCACGGTTTTATGCGGAAAGAGGTTGAAAGACTGAAAGACCATGCCCACCTCTGCGCGAACCTTGTTGATGTTGGTCTTGCGGTCGAGGATGTCGATGCCGTCAATGATGATATGCCCGCTCGTGGCAGTATCCAGATGGTTGAGGCAGCGGAGCAGGGTGCTTTTCCCAGAGCCGGAAGGCCCGATGACAACCACCACTTCACCGGCTTCGATCTTGGTGGTCACGTCCACGAGGGCTTTGACTTCGTGGGGTACCAGAAAGGTTTTATAGACATTTTTGACATCTATCACGAGGTTGCATACCTCCTTTCCAGATACTGGACAAACATTGAAAGCGCGAAGGTCAGCACGAGGTACATGATGGCGCAGACAAACCAGAATTCGTACGGTTGCAGGCTGACCGTAATGGCTTCCCGGGTGGCCTTGGTCAGTTCGCGGATGGCGATCATACCCAGCAGCGAAGAGTCCTTGACCAGGCTGATGAATTGGCCCGCCAGTGGCGGCAGGATGCGCCGCATGGCCTGGGGCAAAATGACGTAATACATGGACTGGGCGTAGGTCATCCCTAAAGAGCGGGAGGCCTCTGCCTGCCCCCGGTGTATGGACTGGATGCCGGCCCGCACGATCTCGGTGACATAGGCCCCGGTAAAGCAGGCCAAGGCGGCCACGCCGTACCAGAGGGCCGGTATTTCGGCCGCACCGTACTGTTTAAGCAATTCGTTGATGAGGGTAGCCAGGACGAAATACCAGATAAAGATCTGAACCAGGAGCGGCGACCCGCGGACTATCTCAACATACGTAATCGAGGCCCATTTGAAGGCAGGGTTCGAGGATAGGCGGGCAATGCCGCCGATAAGCCCGATCAGAATGCCGAAAACGATAGAATAGATGCTCACCTTCAGGGTAATCCACAGACCCTGAAGCAAAATCCCGGGGCGCCACTCCTCATAGGCCCCCAGGGTGTCGCCCGGGGATATAATATCACCCTCCGCAACCCAGACATCCACTTTTTCGTGCGTGATGGTGTAACTTTCGACACCATCATCACCTTTTACGGTTATCTCCGCCTGTTTACTGCCCAAGGAAACAGATTCAACGGTGCCGTAAATGTCGGCCTTGGTCTCTATCTTGTCCATATTGGCGAAGTAGCGGGGAACATTGTACCAGCGCCAGACATAGTCGATTTTAATAGTGGCCGCATAGAGAAAGGACAGCATGCCGAAGATCCCCAGAAAAAAAACGCAGATCCAGAACGTCAGGTTCCCCTTTGTACGCGGTTTTTGTAGGCTTGAAGATTCCATGTCCCATCCTGTTTGCAAAACAGGCCGGCAACCCTTGGTTACCAGGGGTGCCGGCCTGAAGTAAGAGTCCAGTGGTGCTTAGACCGGGAGCCTATTCGATTTCTTTGATCCAGTCCGTGCTCTTGATCCATCTGTTATAGATCTTTTCATAGCGGCCGTCGTTTTTCACCTGGCGCAGGAAGTTGTTGAGCCAGTTCATGAAATCAGGATCGCCCTTGCGCACTGCCCAGGCCAGCGGCTCGAAGGTAAACGGCTCGTCCAGGAAGATGAGTTTGCCTTTGCCCTGCTGGGCCATGAAAGTGGCGCAAAAGGGCAGGTCGTAAACGGTAGCGTCCGCTTTGCCGTTGAGAACTTCCAGGGCGGCCTCAGATTCAACTTCAAAAGATTTATATTTTGCCCTGGGGATCAGGCGTTTGATGGCCTGCTCACCGGTGGTGCCCAGCTTGGAGGTGAGGGTGTACTTGGGATTGTTGAGGTCCTTGTAGGATTTTACCTTGCCTTTGTGTTTCGGGTTCAGCAGGATGGTCTGGCCGACGATGATGTACGGGTCGGCGAAGTTAACCTTGAGGTTTCTCTCCTGGGTAACCGTCATACCACTGATAATAATATCGAATTTTTTGGTGATCAGGGCGGGAATGATGCCGTCCCAGGCCGTGTTGACCGGTACGAATTTAACCTTCATGGCCTTGGCCATTTCTTTGGCCATGTCGATATCAAAGCCGATGAAGCGGCCTTTTTTATCCGCCATTTCGAACGGCAGGTAGCCGGCCTCGAACCCCACTCTCAGTTCCCCGCGTTTGGTAATCTGTTCCAGCGTTGATTTTTTGGCCAGATCGATATCCGATCCGATGGCGGTTGCCGAAAAACCAAACAGTATTGCCGTTACCAATACCAACCCCATTACAAGACCTTTTTTCATCTTAAATCCTCCTTTTCCAGTGCCTCGGTTTGCGGGATGTTTCCATGGTGAAACACCCTGATTTGAGTTGGACCACGTTTCGGTCGGTTAACGCCCTGTAATGGGCTACTTTTGAGTCGTGTTGACCGATGGTTCGATATATATCAGATGCGTTCTAAAGTAAAGATTTGTTTAGTGTTTGAGGACGTGCTGTTAGTGAGACTGAACGAGCTATAATGGATCACCCATTTACTACCGAGGCTTTTTTGAGTCAAACGAAACTTGGTTTGCCATTTGCCCCTGTTCGGTGCGATCGCTGGCTTACAAACTTCATCTGTCATCTATTGGTTTGGGTGGCCTTCGGCTGACTGCCCGCAAGGCTTATCTCCTTGACACTCTCCACAGGGGACAGGTAATATGGCGACCCATCGGCACCGACGCATGGAACGATGCTTGTTTGTAACATATAGGAATTCGGAGATAAGTAAATGTCCACCAAAGAAAGCATCAACCTGGAGACCTTGCTGCAACATCCGGATGTGAAGCAGGCCACAAGTAATATCAACACAGAGCTGCGTGAACGACGGGCTTTTGTCCCGCCTGCCTGTGAGGCGTTCGCAGGCCGTTTTACCCGGCTCGCGGTCTGCCCGGACTATCAGTTCGAAATCGATCAGGAAGCACGCCGTGAATTACCGGGCATCATTCACAATCAGGTCCAGATGGTGAAGCGTATTCCCGACACCGACGAGACATTTATTGAAGCTTTCCAGCGCAAGCGCAAAATCGGGGTAGTCTTTTCGGGCGGCCCGGCTCCGGGCGGGCACAACGTCATAGCCGGTCTTTTCGATGCCATGCAGAGGGCCAACCCGGAATCCGTGCTATACGGCTTCTGGCTCGGACCGGACGGGATCATCGAAAATGAAGTGGTTGAGCTGACGGCCGACCTGGTGGATGAATACCGGAATCTCGGTGGCTTTACCATGATCAAAACCGGGCGGACAAAGATCGATACAGCCGAGAAAATGATCCTTTCACGGGAAACATGCAAGTCCCTGGGACTCGATGCTTTAGTCGTGGTGGGCGGGGATGATTCAAATACCAACGCCGCGTTCCTGGCCCAGGAAATGTTGGAAGACGGGGTTCAGGTCATCGGCGTTCCCAAGACCATCGACGGTGATATTCAGGTCCGGGACGCAACCGGCGTGGTGTTGTGCGCCATGTCCTTCGGGTTTCACTCGGCCGCGCGCGGTTTTGCTCAGAATATCAGCAACTTATGTACCGATGCCAGTTCGGATGTGAAGTATTGGCATATCTGTAAGGTGATGGGACGGGTGGCCAGCCACCTGGCCCTGGAGGTTGCGCTGCAGACCCATGCCAACATCACGCTGATCGGTGAAGATCTCGCTGATTATGTGGACAAGCGCCGCATTGCGGCCGCCCGCAAAGACGGCACGACCGATTACACGGCCTACGGCATGACCCTGCGCCACCTGTCCCGGGTTATATGCGACGGCATCGTGCGGCGGGCCGCCGTCGGGAAAAATTACGGTGTCCTGGTCATTCCGGAAGGGGTTTTGGAGTTCATCAACGAAATCCAGACCTTCATCATCAAGCTCAGCACCATCATTGCGGATTACAACGATACCCACGATGTCGATTTTCACAAGACATTCCCGTCCCTGGAAGAGAGGCTGGAATATCTCCGGCGCCTTCAGCAGCAGACTGGTGAAAACGGTGGACTGCCTATCTGGAATGCCCGCGATAATGACCTGTTCAACGACATTCCGGATTTCTTTCAGGAAGGGCTGCTGACCGAACGTGACAGCCACGGCAATTTCCAGTTTTCGCTGGTCCAGACCGATAAGATCCTGATGGGACTGGTGCAGGACTATCTGGATATCCTGAAAGAAAAGGGCCTGTACAAGGTCGGCATCGAACGAAAATATTTCGAGAAGGTCATGACGGCCGGTGGGCTGGATCCTGCTATCATCGGACCGGTTCTTTTCGAGGATTACGTGAAAGGGCCTTATCTGCTCATGAAAAAGAGCATCTTCTCCATTAAGACCCTGACGCAGACCCTGATAAAAGCCGGCATCGCCCCGGCTGATGAGAAACCGCCGGCGGCTGTCTTGAAGATCTATGACAAATCGATGCCCAAGTTTAAAATACAGCGGCATTTTTACGGTTACGACGGGCGTGGCAGCCATCCCACGCGCTTTGACTGCAATTATACCTATAACCTGGGGCTGACTGTGTTCAGCCTTATTGCCAATGGCGCGACAGGCCAGATGGCAGCCATCAAGAACCTGGAGAAGGATTTTTCGCGCTGGGAGCCGGTGGGCATTCCGATTGCCCCGCTCATGCGCCTGGAAGAACGTAAGGGCAAATTGTCCCTGGTCCTGGAAAAAAGTGTGGTGGAACTGGATTCAGTGGCCTTTCAGGTGGTCAAAACCTTCCGTGAGCAGTGGTTGGCCGCCGAACCGGGGGCGGATAACTATCGCCGTCCGGGGCCCATCCGCTTCACGGGAACCAGCGAGGAGGATCGGCCGCTGACGCTGGTGTTGAATGCGTTGGCGAATGAATAGAAGCCTTTTCAATAACGCCTTTTGGCCCAATCTCTGCGTTGGGCGCAAATTTCAAATCCTCGAAATACTACAAAGTATTCCTCCGGTTTGAAATTTGCGGCCGCCTTGACCTTGGGCCAAAAGGCGTTATTGAAAAGGCTTCTATGGTTAACCTGCTGGTATTTTCTTATCAATCTGTTGAGCTGACTACTTCAAAACCGTTTTCCTCCAAGGCGCTGCAGATGCCTGCGGTTTTGCATTCCTTCAGGCGGAAGTAGTAGATGCGGCCGGTGGATTGCAAGTTGGCCATGCCCACGTTGATGACCTCGCCGCCGCTGGCGTTGATCACCTCCAGGGCCTTTTGAAACCCGCCCCGTCCATTTTCCCCGGCCCGGACATCGATCCGGGAAGAGGCTGTCAAAATTCCCATCATATCAATAAAGGCGCGCAGCATGTCGGTTTCGGTAATGATCCCGATCAGGGTATTATTTTTGAGGACCGGCATACCGCTGATTTTGTGCTCATAGATCAGCCGGGCGGCGATTTCGATGTCGCTCTCGGGAGACACGGAGATAATGTCCTTGATCATCAGGTCCGTGAGCGTAACGCCGGCCACCATCGAGGGAATCAATCCCTGTTTCAAGTCAGCCAGGGTCACAAGCCCTACAAACCGTTTGCCCGCGGCCACCACCGGCAGGTGGCGGATCGAATTGGCCTTCATAACGGCAATGGCATCCTGGATAGTGGCGTCCTGCGCGATGGTAATGGGATCCGGAATCATCAGGTCTTTGATTTTCATGGCACGCTCCTTGGTTTCCCGATAGCGTTTAACCCGACTATTTCACGAACTCGAGGTGCCCATTGGCCGCGTTATCAGTGGCTTGCGGTAGCATAAGTACTGCTGCGCCCCTGAAGCCTTACCAATGAACACCTCGAACTCGTTAAATAGTCGGGTTAGACCTGGCGGTGCTGAGACAGTGATAGTGTGCTGGACAGGTGCACCAAAGCGGTCGTGAACAATGGGGTAGGGTCGAATTCCGGTAGTAGGGGAGCTGTCAGGTCTATAAAACTAACATCGCCCATTTGAAGAAAAAACGCAAGCGGGAAGCATGGGGCGGCCCGCATGCCCCGGTTTAAGGATCAGGCGGGCCGGTGAATGGTCTAATAAGGCAGGAGGATCAGGTTTTGCTTTTTACCACCGGTTCGTAACTGCATAGGGGCTCTGCATTCATGTATTCCCCGGTGGCTTCGAACGCGCGCGCCCGGCAGCCGCCGCAGACGCGCTTGTACTCGCAGGCGCCGCATTTCCCGGTTAACTGCTTAAAGTCCCGCAGCCGGGTGAAGACATCCGATGAATTCCAGATCTCGTCAAAGGGGGTTTGGGTGACATCGCCGCTGTTCACGTGCAGATAACCGCAGGACTGGACAATGCCGGTGTGGGAAATGAAGCAAAAGCCGGTCCCGCCCAGGCAGCCGCGGGTGACCGCGTCCAGGCCATGGGAGTTGAAAGTGACGGACTTGCCTTCCTCGGAAGCCCGCTGCCTCAGGATGCGGTAGTAATGCGGGGCGCAGGTAGCCTTGAGCTGCAGCGGACTCTTATCGCGCTGATCGTAAAACCAGTTCAGGGTCTGTTCATACTCTTCGGCGGTTATTTCCTGGTCCGCGATGTATTTGCCGCGGCCGGTGGGCACCAGCAGGAAGATATGGTGGGCGACAGCTCCCAGATCGATGGCCAGCTGGTGGATCTTGGGGATCTGGTCCAGGTTGGCCCGCGTAATGGTGGTATTGATCTGGAATTCGATACCGGCCTTGGTGGCGTTTTCGATGCCCTGCAGGGCGTCGGCATAGGCGCCTTCGACCGCGCGAAAGCGGTCGTGGAACTCGGCCGTTGCCCCGTCGATGCTGATGCTGATGCGGCGGATGCCGGTCGCCGCCATTTTCGCGGCATTCTCCGGCGTAACCAGGGTGCCGTTCGGGGCCATGACCATCCGCAGGCCCTTGTCGGTGCCGTATTGGGCGATTTCAAAGATATCCGGTCGCAGCAGGGGTTCGCCGCCGGTCAGGATGACGATCGGTTCACCGGTTTTGGCAATTTGATCCAGAAGCCGCAGGCAAGCCGCCGTATCGAGTTCGCCTTCATAAGGGCCGCAGGTGGCCGCCGCCCGGCAATGGACGCAGTTCAGGTTGCAGTTGCGGGTAATTTCCCAGGCGACCAGCCGCAAGGTGGCCCCTTTGGATGTCTTGCCAGGGTGTCCCCCCGGGTGGCCGACTGATTTCGATGCATGGTGTGGATGTTCGTTCATTTTTCAAATTGTACTTTCAAGCAAAAGAGCTGGCGCCTTTGTTTATAAGTAATCATTGGGTTGTTAAACAGTTTTAAGTTTTAGGTCTTAGGTTTTAAGTAGTTGTTCTGGGTTGTTTTGTCCTAAAACGTAAACCTTAAAACCTAAGACTAATGAATTCGGGTGTATGAATTCATCAATCCCGCAGTGCCTTGGCCGCCTCCAAAGCGAAATAGGTCAGGATTATGTCTGCTCCGGCACGCTTGATCGAGGTCAGGGTTTCCAGCATGACCTTGGTGCCGTCTATCCAGCCCATTTTTTCGGCCGCTTTGATCATGGCGAATTCACCGCTGACGTTATATGCCGCCACCGGCAGATCGATCTCTTCTCTTATGCGACAGATAATATCCAGGTAGGACAGCGCTGGTTTTACCATGATAATGTCGGCGCCCTCCTCGATGTCCATAGCGGCTTCGCGGATGGCCTCTAGGGCGTTGGCTGGATCCATCTGGTAGGTGCGACGGTCACCGAACTGGGGTGCAGAGTGGGCGGCCTGGCGAAAGGGGCCGTAATAAGCCGAGTAGTATTTCGCGCTGTACGCCATGATGGGAACATGGTCGTAGTCGTTCTCATCGAGACTATTCCTGATTTCAGCCACCCGCCCATCCATCATATCCGAAGGGGCTACCATGTCGGCTCCGGCGCGGGCATGGCTGACCGCGATCCGGGCCAGCAGGTCTAGGGAGGCGTCATTGTCGATGGTCCGGCCTTCAACTACCCCGCAGTGTCCATGATCGGTATATTGGCACAGGCAGACATCCGTGATCACCGCCAGGTCAGGGACCTCGTTTTTCACTGCTTTGACCGCCTGTTGGACGATGCCGTTTTTCGCGTAGGCGGCTGTTCCCAGGGCATCCTTTTTATCCGGTATGCCGAAGAGCATAACAGCCGGAATACGCAGTTCACTTGCCTCGCGCGCAACCGCCACCAGGTTGTCCAGCGAGAGCTGAAAGTGACCCGGCATCGACTCGATGGGATTTTTCACGTCCTTGCCGCCAATGGCAAAAAGCGGCAGGATCAGGTCCTCGACACCCAGGCGGGTTTCACGGATCATCCGGCGAAAATTCTCATTGCCGCGCATTCTGCGGGGGCGATAATCGGGAAAGATCATGGCGCGCTCCTCATACCGTTTTACAGGGTTTCCGAAATTTCTTCGTCTGTCAAATAACAGGCCGGATCAGGAGCCCAGAGATCGCCCGTAATCGCTTCGGCGCGTACGCGGAAATTGCCAGCGCAGATATCCAGCCACTGGCAGGTGGCGCAGCGACCTGTCACATAGGCCTTTTTGTTTTTGAGTTTCTGGAGCAACTCGTCGGAGGTATCGGTCCAAATCTCGGAAAAAGGGCGGTCTTTAATGTTCCCGAAACTGGTATGGCGCCAGAACTGGTCGGCATAGACCTCACCGTCCCAACTCACGCAACCTATCCCGCGGCCCGAGCTGTTGCCCTCGTTCATTTTCAGCAGCTCTAGGACTTCCTGGGCACGTTCGGGATTCTCCTTGCGCATGCGCAGGTAGAGATAGGGGCCATCTGCATGATTGTCCACGGTCAATACTTCTTTGGGCTTTCCGCGTGCATGCAGATCCTGGGTCCGGTCGATGATCAGGTCGACCACCTCACGGGTCTGCGCGTGGGTCAGGTCATCATCCACCAGTTTGGATCCCCTACCGGAATACACCAGGTGATAAAAACAGACCCGCGGGATCTCCATCTCCTCCAAGAGATCGAATACACCGGGAATATCCTGATAGTTAAAACGGTTGACCGTAAAGCGCAAACCGACTTTGATCCCGGCTTTCTGGGTGTTCCGGATGCCTTCCAGGGCCGATTGGAAGGCGCCTTTCACCGCGCGAAAACGGTCATGGATTTTTTCAAGACCATCGAGGCTGATGCCGACATAGGATAGGCCGATTTCTTTGAGCGTATGGGCCAGATCCTCGGTTATAAGGGTTCCATTGGTGGAGATGACCGCTCGCATGCCCCGGTCCACTGCATACTGGGCCAGTTCCGGTAGGTCCGGATGCATGGTGGGCTCGCCGCCAGAGAAAAGCATAACCGGGGACCCGAAAGCAGCCAGATCATCGATAAGCGCCTTGCCCTGGGCTGTGGTCAGTTCCCCCTCAAATGTCCGGTCTTTGGCATGGGCATAGCAATGGACGCATTTCAGGTTGCAACGCTGGGTCATATTCCAGACAACCACCGGTTTCTTGTCTTCTGAAAACTGCAGCAGGTGCGAGGGCAGCGAGCCCGAATGCCGTCCGTAGCGCAGGGCGTCGGAAGGTTCGACCGTGCCGCAATAAAGTTTGGAAATACCGATCATATATTTGTTAAACCTTTCTGTTAAGGCAGGTCGCGACGGGCATGCCCGTTGCATTGCCGGTACTGAATAAGGGAATACGGTTCTCTAAAAAACTCCAGTAGTGCCGAACTGTGACCGTATTTGTCACAAGGCACGGTTATAAAGGCCTCATAACCTTAAAAAAGGAGGCCACTATGACAACGTTTACAGTCAC
>Ga0126333_1000081_pt1 | contig 31410 bp, 21 predicted proteins | sample InaspJWI54metaG_FD_94488 | JGI IMG/M metagenome (GOLD analysis project Ga0126333, IMG submission 94488) | Marine gutless worms symbiont microbial communities from Oahu, Hawaii - Inanidrilus sp. 2 OAHU.JWI-54 metaG | ecosystem: Host-associated > Annelida > Digestive system > Unclassified | place...
ACTGGGTGGTGGTTTGGGGGCCCTGCAAACAGCCTGTATCGTGACTGGTTTACCTTTCGCGATCGTTTTGCTGCTGATGCTGTTCAGTATGCGAAAAGGCTTGGAAGAAGAATACGAGAAAGTATACGGCCAGGAATGATTGTAATCATCAAGATGCATTTATATGAAAATTCATTCGGTAAATCCATTGAATGTCCAAGCAATGCATAACAGACAATGTTTCCTTGGGTCTTTATAAGGAGGTAACAGTATGAAAACAAAATGGTTGGCGGCACTGGCAGTCGCATCACTTATTATTATGTTTGGGTCAGCCCTTAGCTTGGCCCAACCTAAAAAGATAACTTTGGCAACCCTGGAATGGGAACCTTACATTGGGTCAAAAATGCCCAGACATGGTTTAACGGCAGAAATCGTTGTGGAAGCGTTTAAGCGTGTTGGGTATAGCGTCGATATTAAATTCCATTCCTGGTCTGAAGCTCTGAAACTAGGTGAATCCGGCCAAGTTGAAGGTATATTTCCAGCCTATCGCTCGCAAAGTCGTGAAGCCGATTTTGTCTTTTCAGAGCCCTTTGCGGAAAGTCCTCTGGGATTCTATAAAAAATCGGCTGCTGTGGCCGGGCCCAACATTTCTCAATTAAAACGAGCTGAAGAAAATATCGAATTCCCTGAGGACCCCAGAATTGATCAAGCTGCAGTATTGAGAATGATGAAGCAGTATAAATTCGGAGTGGTTAAGGGGTATGTCAATACACCCGAATTTGATGAGGCTACCTATCTGGAAAAAGTGGTGGCGGCAAGCGATGAAGAAAACCTGCGGAACCTGATCAATGGTGTTGTGGATCTAATTTTTATCGATCGTTACGTTGCCAAGAATATCATAGTCAAAAAGTTTCCCTGGCATTTGCAGGATTACGAGTTCATGCATCCGGCTCTCGACAACAAACCCTTGTATGTTGGATTTTCCAAAAAAGTAGCTGGTCATTCAAAAATGCTGGAAGACTTCAATCGTGGACTTAGGCTTGTCAGGGATGATGGGTTGTTGAATCGATTGGCAAACAAATACGGTTTGAAGAGTCGATTCTAACTTGAAGAAGATCGCAGCAACTTTAAAAAAAGATAATTCGAATGGTGTGAAAGACATGGGATACGGGCTGGTCCCAAAGCGAAATATACCTGAGGCTGGTGCTGGGACTGGGTTATACCGTTACCGAATCACTCACCTAAATAATTGGTTCGGGAAACAATACATTGGTAAGGTTTTAAGGAATTAAAATGTAAAAAAGACGACCTTGTTTAAGACTGATGAACATGTCAACCAATCGTACAAGGAGATAACTCATGATAGACGTAAGGAAAATACTCGTGCCAACTGATTTTTCCAAATATTCAGACAAAGCCTTGTCCGAGGCCCTCGAAATCGCTGAAACCTTTGATTCTGAAATTTTTCTAGTTCACGTCATACGTGGAGGAAGCGGCTTTACCATAATGGAAAGTTTTGATGATGCTACGCAGAAAAAGGTACGGGAAAAGTTAGAGCAAAAAACGAGCGCTGCCTTTAAAAGGCAAATCGACAAATTCCCTCTCAGTCAAAAAGTAAATATAAAAACAGAAGTTGCTAAAGGGGTACCCTACAATGAGATTCTGGAGTTTCAAAAAACGATCGATCCGGATGTGCTTGTAGTCAGCGCCCACGGCCGTTCCGGATTTGAAGATTTTTTCTTTGGCAGCACATCTGAAAAAATTGTGAGACGGGCGACCTGCTCGGTGCTCGTTGTTAAGGATTGATTGCTCAATTTTTTTGCTCAGATCACTTATTTTTTTGAGACAGTTTCTCATTAAACATACGCTTGCATTCAATAAACATAGACTTTTGGGTCAGCGAAAAATTAAGCTGACCAAACAAAAACCGAACAAATCACCAAGGGATATCTGGGGTTAAATTGTCCGAGATATTGTGAAACTATATGACCCGGTGCAATGAATGAGCGCCGTTGCTCATTGGGTCTTTGGGGGCTGATAAGGATTTTAGCTTTCAGCTTTTTTTACATTTATGGTGGACAGCGTCTGGTATCCACTAAAGTTTGATAGGTTAGGTTGTCAAATAGCCGCGACATAACGCTATTTCAGCTGAGAGGCACCGGGGCTTACAAAGGACCTTAACTTGCCGATATCAAATAAGTAATAGGCAAACTCCACACAGGTAAGTTGTGGTTTCAGCCATTGACATTGTCGCGGTTAGAGGTTATCTCAAAAACTTGTCTAAAATGGGTTTTATCAACCCAAAGCTACAGGAGACAGCAGAATAGATACGCTAAAACAATTCGGCCGGCAACTGACGGTCGATCTCAACTCAAATCAGTGCCATTTCTCAGAAATGCCCGCATCCGGGTTGGCGTTCATCGGCGGGCGCGGGTTCAATGTCTGGTATCTCTATCATCACCTCGCCCAGGGTATCGACCCGCTTGGCCCCGAGAATGTACTGCTGTTCTCCTGCGGCCTGCTGACAGGATCTTCTGCCCCGGGGTCGGCCCGGCTGCACGTGAACGCCCTCTCTCCATTGACCGGTATACTGGGCAGCTCAAACGTTGGAGGGTATGCCGGACGTTGGCTGCGTTCTTGCGACGTGGGCTCCATTGCCGTTACCGGCCGATCAACCAAACCGGCATATTTATCTATCGACGCCACCGGAGCCCGTCTCGAGGACGCCGGCCACCTGTGGGGGCGCGACGCATTTGAAACCCAGGACATCCTGAGGCAGACCCACGCGGATCAGAAGGTCAGGATCCTGACCATCGGCCCGTCCGGGGAAAATGCCGTTCGATTCGCCGCCATCATGACCGAACGGGATCACGCCGCCGGCCGCACCGGGCTTGGGGCGGTCATGGGGTCCAAGAACCTGAAAGCCATCGTGATTGCCAGGGGTGACCACCGACATTATTCAGCGGTCACGCCCGCCCAGAAAGCAGCAGTCAAAACGTATGCCGCGGCCATCAAAGAATCGGCAGAATTCAAATTCTTCTCCAGGTTTGGCGGGGCAGGCTATGTCAAGTGGGCCAACGATTTCGGAATTATGGGCAGTCAGAATTATAGCCGGGTCGGGGCCGAACAGATTGACAAAGTGGACGGCCGGCAGCTGGGGTCAAATAAAGTTCGGTCCAGCGGCTGTTTTCGCTGCCCGGTGCAATGCAAGGCTGAAATCAAGTTGGATAAAAAAGCGTCGTCGGAACTATTCACCCGGCCGGAATTCGAACCGGTCATCAACCTCGGGCCCAAGTGCGGCCTTTTCGACCTGGATCAGATCACCCGGTTTGACAATCTCTGCGGGCGGCTGGGGCTGGACACCACCTCGGCTGCCACGGTGATTGCCTTTGCCATGGATCTATCCGAAAAAGGACTACTGCCTATTCATCTGGCCGGGGACCTTGATCTTTCCTGGGGCAATGCCGACGTGATGGAAAAGCTGCTGAACCAGATAGCGGCCGCTGAGGGGCTCGGTGAGATCCTGGGGCAGGGCATCCGCAAAACAGCGGACCATATCGGCAACGGTGCGTTCAAGCACGCCGCGCATGTCAAGGGACTGGAATTGACCGCCTACCACCCGTCGGCCATCATGGGCAGTGCACTGGGTTATGCGGTATCCAGCCGGGGCGGAGATTATAACAATGTGTATGCGTCCCTGGAATACAGCTGGACGGCCGAAGAGGCTGAAAAAGAATTTGGAACCCGCGAAGCCGTGAACATTAAATCCATTGCGGCCAAGGGGCAACTGGTCAAAAAGGCCATCACCACCAATATTCTGGTGGATTGCCTGGGCTTGTGCAAAGTCCCGGTATTGACCCTTTTAAAATCGTTTAATCTCGAACATGAGGTCAGGCTGCTGCGGGGGCTGACCGGGTTGCATTTTACCCGGGCGGAACTTTTTCAAACCGGAGAAAAAATTGCCGCGCTCGAGAAACTGTTTAATATCCGGCATGCCCAGGGAGACATTGATGATCGCCTTCCGGACATGTTTTTCAGCCCGGAGGGCGAACCGGGATTAACCCGAACCAAATTCGAGATCATGTTACAGGACTATTACCGTGCCATGGGATGGAGTGCTAGGGGCATCCCGCCGGAACCCAATGCCCATCCCTAAACGGCCTCTTCATTTCCGGCATAGCCTGCAGCGACGCCGGATTGGCCCTGAGCGGCGTTATTGTTCTTTTGAACGTCTCGAAGTAAACCATTGTTGAGGGTTCAAAATTGCGCTGGCCTTCCCGCTTCGCTGAAAAGCTCAGCCGGACAGGTGCTCAGGACCGAAAGCTACCATTTCTGGACGGACATTGGTCAGACACCCCATACAAATCGGAGGAAAGCGACCTTGATACAGACTTCAAATACACAAACCCGGTCCGTCAGTATGCAAATCCTGACGGATGACCAGATCTGGGAAATCAAGCAGGCGGCTTTCGACATCATCGAGAAGGTGGGGTTCAAATGCCGGCATCCGGAAGTGCTTAAGATGATGCGTCAGGCCGGTGCCTGGGTAAAGGACGATAGCATCAAAATCCCGCGGTATATTGTCGAGGCCTGTCTGGTCACAACGCCGCAAGGTTGGACTATTTACGACCGCAACGGCCAGCGGGCAATGGAGGTGGAGGGCGAAAAGAGTTATTTCGGCACCTCCACGGCCAGTCCCAATACCCGGGACGCGTTCTCCGGCGAAATTCGGCCGACGACGATCAAGGATATTGAACTGGGCGCCCAGGTCGCCGACGCCTGCGAGCATATTGATTGGGTAATGCCCATGGGCACCGCCCAGGATGTACCCGGAGATGCAGCCGAACTCTACGAAATCCCAGCCCTTTTCGCAAATACCACCAAACCCGCCGTATTTATCGGGTACTCGGGCTTGGGGTGTGAGTATGTTTACGAGATGGCGGCAGTGATTGCCGGGGGGGCAGAGCAGTTGCGTGAAAAGCCGTTTCTCATTGTCTATCCGGAACCCATTGCCCCGCTTTTTTTCCCGGATGCGGTTATCGCACGGATCTTTGCGGCCGCTGACCGGCATCTGCCGCAGCTACCGGGTTCTACGGTATCCGCTGGTGCCACCGGACCGGTGACGTTGGCAGGCGTCCTTGCCCAGATCACGGCGGAGTCGCTGATTCACATCACCATTGCCCAGCTGCGCAAGAAGGGCTGCCCGGTTGCCATGAGCGGGAATGTCGGTATTCTGGATATGCGCACCGCCGTCATGACCATGGGAGCCCCGGAGAACAGCCTGTGCATCGCCGCCCAGGCCGAGGTGGCCCGGTCCTTCAATCTCCCCACCTGGGGCTTGGCCGGAGCAACGGATTCCAAACTGTTGGATGTGCAGGCCGGCATTGAGGGCACCTTCTCTATCCTGAGCCAGGGGCTGTCCGGGTTGAACCTGATCCACGATGTCGGCTACATGGCTACTGGCATGGTGTGTTCCCTCGAACAACTGGTGATGGGCAACGAGGTTGTCGGTATGACCAAACGCTTTGTTGAGGGCATTACCGTGAACAGAGAAACCCTTGCCCGACAGGTCATCGAGGCCGTGGGGCCGGCTGGCCATTTCATCACCCAGAAACACACCGTCGATAACCATAGAAAGGAACTGAGTGTCTCCCGGCTGCTGAACCGCCAGAGTATCGACGCCTGGAACACAGCCGGGCAACCGTCGATGGCCAAACGGGTTAAAGAAGAGGTTCGCAATATTACCGAAACCCACAAGCCGGAGCCTTTAAGTGATAAGGTTTTAGCGGAACTGGAGCGGCTGCAAAGAGAGGGCGAAAAAGAGATCCTGGCCCAATTGGAAAAAAATAGCATTGCTCAGGCTTAGAACGGAAACGTATCCATGACGACGAAAACATACGATGCCATCATTATCGGGGCCGGTATAATCGGCAACTGCATTGCTTATGAACTGGCCCGCAAAGGCTACAAAACGCTGAGTGTGGATAAACTGGGGGGCTCTGGTTTCGGGTCCACCTCGGGCAGCTGTGCCATCATCCGGTTTTACTATTCATCCCCCGAAGGGGTAGCCCTCGCCCGGGAAGGCTACTACTACTGGCTGAACTGGCCCCGTTACTTGAAGGTCAAAGATCCTCACGGGATGGCATATTACAAGAACACTGGGGCCATGGTCTTCAAAACCGAAGTCAACCACTACCTGGAAAAGGTCATGGCCTCCCTGGACGCGCTGGGTGTCGGCTATATCGAGCTTTCCCCCGAGGAGGTAAAAGACTATATTCCCAATCCGGACCTGCGCACCTATTACCCTCAAAAGCGAATGGACGACCCGGCATTCGGGCAACCTACCGGCGCGGAGGTTACCGGGGCGGTTTTTGCACCCGAGTCCGGCTACATCAGCGACCCCAAACTTTCCACCCACAATGTAGAAATCGCGGCCCGCAATCTGGGCGCCGATTTTATGTTCAACACCGAAGTTGTCGATGTTCTAAAAAGCGCCGGAAGGGTAAACGGCATAGCTCTGCAAGACGGCCAGACCTTGCAGGCTCCCGTGGTGATCAATGTGGCCGGGCCCCATTCCAGCCACATTAATGCCATGGCCGGTATCCTCGATCAGATGAATATCAAGACCCGGGCCCTGCGGGTAGAGGTTGCGCATGTGCCCAGCCCGGAAGGGGTGGATTGGGAACACGGCGGAGTCATCACCTCCGATAGCGACACCGGGGTCTACACCCGGCCGGAAACCGGCAATCATATCTTGATCGGCAGCGAAGAACCCGCCTGCGACCCCCTGGAGTATGTGGACCCGGACGATTACAATCTCGAATTCACCGACCAGGCCCGCACCCAGGCCATGCGGGAAGCCATGCGCATTCCGGACCTGCCCATCCCCAATCGGATGCAGGGGGTGGTCGACCTGTACGATATGTCCGATGACTGGTATCCCATTTATGACAAGTCCAGCCTGCCCGGCTATTACTTGGCGATCGGTACGAGCGGCAACCAGTACAAAAATGCACCGGTGGTTGGTGCGTTTATGGCCGACCTAGTGCAATATTGCGAGAGCGGCCACGACCATGACATTGAACCGCTGCTGTACCAGATGAAGTATATCGATTACACCCTGAATATCGGGTTTTTCAGTAGGAACCGCGAGATCAATGCGGAATCCAGTTTCTCGGTAATCGGCTAAAGCCACAGCCCGAAAGAGGTGGCGCTATTTGGTTTGAAAAACTGGCCTACTAAAAAAGGAAAAACCTGCAAATTCCGCACCTTGACAAGCTGAACGTAAGTTGACATACTCGAAACACTATTTTCCCGCTTTTACGTAAGCGGCCTGCGACAAGGGTACCACACGCGGCGTGCTCGGCCCTAAAACACAAAACAGTGTCTCTGAGGTTCCGGACAGGGAGTATGCAAGCCTCCCTGCGAGGTATATTTTTTCATTAGGGTGAGTTCCCGACCGGGCAAATGACCAGCGCATCCCCGCATCGATCTCAGCGTCGATCCCTTTGGGCATAAACGCTGAGGACCAGCCCGGAGCCACCTGTAAAACGTGCGATTAATCATCTCGAGATCATTGACGGATTGAATGCGTAAACTTTCCAACAACTTAAAAAGTGGGAGGAGGTAGCATCATGACGACTGAAAAGAAAGACCCGACCAACCAGAAAGTACACCCCGGTGTGGAGCATATGAAGACAGCGCTGGCCGAAGGCCGCTGTTCCCGGCGTGAATTTCTGCGGACCACAACTCTGCTCGGTGTTTCCGCCACTGCGGCCTACAGCCTGGCCTCCAAGATCCTGGGTAAGGAGATCTTGCCCGATATGATCTCGTCCGCCGAGGCCGCCGGTCACATGAAAGGCGGCGCCATCAAATTCGGTATGCAAGTACAGGAGATGGCCGATCCGGCGACCTATTCCTAGACCCAGAAATCTATCGTTGCCCGGCACATCGTCGAGTACCTCGTCGAAACCGGTCCGGATAACATTACCCGTCCCGGTTTGGCAACCCGCTGGGAGGCTTCCGACGATCTGAAGACCTGGACGTTCCACCTGCGCAAAGGTGTCAAATGGTCCAACGGGGATGACTTTAATGCCGATGACGTGGTGTTCAACTTCACCCGCTGGCTCGACCCCAAAACCGGTTCCTCCAACCTGGGCCTGTTCGATGCCATGCTGGAAGAGACCGGCAAGAAGGACAAGAAGGGCAAACCGATCAAGCGCATGGTCAAGAACGCTGTCGAGAAAGTGGATGCGCATACCGTGCAGCTCAATCTGAAATCACCGGTGCTGTCGATTCCCGAAAACCTTTACAACTATCCCACCGCCATCGTGCACCGCGACTTCGAAAAAGAGGGCGGAGACTTGTCCAAGAACCCGGTCGGCACCGGCCCGTACACCCTGTCCGAGTTTAGGGTGGGTGAGCTGGCCGTCCTGAAAAAACGCAACGCACCTTACTGGGGCGGGGATGTCTATCTGGATGAGATCCGCTTTATCGACTTAGGTGAGGATGCCGGCGCATACCTGGCTGCCATTGCTTCACAACAGGTGGACGGTATCTATAATCTCGATCTGACCACGCTGGAAGCGGCCAAGGCCATCCCGGGTATCAAAGTGGTTGAAATTCCGTCAACCCAGACCGGCGTGATTCGCATGAAAGTTACTAAAAAGCCCTTTACCGACCGGCGTGTCCGCAGAGCCGTCCAGTTGACCTGTGACGCCCGGCGGCAGCTCGACATTGCCCATCGCGGCCTGGGGGTCGTCGCGGAACACCACCACGTGGCCACGATTCACCCCGAATATTTTAAATTGAAACCTTTCAAACGGAATATCGCCGAGGCCAAAAAACTGTTGGCCGAGGCGGGCTACCCCAACGGTATCGATCTGACTTGTAATTGCGGGAATGCCGAAGGTGTTTGGGAGCAGGATTCCGTGGCCGTCCTGAAAGAGGATGCCGCCAAGGCCGGGATCAACATCAAGATGAACGTCATGCCACAGGCCCAGTACTGGGATGTCTGGACCAAGGCGCCGCTGAGCCTGACCTCCTGGACCCATCGGCCCCTGGCCGTTATGGTGCTGGGGCTGGCTTACCGCACGGGTGTACCCTGGAACGAGTCCAGCTATGCCAATCCCGAGTTCGATGCCGCTCTGACGGCTGCCGAATCAACGTTTAATGTGGAAGAACGACGGGTTAAAATGGAGAAAGTCGAGCAGATTCTCCAGGACGATGCCGTCCTGGTGCAGCCTTTCTTCCGGGCCGTGTTCACGGCGATTCGAGACAATGTCAAAGGCTTTGAGATGCATCCAACGCGGTATTACCGCTTTCACAAAGTCACCGTTGGGTAACCTAGGCGTACAACTGTAAAGTGAAAGGGGAGGGCCCGCGCGGCCCTCCCTGGTCTGACCATTTTTATAACTTGAAACAAGACTAGGAGGCGCCTAATGGTTGCCCTGGTAGCAAAGCGTTTCGGATTCATGGTGTTTACCATGATTGTCGTATCGCTGATTCTTTTTCTCCTCCTGGAAACGGAGCTCACCGGTGATCCCGCCACCCGCGTCCTGGGGCAGTTTTCCAATGAAGAACAACGGGAGCTATGGCGCGAACAGCACGGCTACAATCAGCCGGTCGCGCTGCGTTACGTGAAGTGGCTGGGCAATTTTGCCACCGGCGAACTCGGAGAATCGATCCGTTTCAAGGGCCCGGTGGCCGACGTCATGCTGCCCCGGCTGTGGAACACCGCCATTCTGGGCTTTTGGACGTTCGCCATCATGATTCCCCTATCTTTGACGTTGGGCGTTCTGTCGGGCATGAAGGAGGGGTCCAAGCTAGATCGGACCATATCTGTGTTCGGCATTATCACCACCTCCATCCCGGAATTCGCCAGTGCCGTGTTTTTCTCGGCCCTTTTCGTGTTTGGCCTGAAATGGCTGCCGGGCACCAGCAGCATGTCCTCCGGATTTGACTTCAAGCAGCTGATCCTGCCGGCCATGGTTTTGATTGTCTACGATTTCGGCTATGTGGCCCGCATGACGCGGGCATCCATGGCGGAAGTAATGACCTCCCAGTATATCCGGACGGCGGTTTTAAAAGGCCTGCCCTACCGCTCAGTGATTCTAAAGCACGCCCTGCGAAATGCCCTGATCGCCCCTTTTACGGTCATCATGCTGCAGATCAACTGGCTGCTCTCCGGGGTGATTGTGGTCGAATTCTTTTTCGCCTATAAGGGGTTCGGTGCCCTGATTCTGGAGGCATCCTTGAACAACGATATTGCCCTGCTGGAGGCCTGTGCCATGGTGGCGGTCTGCGTGGCCGTCACGACCCAGACCATAGCCGATATCGGTTATACCTTTTTAAATCCGCGCATTCGATTCAGCTAAGGAGACGTATACCCATGACCACATCAACAACCCAAATGCCAACCGTTGGCTATGGTGCGGCCCTCTGGCGTGCGGTGAAATCTTTTGCGCTGCTACGGGAGAGTTGGGTCGGCATGGTGGGCACCGCCCTTATCCTGTTCTGGGTGTTCGTGGCTATTTTTGCCCCATTGCTGGCCCCCTTTGAACCCAACTCATCGATCCAACCCTTTGCCAAACCGGGCGCGGCGGCCCTCAAGGGCGGCGGCACCTTCTGGCTCGGCACCGATCATATCGGTCGCGATATTCTATCGCGCATCATCTGGGGTTCGCGCACAGTGTTGATCTATGCGCCCCTGGCGACCCTGTCTGCTTATACCGTCGGTATTCTCATGGGACTGGCGGCCGGTTATCGCGGCGGCTGGGTGGACGATGTTCTGTCGCGGATTGCCGACATCATTCTCTCGTTCCCGGTACTGGTGCTGTATATCATCATCATCGCAACTATCGGTGCTTCCGGTATCAATATCATCATTGCCATCACCTTTGCATCATCCCCCGGCATCATGCGGATTGTCCGGGGGTTGGTACTGGACCTGCGCAACCGCGATTACGTGGCCGCGGCCCAGACGCGGGGCGAATCCGACTGGCGCGTCATGTTGATCGAAATCTTGCCCAACGCGCGGGGTCCACTGATTGTGGATGCCTGCCTGCGCCTGGGGTATGTCATCATCACCATCGGGGTTCTGGGCTTTCTCGGTCTGGGACTGCCGCCCCCGGATCCGGACTGGGGGGGCATGGTCAATGAAACCCGGCAGATGGCTATGGCCTTTCCGCATATGACCCTATTTCCATGCATCGCCATATCGTCGCTGATACTGGGATTCAACCTGCTGGCGGACGGTCTGCGTGAAATTTCACTGCGCGATTAGGAGGAAAACTACGGATGAATGCTGACCAAGAACCGGTGCTGGTCTGCAAGGACCTTTGCATCTCTTATTATACGCGGGCGGGCGAGATCCCGGCCGTGGTAGATTTTTCGCTGACGGTCAATCCCGGCGAGACCATTGGTATTGTGGGAGAATCGGGCTGCGGTAAATCCACGGTGGCCATGGCGATTATGCAGTACATGGGCGCCAACGGCGGTATCAAGAGCGGCAGCATTACCTTCAAGGGCCGGGATCTGACCCAGCTGTCGGACGATGAGCTGCGTTCTATTCGCGGGTCGGAAGTCGCCATGATCTATCAGGAGCCGTTTGCTTCGCTAAACCCGAGTCTCAAGATCAAAACGCAGTTGATGGAAGTGCCGCTGGCACACGAAAGGATTACCAAAGAGGAAGCGTGGCAACGCTCTTTGCAAATGCTGCGGGACGTCAAACTGCCTGATCCGGAAAGATTGATGGATTCCTATCCGCACCAGCTCTCGGGCGGGCAGCAGCAGCGCGTGGTAATTGCCATGGGCCTGCTGTCAAACCCCTCGCTGCTGCTGCTGGACGAACCCACGACCGCCCTGGACGTGACCGTGGAAGCCGGCATCGTCAAGCTGGTGGCGGATATCAGCAAGAAGTTCGGCACCTCCCAGATCTACATCTCCCACAATCTCGGTCTGATTCTGGAGACCTGCGACCGGGTGTTTGTGATGTACTCCGGTGAAGTGGTGGAAGAGGGGACGATCGACTCGCTCTTCACCTGGCCCAAACACCCCTATACCCATGGCCTGTTTGCCTGCATCCCGCTGCCGACGGCAGATAAGAATGCGGCACCGTTGAAGCCGATTCGGGGTCAACTGCCGCTGCCCTTTGAACGGCCCCAGGGCTGTTACTACCACCCGCGCTGTGATCATTTCAAGCCGGGGCTGTGTGACCAGGACCATTTCAAGATGGAGCATGTGGAGGGCAGCGCGCCCGATCACCGTGTCCGCTGTCTGCGCTACAAGGAAATTGACCACCGGGCCGCACAGGCGGTAGAGGAAGAAAAAGAGCCGATCGAACTTGGTAAGCGGGTGCTCAATGTGGACAGTATGAAGAAGTACTACGAAGTGCGCGACAACTCGCTGCAAGCGATCTTTTCCGGCGAAAGAGTTCGCTATGTCAAAGCCAACGAGGAACTGAACTTTACCGCTCACGAGGGTGAAACGGTGGCGATTGTGGGCGAATCGGGCTGTGGCAAATCGACCTTTGCCAAAGTACTCATGGGTCTGGAAACCGGGACCGATGGGGAAGTACGGCACAAGGGTAAGGATATTTCCGAGATTGAAGTTCGCGACCGCAGCAACAAACAGATCTCCTCGCTGCAGATGGTCTTCCAGAATCCATTTGACACCTTGAATCCCAGTCATACCATTGGCAGCCAAATATCGCGGGTCATCCGGAAATTCGGGGTCGAGACCGACAAGGAGAAAATCTACAATCAGGTGATGCGGTTGTTGGATACCGTGAAGCTGCCGCGTGATTTCTATTACCGTAAACCACGACAGCTGTCAGGCGGGCAGAAACAGCGCATCGGGATCGCCCGAGCCTTTGCCGGGAACCCCAGCATGGTCATTGCGGATGAGCCGGTTTCCGCCCTGGACGTCTCCGTGGCCGCGGCGGTGACAGAGCTGTTGATGGATATTCAGCGCGAGTATAAGACGACCCTGCTGTTCATCAGCCACGATTTGAGTGTCGTGCGTTACCTGTCGGATCGCATCGTCGTCATGTACCTCGGGCATATCCTGGAACGGGGCACGACGGAAGAGATCTTCGAACCGCCGTATCATCCCTACACGGAGGCGCTGCTGTCTGCCGTACCAATTGCCGACCCGGAGGTCACCAAACGGGAGATCGTGTTGGAAGGCAATCTGCCCAGCGCCATGAAACCGCCCAAGGGCTGCCCGTTTTGTACCCGTTGCCACCGGCGCATCGGCAAAATTTGTGATGATGAAATGCCGCCGGAGCAGGAGGTCGCCGACCGGCACGTCATCAAGTGCCACATTCCCCTTGAAGAGTTGCGCCAGGTTCCACCGGTCATCAATGTGCCGGACGAATCGGAACGTCTGCATGTCCGCGAATCAAAATAGCCCTTGGGCTCCCGGCTGATCCGGCCGGGGCCCAGGGATAGGGACGTTAACAACCTACAGGCTCACCGGCGGCTGCTCACCGAATACCTTTCTCTACGCAGGCTGAAAACTCTTCCCCAATGATATTCAAGACAAAGGGTAGGTGCATGTCCGGAATGGATCTGCCGCCGGTAGCGGGAAGGGCAATGGTGCTGCTGACCGGGAATTTATAGAGCTGCTCGCAGATTTTGGGTTCCAGGAAGGCGGCCTGGGTGATCAGGACCATGAGGGGGTAGCGGCAGCCCAGCGTGGCGATTTCATCCAGGGCCTGGGAAAAATAACGGGTAGACGTGGCGTCTAGAACAATCAGGTTGTCGTCGTATACATCGTAGTCCGGATTGAGTTCCGGAAAATACCAGGCTTCGCCGGCGTAAAATGCGGACGTCTCACTCCCGGTGAGGTCGGTCGGTGGGGATTTCAGAAAGCTGTCTAGATCGCGATTGGCCAGATAGCGGCGTTCCCAGTCTGCGATCCGGTCAGCCCCGAAACGGGCGACCAGTTTGTCGCGGGCCTCCATTTTAACAAACTTTTCTGCAATCCGAGGATCAATGGTGACCAGGGGGCCGTGTGCGCTTTCGCCGAATTGGTGCTGCTCGGCCAGTAGATGGCCGGTACGGTCCAGCATGTTTACCCAGGCTTGCCCCGTCCCGGTTGGCGGCCCGATATAAAACAGGGATTGGTAGCGTTTGTTCAGAGTCACACTCGAAGCGATACCCTGTTTCAGGTCCGCATTGTTCAAAATGGCGGCCAGCGTTCCCATTGCTTTTAAAAAGTGCTCCTGGACAACGGCCGCCTTTGCCGGTGCGGCCAATTGCAGGGCCTGAATAAAAATAAGGTTAAGGGCGGCATACAGGGCGTCGGCTCGGGCCCGCGTAAACGTGTGGGGCATTAAGAAGACACTGCCCTTTGCGGTGGTAGGTGCACGGTTAAATTCGGCTGCGGGTGCCAGCAGGCAAACCGGACAGGCCGCGGTCGTGAGCTCTTTCAGCAGCCGATCCCGGCTGGACGGGCTGGTTGCCGCAGCCAACAACAGAACACTGTTTCCAAAGGCCGCCAAAGATTCCACTGGGGACACGATCCGGACGGGATAACCCAAAATACGTCCCCAGGTATTTGCGGCGCTTTTTATAGCCGCGGCCGCCCAGCGGTCAGCGGGCATGAAAATGATCTCGTTCGTGTCAGAATTGTCATCAAAGAGACTGCGCGCCAATTGCACCAGGTTGCGTTCTACATCCAGAAACAATTCCTGGGCCGCTTTTTCCGAGAAAATCAAGCCCATTAATTCGCGCATTTCGCGGTAATAAAGCTTTGCCGTTGAAGTGGATGATTTTTCTTCCCATAGACTGGGCTTGCCCGGATCCACTGCCGGGGGCAACGCCGCTGACAAGGTGGCAGTGATTTCTTTAAGCCCTGCAATTTCCCGTGCCGATGAAGTTTTACGGTAAAACAGATTACGTCCCACCGTCATGGATTTAGCCCTATTGCGGGGTGCAATTCCCGTGGCAATGCCGCGGGCCTTACTGAAATTATAGGCCAACTGGTAATAGAAAACCAGGTTGACGATCGGCTGCAGAACGTTTGCCTGCATATCCGCTAGAAAGGCGCAGCGCCCGTTGCTCAAGTTCTCGATGGCGGCCTGCTCTTGCGACGTGATGCCGATCGCCACAAACTCGAATTGTTCTCGTTGCAGGTAATCCATTACAGACAGGGCCTCCGGCAACCTGGCCAGGCAAGTGGCATCCACCAGTATAAAGGCCCGGGAGGCAGCCGCCGGCAGCCCGGCATCCAGGACCTCCTGGTAGTCCAGGGTTTTACCCACGGCGGCCCAGGTGTTTTCTTCCAGTTTGAGCGCCACCTCACCGCCGGCCTGGTCCGTGTGCAGGGCGCTGAGCACAATATTGGCCGTGCTGGCGGCATACCGGCTGGTTACGTCATCGATAAACTGGCCGAGGGTTTCATCTTCAAGGGTCAGCGCCAGTATATGGGGGATCCGCTGCATTCTCTGCAGGTAGCTCAGTGCAGCGGGCGCATGTCCCATCCGAGAGGCCAGCCAGAGGGTAAACAGCTTGAGACTGAAGAGGACGCACACTGTACTTTTGACGCCGGACACCGTAACCTCTTCCAGGCTCAGGGTGGGGATCACCCCCCCGCTTTTGGCCGTGATCAGGGCCATATCCGCATATGTTTTTTCGGTCACCCCGATCATGACCACTTTCAGACTGGCTAACTTTTTGGCCAGCATGACCATGTCGGCGGTTGTGGACGACCAGCTTAACAGGATGACCAAGTCTTTTTCCGGCGCCAGCAATAGCTCGGGGTTGTCGATTTCGCCGGGCCGAACGGTCAGCACATCCACGGCGGGCAAAACTGCCTGGATAAAGGTTTTGGCAATCGTCCCCATATAATATGAGCTTCCCGTTCCCGCGATGACAATCCGCTTGAGGCCGCCCAGGTTGGTACCGAATCGGCGGCGCAACTGGCTCTTGCGAATAGCGAAATCCGGTAGCTGGTCTTCTTCCGGGGCGTATTGTTTCAATATGTCCAGCAGGCGATCCGGGATTTCCTCAAGATGGGTTTCATAGAAGGAACGGTTGTGGTCTTTTTTAATCTGCTCTGGACTAAGAAACGTTTGAAAAGGTTCAATGTCCGGAAGGGGTTCGCCGGCAAAGTCTGTAATTTCCATGCGTCGGGCGACACTGCCGTCGGTAATACCTGTTTCGATGCAGGCAAATATTTCTTCGCCATCCAGCGCATGCACTTCCACGGAAAAGTGCTTCAAAATGCTTTCACGCTCTGTCTTTAGCTGCGCTTTCAGTGCTTTTGATTTTTGTTTATCCGTCGGGCTATTGGCGAGGGCGTCGATTTTCTCTTGATAGTCGCTCTGCGCCCGATCAAGTTCCGCCAGCTTGTCCAGGATCATTTGTTGCGGAAAAAGGCCCATGGCAGCATTGATATCCGAGACGAACATGAAGTCGTCGTTTTCAAGTCGACGCACGACAAAGGCCGGCCGGTTGTGTACGGCCACATAAAGTCGGCGCGGCGACAGCACGCTCATGCCGCAGGCCGCGACCTGCCCGCCGTTTTTTGAAATTTGGCGGGCGGCCTGGATAAAAGCCGTCCGATCCAGTTCGGCGCCGGTTTTATCCTTGACCTCCTGATAAAAAGAATAGTCGATGCTGTGGCTGCCGACCGCCAGGGCCTGCATATCATTTTGCACCTGGGCCAGAACAGCCGAATAGCGGTGGCGGGCCTCTTCTAGCTGCTGGTAATAATAACCCCACAAGAGGCAGTGGTATTCAGATGAATTTTCGCTCCGGAAAGAAAACCCACCGACTTTGGTGAGAAACCTTTTAATGTTGTCTTCCGTCTGGCCGTCGAATTGACCGTTGACCGCAATGCTCCTTTGGCGCTTGGCATCCACAAAGGGGTGCGCGTTTTTAACCGTTACCGCCGACTGCAGCGCCCACCGGCCATGCGCGATGATGGGCTGCGTGAAATAGCGCAGCCCGACCGAGTCGGTCTGACCCGGGATGATGGCCGTGGCATCCATGATTTCGCCGGTGGAAAGACCGTTGCTTAGCATCTCCGTTAGAAAATCGTCCCGCTGCAGGCAGGTAAAGGCAGCCGCAGCAGCACGCCCGTAGAGGTTCACCCCTTTTTCAGCCAAATACAGGGCTTTCCAGTTTACGGGGCCGGGACGCTCGTGGAGCGGCCAGGCAACCATCAGGATCTGCTCGAGCGCTTCCAGCAGCTCCGGCCGGCAGGTGAGCCTGGTCAGCAGGGCCGCATCCATCAGGCGAAACAGGCAGCCGACACCGTCCCGATCGTAATCGGCGGGGATCTCCACCAGGGTGTCCTGCAGGCAAAGCCACAGGGATTTATTTGCCTGGGGATTGGCCGGGACCTGTTTGCGATGATCGGGCATTGGTTTGGCCGCCTTTTTCCCTGATAGAATGGATTCAAAAACCCGGTCGAAACAGTTGAGGATTTCGGTTTTGTCCGACTGGATTTTTCCCTGGGTAAGCTTGGCGTCAATGACGATCACCAGAGGCTTGCGAATGATCTCCCGGGCAACCACCGGGGCGAGGTCATAGTCCCTGATCAGTCGCAGGATCAAACGGCTTAAACTCCGGCGGGAACGGACGGCCTGTACATTCTTGGAAAGCGGTCGGCCAGGTTGGCCCGGCAAGAGCCGGGCCGGGTTGTCCGTGGCCAGGTCTACCAGATCGTCAATGGTGGGATAGGGGCTGTTGCCGGTCACCGCAGTTTCGAAATGCTCGTTGGGTAACCCTTCAAAGTTGATCAGCCGCTGCTGGAGGTCCAGCAGCTTATCCTGGGTGAGTCCGTCGGTCCATACCGACATGAGCTGTTGGTCATCGTTGCGGTAGATACCGTTGCCGAGGAGTTTTTCGATCAGTTGTTCTACCGATCCGACCGCCTTTCTAGTCCGTATTGGCTCGCTATCGTCTCCGAAAATAGCTACGCCGGTGCTGTCCGGGGCGCGATAAATGATCGCCGACATGCCGGTCATGACACGGGTGAGATTGTTCCCGGCCCCTCCAAAATACGCTACGATACCGCACATCGCAGGCTCCCCTCAGGATGGAGTTAAGGCTCCATTAGATAGCTTTTATACGTTCTCGGATTCGGTAACGACGCCGGTATTACCGCACGCACAATTCGATCAGTTTGTCCAGGTTTTCTTCCTGTTCGAAGGCCTGGATCAAATTAACCAACGCATTTACTCTTGTTTTTCCCAGGATGGGTGTTACCAACCACAAAAATTTTTGTTCCAGTTCCGAATCGGTGGGCGAGCTGCCGTGGGCGTCCCATCTGGCGGCCATCACTCTGGAGTTATATACCGCCCCGGTGGTGGTTGTAATTTCGACTTCCGATTCGGCTTTGGCCGGAAATTCCGTCTGGAACCTATCCTCGGCCACAATCTGGATTTTATCCATCATCGCGTGGATGTCTTTTCCGGAAAGCCGGGAGGCCAGTACCTGCGCCGGTCCAACCTCGCCGTCCAGCAGGGCGGCGGCGATGGGAAAGGCAATATTATACTGCGCTTCTTCGGTGTTATTAGGATAGGCCGTGCTCAGAGCGGCTGATTCTGCGAAGGTGAAAACTCTGATCTTTTCAATCTCCCCAGGATCGATTTTATGCGTGGTCATGATCTGCAACGCACCGTCTATCCCCGGCTGCGCCCACCGGCACGCTGCATAAGGCTTAAAATAGAGGCGCATCATTTCAAAGGTGTGTCCCAGGGTGTCAATCCAGTCATTCTCGGGGGCATCATCGAAAATCGGATTTGAACCGGTGAAGCCTCGGGCTGCCATCTTGACCGACATCAAGGCCACCAGGCAACCCCAGCCAATGCTGTCTTTGCCCATGGCCGGGTGCTCGATGCATTTCATCATCGGGGCAATCGGAGCGTGATATTCCGCCGCACCGAGGGCGTTTACCATCTTTTTGCGGCCAGTCCCAGGAGTTTGCCCGCCGCAGCCGCTCCGCCGATGGCGCCCCAGCTGCCGGAGGAGTGGTAGGTTGTTGAAGTCGCGTGCCGGATCAAGTCGGCCCGGATGGCGATTTCATAACCGACGACCAGAGCCGCTAAAAAATCCGGGCCGGAGGTCCCGGGGGTGATTTCGCCGGCGGCCAGAATCACCGGTAGGATGCAGGCGCCGGGGTGACCCTTGATCGGCCGGTAACCGTCATCGATATCCAGCGCATTGGCGGCGAAGCCGTTGACCAGGGCGGCTCCTGTTGCCGAAGTTTTACCGCCCTGGACCAGAATGGAAGCCTCAGCATGCTTGAACAGATCCAAGACAAAGTCGTGCATCAGCCCGGCAACCGGCGTCTGGTGGCCGGCCAACATGGCGCCGAGGGAATCCAGCAGGCAGCGTTTGGCCTGGTGCTGGACATCACCGGGCAGACGCGCCCAATCTGTCTTCAGGATAAAATCAAGTGCAACGTCGTTTTGTTGCATGCACACCATCCATGCGCCCAGGAGAAATCAAACTATGCGCTTTCCATAGGTACCGTCAGGATTTGATTAGGCCGGCCCGGACCGCTTTCAGATACCGCATACAGAAATCGTCGTTTCCCAGTAGCATGTCGGCGGTCCGGATGGTGGCCATGATACTGGTATCCAGCGGATCGATGATAGCCGCGTCCATGCCGGCCGCCATCATCAGGGTAACAAAGGTCCGGTTGATGATCTTTCTTTCCGGCAAGCCATAAGAGATGTTGGAAAGGCCGCCGGTGATATGGACGTCCGGAAGGCGCGCTTTAATCTCCCGCACCGCATCCAGAACCATGTTGCCTTTGGTGATATCCGTACTGATGGGCTGCATGAGGGGATCTATGTATATGTCCGCCTGGTTGCACCCGACGTCTTCAAGCGCAGACACCAGTTTTTCGGCCCTGGTCACAATGTCCTCTGATGAGGCCGGCATCCCGGCATCATCCATACAGAGGGCAATAATTTTGCACGTCTTGCCTTTTAGTAAGGGCAGCATGGTGTCAAAGCGCTCTTTCTCGAGGCTGATTGAATTGATCATGGGGGGCTTGTCCACCCTGGCGTAAGCCATTTCCAGGATGGCCGGATCAGGGCTGTCCAGGCAGAGCGGCACGCTGGCAACCGGAACGATGACGTCCAAAAGCCACTGCATGTCCGCCTGTTCGTGCCCGATGCGGGCCCCGGCATTGACGTCGATGAAATCTGCGCCCGCTTCGATTTGCTGGGCAACGTCCGCCCGGATATAGTCGGCATCCTGCTCGGCGACGGCGGCCTGGACGTTTTTCCGGGAAGTATTGATCCTTTCGCCGATGACCTGGAACATCAGTGAACCTCCTTTGCGTCCGGCTAACTGCCCAACGCTTTTGCTTTTTTAGCGGCCGATCCGGCATCCGGGGCAAATGCATCAGCCCCGATGTCATCGGCAAAGGCCTGTGTTACCGGGGCGCCGCCCACCATTATTTTGACCTGGTCGCGCAACCCGCTTTCAACCACGGCATCGATGGTCTGTTTCATCATCGGCATGGTGGTGGTCAACAGCGCTGAAAGACAGAGCAGGTTCGCCTTGTTTTCCTTGATCTGTTTGACAAATTCTTCGGGTGCGATATCGACCCCAACGTTGTGAACCGTCAGGCCGGCGCTCTCCATCATCATGGCCACCAGGTTTTTACCGATGTCGTGCAGGTCGCCTTTCACCGTACCGATGACTGCACAGCCCCGGGCCGAGGTTGCATCCTCACCCAGCAGGGGCTTGAGAATTTCGACCCCCTTGCCCATGGCCTGGGCGGCCATGAGAACTTCCGGAATGAACATGTCCTCATTCTCCATTTTTTCACCCACGATATCCATGCCGGCTATTAAGCCTTTGTTGAGGATGTCGCCGGCGGGGGTGCCCTGCTCCAGGGCGTCATTGACCAACTGGAGCAGTCGGGCCTCATCGAGGTTCACCAGGGTCTCTTGGATTGCGTTGAAATCTGTCATGGGCGTCTTCCTTTGCTTGGGGTTGGCACTTATAGACTGACGGACCGTTGCGATTCGATCCTACAGCAGGATATTGAACTTGGCTCTGATGGCCTGGTCTACGTCCTCAGAGATATACGCCGGATTCGGATTGGCTAACAGCTGCCGGGCCTTTTCAAGTGCCCGTTGCCTTATATCGAGACTGCCTTCCTCCGCCCACTTTTCCCGGCTTTTCCGATCGGTGACGCCATTGCCGGTGAAGTATTCCGTGCGCAGGTGGGTCATGGTGTGCGGTGCCATCATGAAATTCCCGCCGGGGCCCACAGCGTCAATGACTTCCAGGGCCAGGTGTTCTGCATCAACGTCAATACCTTTCAAAACCTTGCAGCAGTTGCCGTTTATTTCGTCATCGATGACGAATTGCTCGTAAGCAATGGTCAGCATGGATTCCAGCATGCCGACACTGTGGTGGATGTAGTTGGAGCCGCCCATGGCTGCCAGAAGGGAGGTAAAGGCTTTTTCATAGCCGGCCTGGGCATCCGGCAGTTTGGAATCGGAAAGCCCCGATGAGTTGTAATTGGGCACTTTGACGTGAGCGGATAGCTGGTGAATAGCCGCGTTCATCATGCCGCATTCCACGGCCCCGCCTGAGTATCCCATGGTTTTAAGATTTGCCAGGCCGGGAATGCCGCCATAGAGCAGGGGGGCACCGGGACTGGTCAACTGGCAGATGGTAATGCCGGCCAGTTCTTCGGCGTGCAGTTGGGCCAGGGTGCCGGCCATTGTCAACGGCGAGGTCGATCCCGCCATGGGCGCACTGGACAGGGCCACCGGGATATGTTTACGGTTGGCGGCCTGCATGATCAAAGTGGAGTCCGTGCAAAGTTTCAAGGGGCTGATGGCAAAGCAGGTAATAACCGAGATGAACGGTCTTTCCTGGAGCTTTTCCAGTCCACCGGCAATCATGGCCGCCATTTCAACCACATCCTGAAACCCCTTCTCATCGTTGACCCCGGACATGACATGCTTGGCGGTTGCTTTCAGGCAAGCGTAAAACCAGTTGACGTTGTAGTCATCCACTCCGATGTCGGAGGTGACGCAGGGTTTGACCAGGAAGTGAATGTTGTCCAGCTGATCCACCAACCGGGATACGTCGAACAGATCTTTAAGGGTGGGGGGGCGAGCCACACCGGTATCCGGATCCAGGATTGTAAGGGCGGTACCACCGGTTCCCAGATACACCCTGTCTTCGGCCAGGTGCAAATCGTGTTTGGGATCTTGCCCGTATAGAACGACTTTTTCAGGCGTTTTGGCAACCTGTTCATGAATCAGGTCCGGCGGGAAGGTGATGTTCTTCTGCGTTCGGTCAACTACGGCGCCGTGGTCCGCCAGCATTTGAATCGTGTCTTCAAGCCCATCTTCATAGGTCATGCCGGTGGTTTCCAGGATCTGCAAAGCGGCGGCATGTAATGTATCGATTTGCTCCGGAGACAGGGGGCGATACTGACCGCCCGGAAGGCCCATTAACGTCATGGTATGCTCCTGGGTAAGGGGTATTTAGGAAGATTTCTCCTAATGGCATTCTCCGGCCTACCTGTCAAGCGCAATGTAACAAGACCTATCAAAAAATAGCGAAATTGTTTAGCGGCAGGCAAGGCTTGTCAGTTTTTGTTACCTGTTCGTTCCGGGTTCAGGTGCCAGGTGTCGGCCTCGGTCTGAATGATATGGTCCAGGATCGCATCTTTGGATGCTGCCAGCTCTTTTTGCAGGGTCGCGCGGGCCCCCTGTATGTCGTGGGTTTTCAGCCTGGCGATCAGGTGCTGGTGAATGGCGGCCATCTCCTGACCGGAATGCAGCATGATCATAAAGCGGGCCAGGCGGTCATGCAAGTGGCCGACCTGCCGGGCGAGTTCCTGGTTGCGGGAGGCCCAAGCCACCAGGAAATGGAAGTTTCGATTTTCCTCCGTGTATCGCCAGTAAGCCTCGTCAGTGTCCGTTGTATAACCCGCGTGTACTTTCTCCAGGCGCGCAATTTCACTGGGAGATATGTTGGCGGCGGCCAGTTCCACGGCGGCCAGTTCCAGGATGGCCCGCAGATCCAGCATGTCGGTGAGTTCTTTCAAGGTCACCCGGGTCACATAATAACCGGAACGGGGTTTGATGGTGAGCAGGCCTTCCTGGCTGAGCATCAGCAGGGCGTCCCGGATCGGAGTGACGCTGGTCCCGAAATCGGCTTTCAACTGCTCTATAGCCAATCGTTCTCCGGGTTTCATCTGGCTGGTGATGATTGCGGTCCGGACCTGCCTGTAAATGGCGTGTTTGGCGGCACCCGTTTTGGAGGGGGGCATACAACGCTCCTGTCTGCACTGCGGTCACCTTACTGCCGGCAAGCAACTGCAGAAAAATGTTAAAAGTTGAGACATTGTACAGTAAAACTTTGACTTTTAAAAGATATAAATGTATTAAAAATTTATTTTGATATATCAAAGAGGAAAGCTATGATAGCAACCCACGATCTCAGCCTGAATAGCGCCCGCTATGTCCGCATGGGGAACCAGGAATGTAAAAAAATCCACATGGCGACCCTGGAAATTCTCGAAAGGACAGGTATCGATGTGCATGACGAGCAAGCCCGGTCCATCCTGCGGGAAGGGGGCGCCCACAGTGACGGCATCCGGATCAGGGTGCCGGAGCACATGGTGGCTGCGGCGCTGGCCACCGCGCCGGAGCGCATCACTCTCTATGACCGGAACAAAAATGTCGCGCTGCGGGCCTGGGGGCACAACACCTATTTCGGCGGCGGATCGGACTGCCTGAACATTCTGGATCATAAAACCAGTGCCCGGCGGCAGCCGGTTCTCGAGGATGTAGTCCAGGCAGTTCGGGTCCAGGATGCGTTGCCGGAAATTGATTTCGTCATGTCACTGCTCCTGCCCATGGATGTCCACCAGAGTATTTATGATCGCTACCAGATGGAGGTGATGCTGAACCATACGACCAAGCCCCTTGTCTTCGTGTCACCCGATTTCGAAGGCTGTAAAGCTGCGGTGGAAATGTGTGCAGCGGTGGCCGGCGGGGACGAGGCCTTCCGGCAATACCCGTTCGCCACCTGTTATATCAATGTGACCTCCGGCCTGGTCATCAATGCCGAGGCCCTGCAAAAATCCATCTACCTGGCTGAAAATGGGCTACCCCAGCTCTGGATTCCCCTGAATGCCGACGGGGTCAATTCGCCGGCCACCACCGCCGGCTGCATGGCGTCCATGAATGCCGGCATCCTGCTGGGGGTGGTCCTGTCCCAACTGGTCAAGGCGGGGGCGCCCATCGCCGTGCCGGGCTGGAATGGTGGTCCCTATAACTTGCAGACCATGGTGGGCAACTATGTCCTGGCTGATGAGCAGGGTGTGGCCACCTCCATGGGGAGATATTACAACCTGCCGGTATTCGGTCTCGGCGGTTCCACCGATTCCAAGGTGCTCGATCAGCAGTGTGGTATCGAGATGACCATTAGTCTGATGACCGCTTTACTCCACGGGGCCAATATTGTCCACGACGTCGGATTTATGGATTCAGGGCTCCAGGGCTCGCTGCAGCTGATGGTTATCGCCAACGAGACCATCGGTTTTCTGCGAGCCGCCACCCGGGGCGTACCCGTAGATGAAGAGACCCTGGCCCTGGATGTGATTGCGGAACTGGGCCCGACCGGCGACTATCTCCAGCACGCGCACACGCTGAAGCATTACCGAGAGCCCTTTTACTCTAAACTGTTCGACAAGGGATCGTATGCCCGGTGGGATAAAAGAGGGCGGCAAACCATGGAACAAAGGGCGGCGGCGGTGGTGGATGACATCCTGGCGAAGCATTCGGTCGCTCCGCTTTCCGAAGACGTTCAAGCCCAGATAAAAGCCATTGTCGCCAGGGAACAGGAATGGATAGACAACCAACCTTAAAAGCAACTTTGGGGAGCTTTGAACGATGACGGAAGACAAACATTTTTTCCTGCGGGATCACTGGGTCTACGACCCTAAAACGCCCACGCCGGTAAACAGGGACGCCGGCCTGTCAATTGAAACAAATGCCCTGCACGCGGGCTTTCACCCGTACCGGAACCAGGCGGATTTCAGATCCTTTACGCCGCCGCTGGTCCAGTCGGTGACGTTTCCTTATGAAACCTTCGACCAGATCCCCTGCCCGGTATATGGCCGGACCCGAACACCCACCAATACGGTTTTGGAGCAGCGGCTGGCGGCGCTTGAAGGCGGGGAGGCTTGTCTCACCGCCGGTTCCGGTTCCCAGGCCCTGTTTGAGTTGATATTTACCTTGGCCCGGCCCGGAGACAACGTGGTCACCTCGCTCAATATCTTCGGCGAAGGCTACAAACAGGCGGCCGATATTTTTCCTCAAAGGTGCCAGGTTGCCTTCCGGTTCGTCCAAGATCCGGCCGACCCCGATTCTTGGAGCCGGGAAATGGACGGCAACACAAAACTTGTTTGGTTGGAAACCCCCAGCAATCCGTGCCTGTTTATTACCGATATCGCCAGGGTGTCGGAGGCGGCCCACGCCAAAGGTGTGCCCCTGCTCGTCCACAACACCACCGCGACCGCGGCCCTCCAGCGCCCGCTCGAATTGGGAGCGGATTTTGTGCTGCTGTCGATTTCTAAATTTCTGTCCGGCAATGGGGCGTTGTTGGGCGGCGCGCTGGTAGGACCTGAAGGGCTTGTCGAAGATATCCGCTGGAATACGACCGAGTTCGTGGGTGCCGTCATGCCGCCCATGGAGGCCTGGATGACCCTCCAATGCTTAGAAACCCTGCCCATGCGGATGCAGCGGCACAGCACCAATACCCAGGCCGTGGCCGAGTTTCTGAAATCCCATAGCAAGGTAGAGCGGGTGAATTACTCGGGGCTGGGCGACCACCCCCAGCACGAACTGGCCGGGCGCCAGATGAGCGGTCACGGCGGCCTGATGTCCTTTGTGGTCGAAGGCGGTATTGACGGGGCGGCCACGGTCATGAACAGCCTGCAACTGATCGTACACGCGGTCACCTTCGGCACCAGCCGGACTATCTGTATGCACCCGCCGACCATCACCCATGAACACATGACGCCCACCGAACGCGAACAGGCCGGTATCGCCGATGGTCTGATCCGCTTGTCGGTCGGTCTTGAGAATGTTGAGGATTTGATTACCGACCTTGATCAGGCTCTGGCACAGTTGGACTAGGTTCGATTTATGTCTTGTACCTCACGTGGGAGTTGGAGAGGGTTAATCGTTGCGGCGAGAAGAATATCAAGCACGAAATCCTAAATTCGAAATGCGAAACAAATACTAAATTCGAATAACCAAATGACAGAAACGAACCGGTAATACTAACGATTGCTTTTATGGCATTTGGTGTTTACCTCTGTTTGTGGTTTTAACGGGTTTAGAATTTTTGTCATTCGAATTTGTTTCGATATTCGTGTTTCGAATTTCGAGTTTATATCCGTTTTTTAGAATGGTTTCTAGGCTTCTTTTCCGATCCCAAGTACTTCCCGGCAGTAGCGAATACTTTTTTTGATGGTGTCCAACTCGAGACGCAGGGTGGCCTCTTTGTCTTCCAGGCTGAAGCCCATTTCCGTTTCGATGTTGATCCGGTTGCCGGGTGAGTGTTCTCTCAGCAGGTTGTAGGCGGCCTGCATATCGATGTCACCATCTCCAACAGCCACGCCCCTGACCCGGAAGCCGTCCCGGCGAAACTCGACCCGGTCATCCCTGAAGTGGTTGGTGAAAGCAACCGGAGCCAGGTTTTCGATTGCTTTCATCGGGTCTTCAGCCACGTGCCAGGCGTTCATCGTGTCGATACAGGCCCCGACAAAGGGATGGTCGACCTGTTCGAGAACCCACAGGATCTCTTCTGAAAAACTGTCGCAGTGATTTTCAAGGGCCAGGCGAATGTCATACGATTCCGCCCGGGGCGCTACTCGCTGCAGACGTTGCGCTGTCTCCTCGAGATAGGGCTTGACCTTCGGGTGAAAGCGGCTGCCGGCCCGGGGCCGCGGCCGGGGAATTTCCATGCCGACCTTGAGCACGTCGGCACCAATGGCCCGGGCGGTTTCCAATCCTGCAGCCAGGTCGTGCTGGATACCGATGCCGAAACAGCCCAGATCGAGGGACATATTATATACCAGGTAAAGGCCTTTTGCGGCTGCGGCGGCGCCCACTTCCGTCAGGTAGGACTCTTCCAGGTTTTCTAGGACGCCGTCATCCAGGTGAAACCCTTCCAGGCCAAGCTCGAGGCCCAAGTCGAAGAGTTCAAAGGTGCTCAGCTGTCTTTCCCAGGGCAGTTTGAATCCAGCCCAGGCCTGACCGATCCCGTGCATATACAAGCTGTAAGTGTGCAGTCCCAGGCGCATTGCCGGCGAACTGTTGTTAGTGGTGTCTATCACGATGCTCCAATTTTCAGGACATCCCGGCAGAAGGCGATACTGCGTTTCAGGGCGGCTCGCTCCATATCAAGGGCCTTTTGCATGTCGTCGCGGGGACAATCCAGGTCGAGTTCTATGTTTATGCGCTGCATGGCAGGGTTGGCACTGATCAATTCATAGGCGGTTTCCATATCCAGGTCACCTTCGCCCACGGCAGCCCCGGTGAGCCGGAAACCCCACGGTTCGATGATGATCAGATTGTCCCGGAAATGGTTTGTAAAGGCCCGGGGCGCCAGGTTGCGGATGGCCGTGATGGGATTTTCCGTCACGTGGAGGGCATTCACGGTATCGATGCAGGCCCCGACCAGCGGGTGATCGATCTTGTCCAGCAGCCAGAGCACTTCCTCGGAAAATGCGTCGGTGTGGTTTTCCAGGGCCAGTTTTACTCCGGTTTTTTCTACCTGCGGCAGGGCCCGGCGCACCTTTGCCATCACATCTTCCAGCTGGCGCTTTACGTCGGGATGAAATTTGCTGGCCGCCACCGGCCGGGGGCGGGTGATGTTCATGCCGATCTTGGCGATATCCGCACCAATACTGTGGGCAACGGCAACGCCCGCCTCGATATCCTGTTGGACGCTGGCATCATAGTGCCCGCTTTGCAGGGCAAAATTATACTCCAGATACAGGTCCCGGGCGGCGGCATAATCCTTTACCCGGTCAAAATAAGGTGCATTCATTTCATCGAAGGCCTTGGCATCCAGGTGCAGGCCCTCCAGGCCCAGCGTGACCACATAATCCAACATTTCAAACAGGGTGAGCTGACGGTCCCACGGCAATTTAAAACCGGCCCAATCTTCGGCTACTCCGTGATGGTACAGGCTGTAGGTGTGCATACCCAGGCGCATGGTATTCTCCTCTGAAAACACTTTTACGTTAACTAAGTGAACAGCCGGGGAGTTTTTGTCGTCATGCCGGTCCCGGATCAGGTCCGGGATGACGAATCCGGCATCCAGGGACGATTTCTTTATACGGACTGGATCCTGGCTTTTGCCAGGATGACGGGCATTCAGTGAGAAAACTCCCCGATCCCTGAATTAGTTAATTTTCCGATGCCATCATAACGCTGTCCGGTCGGCCGATCAGGCTGGCTGCGATGGTTCGGCCTAAAAAGACCGGGTCTCCGGCGGCCGTGTTCGGAATGCGGTCTTCGGTTTTAAACGCGACGTCCCGGCAGCTGGTGCCGGCCGCAGCCGCACGCTGCCGGACGATGCGGGTCAGTTCATCCCGGGCAAACCGGTCGGCTGTTTCAAAGGCGTCGAATTGACGGTTGCCGGCGATCCCTTCCACCCGGAAACCGCCTAACTCGTCGGGTACAATGTGCACGTGTTTACGAATGACCACCTGGCTGGTGATGGCCCCGATAGCGTTGGCCACATCCGCGTCTTCGGGGATGATGGCCTGGGTCCCCAAGGGTTCTACGGCGGTTGGTAGAAAATGGCGGATAGGTGCGCCGACCCCGATAACCGGACGTTTGAGGTTAATGGAGACTTCGTAAAGAGGGTTGTCTCCGGCCAGCAGGGTGTCAATCAAGGTCTGGCAAACCGGGCAGTCATCCAGCGCGGCTGGGTCAATCTCTGAGTCCAGTTGCCGTTTCAGCAGTTCCAGGGCCAGGCGCCGAACCCCCATCTTCAGCAACTTTCGGACCATGTCCGCCGGTTCCTGACCGGCCAGGGCGGCAAACAGGCGGTAATAGTCATGGGCCGCTTGCGTGTCCCATCTTGTAAACTCACCGGTGATATGCAGCAGGTCCGTCAGCGTGAGGCCGCAGCGCTGTACGTGGAAGGTTTCTTCCAGTCGTTGCAGGGGCAGGGCGTCTGCGGAATAACCGCCCATTTCCTGGAGCAGTTCGGCAATAGAGTAAGGACGGTCCTGCAGTCGGCCCAGGAGTTTTTTTTCAGCCGGCGACATGGCCGCGTTTTGCTCAGCACCAGTCAGGGCCAGCACTTGCAGGCGGCTGCCGCTGCTACCCGGTTTGGGCGGATTGTTTTTCAGAAAGGCCAGGGCCGCCGGCGTCCCGCTGTAATGAGAGCCCAGCCACGCTATGGGCGCTACTCTGCGAGGGCCGATGCGGAACACACCTTTTTCGAATCCGATCAAACTGTCCCCACCCAGTCCGACCGTGCGGATCTCGAGCGCTTGTACATGGGTTCGGTGCCCGCCGACATTGGCCCCCTTCGCGTTGAGGCTTACCAGGTTGTCTGCCAGGGCGGCCGTATCGGTTGTCGTACCGCCCATGTCCACGACCAGGGCATCTTTGATCCCGGTCAGGTACCGGGCACCGGCCACACTGGCTGCGGGGCCGGAAAGAATCGTTTCAACCGGTCTTTGCCTGGCCAGGGCGGCACTCATCAGGGTCCCGTCCCCTTTCACGACCACGGTCGGCGCCTTTATACCCATGGCCGCCAGGACGTTTCCAAGATCTGCCAGCAACCCGGTTAAACGCGGCACAATGCGGGCGTTGAGCAGGGCGGTGACTGCCCGCGTGTGAAAGTTCAGATTGTCGGATAGCTCATGGCCGCAAATGACAAACAGCCCGGTCTGCTGCTCCAGGATTTCCTTGACCTGAAGTTCATGGGCCGGGTTGACGGCGCCGGCATACCCCGACACGGCAAAAGCGGTCACGGCAAAGTCGGCCACCATCCGGTCGGTGACCCGTTTGATCTGTTCCGGATCTATGGACGTGATTTCCCGCCCGCTGATATCCAGCTGCCCCTGAAGAACGGCTTGCGGCTGGTAGGCAATCACGTCGGTGGGATCAAGATCGTGCGGCGGCATGAGCAGCATGCCGACTCTCTGGCCTTCATCTTCAACGATGGCGTTGGTGGCCAGGGTGGTGGACAGGGAAACCAGTTCCACCCGCTGCAGTTTATCCTGGTCCAGTTTCTGCAGCGCCCGGTGGATGCCCTGGGTAAAATCCCACTTGGTGGTCAGGGCTTTGCTTTTGCCCAGGGTTTTATTTTCGGCCAGACTATAAATTACGGCATCTGTGTAGGTGCCGCCGGCATCGATACCCAGACCGGTCTTTATATGGGCCTTGGAGGATGGTTCCCGGTCTTCGATTTCTATTCCGACGGCCTGATCCGGTATCAACGCTGAGTCATCGCTTGGCCACAGGGGGTTGGCTGCCAGGGTGGATCGGATGGGATCGAACCCGATGACATGTTCGGGCGGGACCTTCAGGATCTCGGCAGTCGACTGTTGGACGGTGAGCATCTTCTTGAACAAGGTCCGGCTGCCCTGTATTTTTTCGTAGCGCCAGTTGTATTGGGCCGCCATCTCCCGCGCCAGGCGTTCGTACCGGGCTGAGGCACCCGCGCCGGTTTCGATAAACGCCGCCCGCTGGTAATTATTCTGCCAGGAGTTGAGAAACTCAAAGGTCTGCTGGGCCGCCGGCTCCCCGTGCTGAGCCGCCAGTTCATCGAAGTCGAGTTTTTGATCGCCGTAGTATGTCCAACGGCCTTTCTGGGATCCGGGTTCGGTTTTCTCCCGGCACCACCCGGTGGAGAGATAATAGGTGCCCGGGTATTTTTTGAATTCCCGTTGATAGGCCCGGTCGCCGCCCAGGAAAAGGGCGATGCAGTCATGCACCCGGGGCAGGATCAAGGGCACGGTGCGGGCCTGCACACCGATGGTGCCTTTGCCGCAGATGCCGTATCCGATGACAATGCGGTCGCAGGCAGCGTTCACGGAAAGTTCGTCGATGGCGGCTTGGAGTTTATCACGGAGCAGTTGCGGGTTGTTGTGCAATCCGGCTTCCAGGAATTTGAAGTCGACATTGAGCCCTAATTCGGCCGCGCTCTGTTTTAGATCGACAGCCAGAACGGCACAGGCAATGATGTGGGTTTTTTTATTCAAGCCGATTTCCTACTTTTGCTTGGGTAAAACGTATTAATGCTTGCTGATCTTTTGTATTGTCTTGTTACTTTTCTTGTGCGTACAAGAAAAGTAACCAAAAGAAAACGCCGGGGTACGGTTCATAGACATAGGTAACACATAAGTACAAGGACATAGGTGGCACATTTACAGTATAGAAGCTTC
>Ga0126333_1000083_pt1 | contig 31117 bp, 19 predicted proteins | sample InaspJWI54metaG_FD_94488 | JGI IMG/M metagenome (GOLD analysis project Ga0126333, IMG submission 94488) | Marine gutless worms symbiont microbial communities from Oahu, Hawaii - Inanidrilus sp. 2 OAHU.JWI-54 metaG | ecosystem: Host-associated > Annelida > Digestive system > Unclassified | place...
CGGCCAGTTCGAGACCCTGGCCGTGGGGGCCAGCACCACCGACAGTTTCGCTTACACGGTCAGTGACGGCCAGGGCGGCACCGACACGGCCACGGTGACGATCACCATCACCGGCACCAACGATGCACCTGTAGCGGTGGATGATGCAAACACCACCAGTGAAGACACTCCGATTTCTTCTGTTTTAACCTTGCAATCCAATGACACTGATATCGATGGAGACTCCTTATCGGTTGATGTCAGCAGTGTAGGGACTTTTGCTACTACTCAAGGCGGAACCATTGTAGTCGCAGCTGACGGCCATTACACCTACACTCCGGCAGCTGCCTTTACAGGCATTGACACTTTTGATTATACGGTCACTGATGGCACTTTGACCGATACAGGAACACTAAGTATTTCAGTCGGCGCTACCAATGATGATCCTGTTGCTACCGACGACACCGGCGCCGTGGACGAAGATGCCACCTTGACGGTTGCGGCTATTAACGGCGTTCTCCAAACCAACGACACCGACCCGGACGGCGACACCCTGACCGTGGGCGCTATCCGTACCGGACCCGAAGCGGGCTCAGGTACTGCCGGCACCCTCGGTTCCGGCTTAACCGGCACCTATGGTACCCTGACCCTCAACGCGGACGGCAGCTACACATATGTCGCTGACCAGGCTGCGGCTGATGCGTTAGCCACTGGCGTCACCGCCACAGACACTTTTACCTATACAGCTTCCGACGGCAAAGGTGGCACAGATGCTGCTGAAATCGTCATCACTGTCACCGGCACCAACGATGCCGCCACGGTTTCTGCGGCCACCCAGGTCCTCACCGAGACCGACGTGCCGGTTACCGCCTCCGGGACGCTGACCAGTTCCGATGTCGACAACCCCGATAATGCCTTCACCGCCGAGACCATCAACGGCACCATCGGCACGCTCACCATTGACGCGGCCGGGGCCTGGACCTTCACGGCCAGCAGCGCCTATGACAACCTCAATGTGGGCGACAGCGTCAACGAGACCTTCACGGTCTCCAGTATCGACGGCACGGCCAGCACAGTCGCCATCACCATCAACGGCACCAACGATGCCGCCACGGTCTCTGCGGCTACCGAGGTCCTGGCCGAGACCGACGCGCCTGTCACCGCTTCCGGCACGCTGACCAGCACCGATCCGGACAACACCGACAACACCTTTACCGCCGATACCATCGTCGGCACCATCGGCACGTTTACCATTGACGCGGCCGGTGCCTGGACCTTTACCGCCAACAGCGCCTATGACAACCTCAACGTGGGCGACAACGTCAACGAGACCTTTAATGTCACCAGTGTCGACGGTACGGCCAGCACAGTGGCTATCACCATCAACGGCACCAACGATGCCGCCACGGTTTCGTCAGCCACCGAGGTTCTGGCCGAGACCGACGTGCCCGTCACCGCCTCCGGCACGCTGACCAGTAACGATCCGGACAATGTTGATAACACCTTTACCGCCGATTCAATCGTCGGCACCATCTGCACATTCACCATTGACGCGGCCGGCGCCTGGACCTTTACCGCCAACAGCGCCTATGACAACCTCAATGTGGGCGACAGCGTCAACGAGACCTTTAATGTCACCAGTGTCGACGGCACGGCCAGCACGGTCGCCATCACCATCAACGGCACCAATGATGCCGCCACGGTATCTGCGGCCACCGAGGTCCTGACCGAGACCGACGCGCCCGTCACCGCCTCCGGTACGCTGACCAGTTCCGATGTCGACAACCCCGACAATACCTTTACCGCCGAGACCATCAACGGCGCCATCGGCACACTCACCATTGACACGGCCGGGGCCTGGACCTTTACCGCCGGCAGCGCCTATGACAACCTCAACGTGGGCGACAGCGTCAACGAGACCTTTACAGTATCCAGTATCGACGGCACCACCAGCACGGTCGCCATCACCATCAACGGCACCAACGACGGCGCGGTGGCCGCCAACGCCTCCGCGGGCACCAATGCAGACACCGTCCTCAACGGCAATGTTCCGTTGGCCACGGATGTCGATGGTACCATCGATCCCAACGGCTATGCCCTGGATACCGATGTGGCCGAAGGAACCCTGACCTTCAATGCCGATGGGTCCTACAGTTTCGATCCGGGCAGTGACTTCGACAACCTGGCCACAGGCGCCACCCGCAACGTGACCTTCAGTTACACGGCCACCGACAACGACTCCAGTGTCAGTGCGCCTGCCACGGTGACTATCACCGTCACCGGTACCAATGATCTCTTGGCCGCCACTGATCCGCCGCCGCCGCCACCGATAGACGACACGGACCCCGACCCCATAACCCCGCCCGAGCCGGAGCCGGAACCCGAACCGGGGCCGGAGGAACCCCCGCCGACAGAAGAGGAAGAAGACGCTTCCCCGGATGCCGATGACTTGATCGAAGAGGAATCGGATGATAACGTAACGGAGATTCAAGCGACCGCCGCCGGAACCGTGTCGACACAACAAAGACTCGTTTCGAACTCGCTGCGGGAGTTTGTGCAGCGGACCATCCAAAGCTTGAGCTTTGCACTGGACACCGATGTCGAATTGGGGGGTGCCCGGACAGCGTCGCCCGATACACAACCGGAATGGTCGGTTGTGCCGCCCCGGGCGGCTTCCATGGCCCTGGGAACCGGACTGACCGAATTGGGTGTTCAGACGATCCGGGCCCTTGATTTCCTTGAAAATTCGCTGGATGGGCTGAAACAGGAAGCAGAGAACGAGATGGCATTCAACCAGATGGCGGCCAGCTCTGCGATTGCCGTAACGACCGGTCTGTCAATCGGATATGTAGCCTGGCTGCTTAGACGCGGCGTACTGCTAAGCTCCCTGCTCTCTTCCATGCCGGCCTGGCGATTTCTGGATCCGCTGCCGGTATTGGCCGGCAAATTTGAGGACGATGAGGAGACCGACGAAGAATCCCTGGAGACCATCATCGAGCAGCCGGGGCCTACGTCCGCCGATGAAGCCCCGGAAGAGGCAGTTGATGCTAAAGATGCAAAGGAAACGTAATTAATGGGAAGTTTGAGCGTCAAGTTCCGCGTGGTTGCCGGAATGGTCGGCCTGTTGATCAGCCTCATCTTTATGGCCCTCTATCTCGGCATCATCCCGGATCGGATCGAGGCGGTACGGGAGGGACGAAGGTCTCTGGCCGAAGCGGTTGCCGTGCACAGTGCGGCCCTGGTCATGAAGACCGACTTTCGGCGCCTGGAAACCGATTTGGAATTGATTGCCGGTAGAAACCCCGACCTGCTATCCCTTGCCCTGCGACGGGCGGATGGTCGCAGCCTGATTGCGATCGGCGCTCACGAAGGGCACTGGCAACCCATGGAGAAAGGCTTTACCAAAGCCAACCAGATCCGGGTACCCATCTCCGACGGAAATCAAAACTGGGGTCAGCTTGAGCTGCGCTTCAAGCCCCTGCATGAAGAAGGACTCAAAGGGATCCTGCAAAGACCATGGGTCCAGATCGCACTGTTCCTCGGACTGGGATGTTTCGTGGCCTTCTACCTGTATCTGGGCCGGGTGCTGCGCCAGCTGGACCCCTCCCAGGCGATCCCCGGAAGGGTGCGGGCCGCCCTTGACACCATGGCGGAGGGGTTGCTGGTCGTTGACCCGAAAGAACAGATCGTCCTTGCCAACAAGTCTTTTGCCGACCTGCTGCAAAGATCGCCGGAGTCATTGCTCGGCCTCAAGGCCGGCGAGTTGCCCTGGATCGACAAGGAGGGAAACAAGATAGCCAGAGAAGAGCGTCCCTGGATCGGAGCGCTGGAACATGGGGAACTGCAGACCAACCGTATGTTGCGGATGCATGTTGCGGATGAAGAGTGGCGGACCTTTAACGTCAATTGCGCGCCGGTGATCGGTTCCGCTGAAAAATCCGCGGGCGTGCTCATATCCTTCGACGATGTGACGCAGCTAGAGAAAAAAGAGATCGAACTGCGCAAATCCAAGGAAGAAGCCGAAACCGCCAACCAGGCCAAGAGCGTGTTTCTGGCCAGCATGAGCCACGAAATCCGCACCCCCATGAATTCCATTCTCGGATTCACGGAAATCCTCAAGCGCGGCTATGCCCACACCAAGGAAGAGACTCGGCGGCATCTCAACACGATTCATTCCAGCGGGAAGAACCTGCTGGCCTTGATCAATGACATTCTGGACCTGTCCAAAGTGGAGTCCGGTCACGTCGAGGTGGAAAAGACCTGGGACGAACCCCATCGGATTGTTCAGGAGGTCCTGCAGACCCTGAAGATCCAGTCGGATGCCAAAGGACTTTATCTGCGCTTCAATGCCGAGAGTGCCCTGCCGGAAAAAATCGAGACCGATCCGGCCCGCCTGCGCCAAATTATTTTCAACCTGGTGGGCAACGCCATCAAGTTCACGGATACGGGCGGTGTGACGGTTGTCCTGCGCTGCGAAGAAAACCGCGGCGGACCCCGCCTGATTGTCGATATTACCGACACCGGCATCGGGATCCCGATGGACAAGATCGAGAGCATATTCGACCCCTTTACCCAGGCGGATTCCTCGATAACACGGCAATTCGGCGGAACGGGCCTCGGCCTTTCCATCAGCCGTAAATTTGCCCGGCTGCTGGGCGGTGATATCCGGGTGTCCAGTCAACCTGGCAAGGGCAGCCTGTTCAGGGTGATTCTGGCCGCGGGCGACCTGACATCAATATCCTTTCTCCAACCCGAGGAGATGGCTTTGACCCTGGATGCTATCGGCGAAGAAAAGCCGGACCAGTGGCGGCTGAACAAGGCGCGCGTCCTGGTGGTTGAAGACGGTGCTGAAACCCGGGAACTCATCCGGCTGCTGCTCGGCCAGGCGGGCATCGATATAGTCGAGGCGGAAAACGGGCTGGAAGGCGTCAAAAAAGCGACGGCCGCATCCTACGACGTCATTCTGATGGATGTGAACATGCCGGTCATGGACGGTTTTACCGCGGCCGGGAAAATGCGGCAAAAAGGTGTGCAGTCGTCGATCATCGCCATGACTGCCAACGCCATGAAGGGCTTTGAGCAGGAGTGTCTGGATGCGGGCTACTCGGGGTACATCCCCAAGCCCCTCGATATCGATCAGTTCATGCGTCTGATGGTGGATCTCGTGGGCGGCAAGCAGATCCCGGAAACGGAAGCGGCCTCCCCCGTGAATGGCGCACCACCTAAAATCGCTACCGGTCCGGAAAAGCCAGACGCACTGACGCCGCTCGTATCCAATCTGCCGAGCGATAACGCGGCCTTTCAGAAAATCATCTTGAAATTTATGTCCCAGCTGCGTGTCAAACTGAAAACCGCACTGCAGGCCAGGCACCAGAACGACCTCACAGAAGTGGCCGCCTTCGCTCACTGGCTCAAAGGAGCGGGCGGTACCGTGGGATTCGCTGAATTTACCGAGCCGGGCAAACAGCTCGAAGAATTGGCCAAGGCAGGGGGTGACGAATCCGAAATGGCGGCGGCCTGGAAAACGATTCGCAAGCTGATCGACCGTCTCAACTTAACCGAAAAAACGATGAGGGCAGCTGCCGTCGACGCTGACAGGCCCGTCTCGGCACCGGTATCGATGGATGCCCCGCCACCGGACGAAACCGCGGGTGACGCAGCAAAACCGCTGATATCGCGCTATGCCAAGCTCCCGGAATACCAGCCGACGATTCACCTTTTCATCTCAACGCTTGATGAATACATGCCAAAAATGGAGCAGGCTCATGCGCAGGGAGATTGGGAGCAGTTGGTAACCTTGTCACACTGGCTGAAAGGGGCCGGCGGTACGGTGGGCTTTGATGCGTTTACGAAACCGGCCGCGGACCTTGAAAAATTTGCCAAGGCCAAGCAGGCGGACCTTGCCGGCAGAGCGATGGCAGAGGTCAGAAAGCTGAAGAACGCAACCCAGCCGCCGGATGCCATCACGGATAATGTGGAGACGGCACCAAGCGTATAGTCCTGCATCCATAAATCTCTTGTCTGGTGGTGATACCGGGAAAGCGGTTATTAAAACATATAATTTCGAATGTCGAATATCGAAATCCGAAACAAAAAGGCAAATCACAATGACCAAAAGAAACAAACAAAACCCTGTCAATATGAACGGTAGACTGCTGTTTTTGTCATTTGGTCATTAAAATTTGCGGCTTTCGCCTTGAGAACATTCCGAATTTGTTTGCGGCGTGCGCCTTGAGGAAATTCCGAACTCGTGCTTTGTATTTCGAATTTAATAATCCCCAAAAACCAGGATAGAACTATGCAGGTGGGACGATTCATTACAGCCTGCTGAGTAGAGAGTTTAGCTTTTTGACCGGTATTGTTAGACAAATGACCTAAAATATTATAAAAGTCCACTCATGCTTGCCAAATTCAAATCAAGCCTGTTCCTCATCATGATCAGCGGGTGGGTGGCTGTCAGCCCCACCAATTCCTACGCGCTGGAAGTTCAGGCCGTCACCATGCCCAGCGCGGAGATCACCCTCTCCTTTGTCGTTTCCGGGAAAATCGCCGACATTCTCGTCAAAGAAGGCGACACCGTGGAAAAGGGCGCCCTGCTGGCGGCGTTGCATGATAATCCCGAAAGAATTCAAACCGAGCAACTGAAGGTTCAGGCCACTGACAAGACCCGCATCTTATCGGCCAAAGCGGAGCTGGCCCAAAAAATGGTGGACCTGGAAAAGTTCGAGGCAGCCAGCCAAAAAGGGGCGGTCAGCGAATGGGAAGTCGCGCAGATGAAACTGAGCGTCCAAATGGCGAAGCTTGCCCTCCAGGCGGCGAAGATCGAACAAGAGCAGTTTCAGCGCCAGTATTCACAGGCCGTCCAGCAGCTCAAACGCATGCGCATCGTAGCCCCGATACCGGGGCGCGTCGAAAAGGTCTTCGTAGAGGCCGGTGAAGGTGTTGAAAAACTCGGACCGGTGGTTGTACTTGTCAAGACCGACCCGCTCTGGCTCGATGTCCCGGTCCCCCTACCCCAGGCAAAACAAATGGCCGTGGGACAACGCGCGGCGGTCCTGTTTCCAGGGAATCCAACCGCTACATCAGCAGATGGACGGATTGTCTACATCTCGTCCGTCGCCGATGCGGCCAGCGATACCCTGCGGGTCCGCGTCGAGGTGGGCAATGTTTCCGATCGGCCGGCAGGCGAGCGGGTGACCGTCGATTTTCCGCAAATTCGAACCAGTAAGGTTGCGGACTCTTCCCCAAATTGAAGACGATGAGCGAAATGCAGCGAACCGACGGGGTATTCAACAGGGTCCTCACGCAGGTCCTCGCCGCGCAATGCCGACAGGTGCAGGCCGCTGGCGGCGCAATGTTGCGACTTGTCGAAAACAATAGCCCGGCCGTCCTGGCAACTTTTCCGCCTTCCGCTTCCGATGACACCAGACCCAAATGGATCGCCCCTGCCCTGGACACCTGCCGGGAGGTCTTTTCCAACGGTAAACCAGCCATTGTGGCGGGAACAGCTCAGCCGGGGTCTGACGCGCCCATTGGGAACCACATTATTTTCATCCCGGTTATAAAAGAAAACTCTATCCGGGCGGTGGCTGCCTTCCTCGTCCCTGAGGAAGACCCTCAAAAACTTGAGGTGCTGGCCAAGCAGCTGGAAAGCACGGCCCTTTTGCTGGAACACAGTGAACTTGAACTAACGCTGGTAAACCATCGGCAGGCACTTGCGCGCCTCAACCTGGCGCTGGGTGTCATCGCGGTGTGCAACCAATCGAGCCACTTCACGAGCATGGCCATGGCACTGTGCAACGCCCTGGCCGAAAAGTTACGCTGCGACCGCGCCAGCCTCGGCGTTTTGAAGGGGCGCTACGTGCGCGTCCACGCCATGAGCCGCACCGATACATTCCGCCGGGAGATGAAGCTGATCCAGGACATCGAGGCAGCCATGGAGGAATGCCTGGACCAGGATGCAGACATCATATTCCCGGCGACACCTGAGACCACGCTTGTCCAACGAGCCGCCCGGCAGCTGTCCGAGCAGCACGGTCCCGCCGCCATTCTCTCTCTACCCTTGCGCCGGGACGGTGAACCGGTCGCCGTCATACTGCTCGAGCGCCCAAGCGACCATCCGTTCGCCGATCAAAATGAGTTCGAAGCGATCCGTTTGGCCTGTGATCTGTGTGCGCCGCGATTTTTTGAGTTGCGGGACCACGGCCGTTGGTTTGGAGCCCGCTGGGCTGCCGCCATTCGCAAACGGGTCGGATCGATTCTCGGGCCCCGCCACATCGGCCCCAAGCTGGGAGCCGGCTTTGTTCTGCTCGCAGCCCTGTTTCTGTTGTTTGCCAAGGGAGACTACCGTATCGATGCGCCGTTTGTTTTTGAGCCGTCCATCAAGCAATCCGTGGTGGCGCCGTTCGATTCGTTTATTAAGCGGGTGGCGGTTGATCCCGGCCAGGTGGTCGAAGCCGGCCTGACCACCCTGGGTGAACTGGAATCGTCCGACCAGCGGTTGCAGGTGGCCGCGCTGAAAGCCGAGCAGCTGGGATACCGGAAGCAGCGCGCCGCCTCGATGCGTGACGGGAAAGCGGCCGAAACACAAATGGCCGAAGCCCAGATCGAAAAATTGGCGGCGGAAATCCGCCTGGTCGAGCGCCATATCGAACAGGCCACCCTGGTTGCCCCGATCACTGGACGGATCGTCTCAGAGGATCTCAAACACCGGCTCGGAGCGCCTGTCGAAACAGGCGCTATTTTATTTGAGATCGTCCAGCTGGAGCAGCTGCGTGCGGAACTCTTCGTTCCGGAGGAGTCGATCCTGCTGGTAGAGGAAGGCCAGGCAGGGGAACTGGCCGCGGTCGGCCATCCCAATCAGAAAATCCGTTTCGTGGTCGAACGCATCAACCCCATAGCCGAAGTGGTCGAACAGCAAAATTCGTTCAGGGTGCGCGCCCGCTTGAGCGAACGGCCGGACTGGATGCGACCGGGCATGGAAGGACAGGCCCGCATCGAGGTGGGGAAAAAGCACTACGCCTGGATCTGGACCCACCGGGTGACGGATTGGTTGAGGATGAAGCTGTGGCTCTGATCCGATTTGATGAACCGCTAAACAAGCTCATTTCCCCCAGCCTGGCGTGGGAGCCATTAATTTCTTTTCAGAATAAGCGCAAGACCCAGAAGCAGGTGCTGTATATATAAATCACATGTAACGCGTTTCATGTCGTCATGCCGGCGGAGGCCGGCATCCAGGAAAGTTTCCTTCTGTGGCCTGGATTCCGGCCTTCGCCGGAATGACGGGTATTGAAAGTGCCTGCTTTTTTGGCCATTTAAAACCGTATATTTACGGAAAGGCTTGCGGTGACGGATACACACCCCACATCCAACGAACCCTGGGATAGGGTCGCCAACTTAACCCCGCGGTTGCTCCCGGCGGTAAATGTGCACCGTCAGCACTTTAGGGGCGCCCTGTGGTACGTCCTGCAAAATCCGGCCAACAACGATTATTTTCGGCTCAGCAGCGGGGCCTACCATTTTGTGGCCATGCTCGACGGCCGTCGGTCCGTGAATCAGGTATGGCAGCAGTGCATGGACACCTTCAATGACGCCGCACCGACCCAGGGTGAAATTGTCGAGCTACTGTCCCGGCTTTTTGCCACCAACCTGCTCCACGGCGATGTGGCCCCGGACGCGGAAGCGTTGTTTCGACGGCGCCGGAGTCGCCAGTGGCGCGAAGTAAAGGGCTTTGTGCGCAGCTTTCTCTTTATCCGGATTCCCCTGTGGGATCCGGATCGGTTCCTCGACCGGTGGGTTCCGGTTTTCGGAAAACTCTTCACGGGGTATGGATTTGCCCTTTGGGGCGCCCTCATTTTGGCGGGATTGTGGGCGGTCGGCGGCCACACCAAAGATCTGACCCGGCAAGCAGCCGGCGTCCTGGACCCGCAGAACATACCGTTGTTGTACCTGGCGTTGGTCCTGCTCAAAATTTTTCATGAAATGGGACATGCCGTTGCCTGTAAACGGTTCGGAAAATTGGCCGGTGCCGGTGGAGAAGTCCACCAGATGGGGGTGACCTTACTTGTCTTTACCCCGCTGCCCTATGTCGAGGCGTCGAGCGCCTGGGCGATCCGCAGTAAATGGCATCGGATTGTTGTCGGGGCCAGCGGCATGCTGGTCGAGCTGGCCATTGCGGCGGTGGCCGCCATCGTCTGGACTTCGACAGCCGAAGGGACCACCTTGCATGCCCTCGCCTACAATGTGATGTTCATCGCCAGTGTCTCCACGCTGCTCTTCAACGGAAACCCGTTTCTGCGCTACGATGCCTATTACATTCTGCTGGACCTTATCGAAATCCCAAACCTGGATTCCCGGTCGAAAGCCTACCTGGTTTATCTCTTCAAACGCCATCTGTGGGGCGTCCCGCGAGCCCATGACCCGAGCCATACCTCGGGAGAAAAGCCCTGGCTGGTGATGTATGCCGCGTTGGCCATGCTCGTGCGGATAGCCGTGTCCGCGGCGATCGTAATCTTCCTGGGCAGCCGGTTCTTCCTGCTCGGCATTGGCGTTGGACTTTTTATGGTATACAACTGGGTATTGCTTCCCCTCGGGAATCTGCTGCGGTACCTGGCGACCGCTTCCGAACTGGTGCGGGTCAGAACACGGGCGGTAGCGACCACCGTCGCCATCGGGATGCTGCTGGCGGCAACCGTGGGTGTCTGGCCGGCCCCGGATCGCCTGCGCATAGAGGGGGTGGTGGAACCGGTCAGCTACGCGGTCATCCATATGAAAACCGATGGGTTTGTAGAAGATTTTTTACCTTCCGGCCGGCAAACCAGTCCCCAGGGCCCCATCCTCATTACGGCGGCTTCACCGGTCTTGGAGAGCCGGCGTGCCCAGCTCGCGGCTGAACTCAGCCGACTGCAAACTCGGCGCAAGCATGCCCAGTCCCAGGAACCGGCCGCAGTCCAAATCACGGAAGAAAAATTGGTGGCGTTGGGAGAACAAATTGAACGCAACCGGCAAGAGATAGCGAATCTCAAGCTGCCCGCCCCTGTCAGGGGTACCTGGGTGGCACCGGATATCGATCGCGCAAAGGGGCTGTACCTGAAACAGGGCGAGTTTGTCGGAACTGTTGCGGACCTGGATCGGATGCGCATCCGGGCAGTGGCCGGCCAGACGGTCGCTGCCCAGCTGATCCGCGAAGCCCGCCCGCTCGTTGCGATCAAAGTGACGGGCAGCCGCAAAGGTCCCTGCGCGGACGTATAGAGACCATCATTCCAGCCGGTCAACAAAGGCTTCCTTCGGTGGCACTTGGTTTTGCCGGCGGTGGATCGATCCGGACCGCCCTGGATGACCCGGAGGGGCGCCAAACAGCCGAACCGTTTTTTGAAATTCTTGTTGCTCCTGAGACACCGGTAAACATGCGCTTGATGCCGGGTCAGAGCATCGTGCTGCGGTTGGAAACGGCACCGAAGCCGTTGATTGTGCAGGCCTACAAATCATTTCAACAGCTATTTCAAAGGAGGTTTCAGGCCTGAGGTGAGCCTCAGCCCCCGTATCGCCTGTATGGGAACTCGATGGTGCCTGCCTTCGGGCAACGGGCTGCACGCGACCGGAGCGCGCCGAGCAGGCCGCTGTGAAACGTCACGGAGAGGACCAGGCTTTGGGTTGCCCCTCAAAGGGCTTTGCTAAAACCAAAAAGCAAAAGCTGGCATCGCGCAGAGACGCGGAGCCGCAGAGAAAGGCAAAACCAGAATTTCGTCGCACTATCGTGCGAATAACCGTTTCATGCACACAGCAACAGCAATCTTATGGTTTTACCCGGCGAAGCCGGTAAAATATGTGGGTTTCTCTGCGTCTTTGCGTCTCTGCGAGAGAATATGCTTTTACGATACAGCAGATTATCTTTACCTGTTCATGAGGACCAGATTCTATTAGCGGAATAAACATCCCTAAGGGAAATCTATGAATGCTCGCTTGAGGGCTCTATCGAAAGGTCGGAGATCATGATTAAACGCTATCAATCATGGATTGCCGCTGTTCTTTTTCTTTTCATCACTGTCTCCGTAGCCGGAAGTGATACCTACCAACCTGTTCTGGATACCCTGAAAGGCCTGGAGTGGAAATACCGCGATACCAAGGGCAAGATCCATCTGGGCAAAGTCGCGATCCTGATCTATCCCGCCTATACGGTCAAAGCAAGCGAGCGCTACCGGCCGCTCCTCGAGCAGTTGTGCGCGGCCTTGAAAATGCCGACTAGAAAAGAATATGAGATCGTTTTAAAGGGGTTTACGGACACCAGCGGCTCGCCGGTGGACAACCAGCGCATCTCCCTGAAACGGGCGCAGGTTCTGCGAGAACTGCTCATAGAGGACCCCGCCATGGCTCTCGATGCCGGCCGCATTACTGCTGAGGGTCTCGGCGAGACCGACCCGGTGGCTTCCAACCAGACCGCTGCGGGGCGGGAACGCAATCGCCGGGTTGAAATCCATGTATATGGCAATGTGGGCGCGGCTGTCCGGACGATCGCTACGGACCCGGCCGTCGTAGACCCGGTAACCGCCCCAAAGAAAAGCCCAATTACCACCGAAGACGCATCTACAAAGGCCCCGCCGTCTCCGACCACGTCAGAGGCAATGGCATCGCCGGGGCCGCAGACCGTTCAATTGTCGCTGTTCGATGCCATCCGTCATGGACTCGAAAAAAACCAGGAAATTCGGGTTGTTGCCTTTACCCCGCAACAAGCGCAAGAAGGCCTCGCAGATGCACAATCAGTTTTCGATCCCGAATTTTTCACCGAGGGGACGTTCCGGCGGGACCCGAATCTGCAATCGAGCGTAACCCGGGTGGTCATGGAAGATGACAGCCTCGTTCAGTCGGGGATTCGCAAGCCTCTCGGGACCGGCGGCAGCGTCTCCGGTGCCCTGGCTGTGAATTACGGAGATCTGCGCAACGCTGAGCTTGAGCGTACATACCGGTACACGTTTGCCCCGACCTTTGAAATCAGGCAGCCTTTGCTGAAAAATGTCGGCGGCCGGGAAGAAAAGGCCGGCATCAAGATTGCCAATTATCAGGTGGGCATTTCCAAAGAGGCGTTTCGTCGGAAAGTAATCGACATTGCCACCCGGATCTCCAGGTCCTACTGGCAGCTCTACCTGCTCCGCGATTATGTGGTCATCGACCGGCAGAATTTTGAAATGGCCGATGAGGTCTTTCGGCGCGAAACCGTCCGGGTCACGCAAGGCATCTCGCAGCAGCTCGATATCGAGCGGGCCCGCAGCCGGGCCGAGAGCCGGCGGGGGAACCTGATTAAATCGAAAGAGCGCCTGCGGGTAGGCATGGATCAGCTGAAGCTCTTGATCAACTGGTCAAATGTAACCATCGACTCGGATGCCACGATTGCACCCACCGACGAACCGTCTACCAAGCCCGTGGAGGTAAACGCAAAAGAGATCGCTGAAAAGGCGTTCCAGCATCGCCCGGACCTGCTGCAGGCGAAACAGCGGGTGGGTATTCGCAAGGTCGAGGAAGATCTTACCGAGCACCTGAAACTGCCGACCCTGGATGTGTTCGGGCGTTATGCCGTCAGCGGTTACGGCCGGGAGTTCTCGACCGCGGTTGACAATACGGCCGTCAACGACGAGGATGCCTGGGCCGCCGGTTTGAACTTTGAATATCCGATCGGAAACCGCTCGAATGCGGCCAAGGCGCGCCGAAAAAGACTCGAGCGTCGTCAGTCGGAAGAACAGGTTGCCCGCCTGAGAAACCAGATCAAGCAGGAAATCAAGGAGGTACTCACTGCGATCGAGCATGCCAAAGAAAATATCAAGTCCACCCAAATAGCGCGAGAATCCGCCCGAACTGTGGTCGAAGGAGAATTTACGCGGTTCGATATCGGCCAGACGACCAACGTGGAGCTTCTGCGGGCGCAGGACCTGCTGGCCGCCACCAGCCGCAGCTTCATTCGGGCGATTGTGGATTACAATATTGCCCTGGCAGAGCTGAAAAGGGTCCAGGGCGAACTACCCCAGGGGTTCTCGATCGGGGAACTTGAAGGGCAAACGGGAGACTGATCCCGCTGTCCCCTTCCCTCTCTCCAACTACTGGTGAACATTGACAAACTAGCCTTGCTCATCTATAGCTATAACCCATCTCAAATAAGGCAAATAAGTGAGGTTGACTAATTTCGGAATGTTTTCAAGGCGAACGCCGCAAATAAGAAGCACGAAATTCGAAACAAATTCAAAATTCAAAATATCAAATGACAAAAACAGATCCTGCCAGTTTTTAATGACAGGTTTTGTTTGTTTTTTTCGGTCATTATGATTTGCCCTTTTGTTTCGAGTTTCGATATTCGGATTTCGGATTTTTTCTCACCACAAAGCAAAGTTGCGGTAGCGTTATTAAGTAAGAAACTTATAAGACGCAACACCAGTAAACTTCCACCATCCGTTTCTTAGTGGTGTGCCGACGCTGGTACCCATCTGGACGACCGGATACCCGGAGTTGCCATGGACAGAGAAAACAGAAAAAGCATGCAACTGGTCGGTGCATTTTTCCTGGGATGCGTGCTGTTCAACTATCCGATCATTACGCTTTTCAATATTGACAAATTCTTGATGGGGATTCCCTTGCTGTACATCTGTCTTTTCGGCAGTTGGGCGGCACTCATTCTCTTTATCCTGCTGATCATGGAAACCGGCCGGAAGCAGGATAAATCCAATTCCAGATGACCCTTACCGGCATGACCATCAACGCAGTCCGCGAGAGATTCTATGCTTGAAACCGGCGTCATACTGCTGCTTTCCCTGATGTATCTGACCCTGCTTTTCGCCATAGCAACCTGGGGCGATCAGCGGGCGGACGAAGGGCGCAGCATGATCAGCAATCCTTACATCTACGCCCTTTCACTGGCGGTGTATTGTACGGCCTGGACCTTTTACGGCAGTGTTGGGATGGCGGCCAGTTCAGGGCCGTTGTTTTTGACCACCTATCTTGGACCAACCCTTATGGCGACCCTGGGCTGGTTGGTCATCAAGAAAATCCTGCGTATCAGCCGGATCCACCGAATCACTTCCATTGCTGACTTTATCTCTTCCCGGTACGGTAAAAGTCAGGTCCTGGGTGGACTGGTCACCATCATCGCGGTGTTGGGGATTATCCCTTACATCTCCCTGCAGCTCAAGGCGGTCTCTACCGGGTACCTGTTGCTCCAGCAATACCCGGTGATTTACGGCCCCACCCATTTCTCGGATATTCCCGTTCTGCAGGACACGGCTTTTTACATCGCCCTCATCCTGGCCGTATTTGCCATCCTGTTCGGCACCCGCCACCTGGAAACGACCGAACGTCACGAAGGCATGGTGGCGGCCATCGCCTTCGAATCCATCGTGAAACTGGTGGCCTTTTTGTCCGTGGGGATTTTCGTGGTGTACGGCTTGAACGACGGGATTGCCGACATCTTCACCCGGGCGCGCAACATGCCAGAATTGCAGAATATATTTTCGTTTGACAACTACAACATGAATTATGGCGACTGGTTTCTATTTACCTTTCTGTCCATGATGGCGGTTATCTTTCTGCCGCGCCAGTTCCAGGTGACCGTCGTGGAATACGTCAATGAGGACCATCTCAACAAAGCCATCTGGTTGTTTCCCCTCTACCTGCTGGTGATCAACCTGTTCGTGATACCGATTGCCCTGGCCGGGGTGCTCCAGTTTCCAGGGGGCAACTATGATGCGGATAACTTTGTGCTGTCCTTGCCCATGGCCGGCAATCAGCAGGTCCTGGCGCTGTTTGTTTTCATTGGCGGTATGTCCGCCGCAACCGGAATGGTCATCGTGGAAACGGTGGCCCTGTCCACCATGATCTGCAATGACCTGGTCATGCCGATTGTGCTGCGGGTTTCGTTTATCGGTATCGATCATCGCCGCGATCTCTCCCGGCTGCTGCTCTCTATCCGGCGCGGCAGCATTATTGTCGTACTGTTGCTGGGATATGCCTACTTCCGGTTTGTCGGTGAGTTCTACGCCCTGGTTTCCATCGGCATGGTCTCCTTCGCCGCCGTGGCGCAATTTGCACCGGCCATGCTCGGCGGGATATTTTGGAAGGGTGCGAACCGTACCGGTGCCTTCTACGGTCTCCTGGCCGGGTTTTCGGTCTGGGCTTACACCCTGGTCCTGCCCACCCTGGTTCAGGCCGGCATCCTGGACAAGAGCCTGGTCACCGAGGGCCCTTTCGGGATCGCCTTTCTGAAACCATTTGAACTCTTCGGCTTGCAGGGCTTCGGCCATGTGCCCCACGCCGTCTTCTGGAGCATGCTGGCGAATATCTCGTTTTACGTCGGCGGGTCACTGTTCAGCCGTGCTTCAACCATCGAACAGACCCAGGCGGCGTTGTTCGTAGACGTCTTTAAATTCTCGAAACTTTCCGCCGGGTCCGTCATTCCCCGGGGAACCGCTTCATCTCAAGATTTGAAATCGATGCTGGCGCGCTTTCTCGGTCGGGAAAGGGCTGCCAAGGCGATCGAGGAGTACCGACAGTTGAAAGGTGTTAAATGGGATAGATCACCCATCGCCAGCGTCGATATGGTGAGTCACGCCGAGTCTCTGCTCGCCCGGGCCATCGGGACCTCGTCGGCTCACGTGGTCATCGGGACCATCATCACGGAGGAGCCGGTCCGCATCGATAAGGTGATGGAGATGATGGACGAAACCCGCAAGGTCATCACCTATAGCCGTGAACTGGAACAGGCCACGGCTGATCTCAAGGCGGCCAACGAGCGCCTCGAGGAACTCGACCGGCTCAAAGATGACTTCATCTCCACGGTTACTCACGAACTGTGTACGCCCCTGACTTCGGTGCGGTCACTGGCAGAGATTTTGCACGCCAACCCATCCTTAAGCGACCAAAAACACAGGCAATTCACTGCCATTATCATCAAGGAGAGTGAACGCCTGACCCGACTGGTCGGTCAGGTGCTGGACGCCGAGAAGATCGTGTCCGGGAAGATGCAATGGCACTTGGCACCGGTGAACATCATGCATGTTATCCTGGAGGCGGTCGAATCCACACGGCGCCTGATCGAGGAGAAAAAAATCGAACTGACCCTGGACCTGGACGAAAGACTGCCGTCCATTTACGGTGACCACGACCGCCTCATCCAAGTAATGGTGAATCTCATCTCGAATGCGGTCAAATTCTGCCCCCCTTCAAATGGTCTCATGACCATCACCCTGCGCTCGGACAAAAGCAATATCCGTGTGGATGTCAAAGACAATGGCATCGGTATCAGCAAAAAAGACAAGGCTGTTATATTCGATAAATTTCAACAGGTTACGAGCTTGGATACCGGTCGGCCGGCTGGATCCGGCTTGGGACTCAACATCACCAAGCATATCATTGAGTTCCACAAGGGTCGCATCTGGGTAAAGAGCAAACCGGGTAAGGGTTCGACATTTTCGTTTACCATGCCTAAAAAGGAATCGCTGGAATTGGTCCAGACACCGTATGGGGTTTAATTTAGAAAGGGTTCAAGGGGTCGAGGGTTCAAGGGGTCGAGGGAAAACCCAGGGATCAGGAGTCTGGGGTCTGGAGTCGAAATCGAAATCGTTAACCAGGAGATCAGACGTCTGAGGTCGGAGGTCAGAAGGCTTCCCTCCCCTGGCGGGCCGGATCAATTTTGTACCAGCCGTTGAATGAATTCCAAAAATGGCATTTTTATCTTTAAGTGCCCGTAGCGGTACCCCACCCAGGAGAAAATCATGGCTGAAAAAGATGAATACCATGCCACAATTGCCGATTTCATTATGGAAATACCGCTCTTTGACGAGTTGAAGAGCCACGAACTGGGGATCGTGGCCGACCACATGAACTTTTTTGAAATAGATGCAGGCGAAGTCCTTTTCAAAGAAGGCGACCGGGGCGATTACGTCTGTTTTGTGCTCAAGGGCGGCCTGGATGTGGTCAAGGAAACCGGTGTGCCCGGGGAAACCGTTACCATCGCTACCATTGAGCGCAAGCGGTCCATCGGCGAGATGTCCGTCATTGACAACACCACCCGGTCGGCTACGGCTATCGCCCGTTCCAAAACGTCGTTGGTGGCCCTGCCCCAAAAATCCTTCAATGCCATCCTGGACCGCCACCCCAAAACCGGCATTAAAATTCTAAAGGGAATTGCCCGGCTGATGAGCATGAACATGCGCAAGACGTCGAGTAGGCTTGCAGACTATATGCTCCCCATGTCATAGGGGCGCTGTAAAGCGTCCCCTTTCGCCCAATTACTGCGTCAGAGCCGTGTTCGCAATCCTCGAAATACTGCATGTATTCCTCCGGTTGCAAACACAGCTCATCCTTGTCTTCGAACGAAATTGAACGCTTTACAACGCCCCTATAGCTTCGACTAAAAACGGGTTTCTTCCTTGTCCTTGAACAAAAATGAACGCTTTACAGCCACTTTCGTGGCTTTTATAATTGCCTTCATATTGACTGTTTCAGGTGTTTGATTACCCTTCCCCAATCCTCGAAATACTGCCAGTATTCCTCCGGCTAGAAACAGCTCTCTTCCTTGCCCTTGAACGAAATAGAACGCTTTACAGCGCCCCTATCGGTTTTAGTAGATACGGGTTTCTTCCTTGTCCTTGAACAAAAATGAACACTTTACAGCCACTTTCGTGGCATTCTTTCCAGCCTTCCTATCAATTATTTCAGGTAGTGGTTTCCCTTCAGACTTCTACCTTAAACCTTCTACCTTAATAAACCTTCAGCCTTTTACCTTTAACCTGCGTAGCCGATAATCATCACAATGACCGCGCCGGCGAGCATGAGGAGGGTGCCGACGGCGCGGATGGGGATGTTTTCTTCTTTAAAAAACAAGCCGCCGAAGAAAACGCCGATGAGGATGCTCAGGCGCTTGACGGAGATCATGTACACTACCTTTGTCAGGGAGACTGCCCAGCCATGCAGCACGGCGTGGAGGTAAAGCAATATCCCCGCGGTAAGGCCCTTGAGCGGTTTTCCGGTAAAGGTCCGCAACTTCACTTTGCCCAGCAACCACAGGACCAGGACCATGGATAGATTCAGGGCGGCAAAAAAGAGCATGGTAAAAAACATGACCGAAGAGTGGACGATGGCCACCTTACCGATCACGACCGCAAATCCGAAAAGAAAGGCGACGATCAGCATAAGGATAGAGCCGGGTTCACGGGTAAAATGCGCCGATCCCAGGCCGACCATGGCTTTCCGGGTATCCAGGTTGAGGACAAAACTGCCCAGCACCGTCAGCAAAATACCCGCCCCGCCCCACAGATTGGGCAGTTCCCCGAGAAACATATAACCTGGAATAATGGCAAAGATCGGCGTAAAGGCCAGGTAAGGCAGGGTCAGGCTGAGGGGCGAAATCTGAATAGCCCGCATGTAGAGGGTAAAACAGACGGCGTTTAATGGGAGGCTCACCAGAAAACAGATTAGAAAGGTATTATCCAGTTGTGGTATTTCCACCAGGCAAAGCGTAGCCACGAACAGCGGCAGGCTAAAAAACATGGGGATGACCGCCATCTCATAGGATGATAGCTGCGAGAAGTGTTTCTTGACCCAGGCATCCTGGGTGGCCACGACAAAGGCCGTTAAGATGGCAAGCAGAATCCAGAGCATGTTTTTAGGTATAAGGTGTAAGGTATAAGGTATAAGCTTTAAGGTGTTAGGATCGTAGCTTCAACCTTCAACCTTAAACCTTATACCTCTTCTATACATTCAAAAGCTTGTCCGTAGTGACAGTGACAATGCCCCAGATGGCATCGGCCGGCAAATGGGCATCAATGCTGCGGTCAAACAGGATCGACACTTTGGCCGGAAATTCATCGTCGGCCTGCCACAGGAGGTAGTAGACCGGTATTTTGGGAAAGGGCCGGACACAGATGGCGGCATCGGCCAACTGCACCCGGGTGCCCCCCAGTTGCTCACCGGCTTTGACCAGCAATTCGGGACGGGACCCGAATTTGGCAACCAGCTTGTCGGTTTTCAATTCATGCGGTCCGTGGAAAAACTGGGCATCTTTCAGATCCAGGGGGCCGACCATTTCGTTTTTGAAAGGATGGTCCGTCGCGTTGAGCAAATAGACCAGCAGCATCAGTTCCAAGAAGGGGTCCACCGCGCGGCGCCATTGACCGAGGCCGCCTTTCTGGATATGGCGGGACTTCAAGTCCACCCGGATTTCCTCATTGAAGGCCGGTACCAGCAGCCCACCTTCTCCATCGGCCATGACCGCCGCACGGGGGCAGAGCTCGTGGGGGCTTAGGTCCCCCAGCTGCTGCCAGTATTCCGGTGGGACCACGACTGCATCTCCGTAGGGGGCCCGTGTTATTTTCTTTTCCATGCGGCGGCGTTTCTGCATTTCCAGATATCCTTGGCTATAGGGGTACCCACCGTCGTCAAAGTTTTCACAGGGAAACATATCACAATCGTGCAGACAGTAGGCCACTTGATTCAGCACGGCACAGGCCAGAATGGCACAGGGCGCCCCCAGCAGTTCTTCTTGGGCAGCGAGCTTGCGTTGCCCGGCCGGGCTGGTCCCACTGCCGCAGCTCGAGCAAATACCGTCTGTGTTCAAACGGCAGACATCGCAATTGATACCGCAGGCCCCGGTGGGCATAGGGTTACCTCCTGATCCGATCAAGCCGCGCGACGGCTTCGATGTGGAAGGTATGGGGAAACATGTCCACCGGCTGGACCGCGTCCACCTGGTAATCCTCCTTGAGCAGGGCTATATCACGCGCCAAGGTGGCCGGATTGCACGAGACATAGACGATTCGCGGGGACCCGATGTCCAGTACTTTTTTCACAACATCCTTGTGCATGCCCGACCGCGGGGGGTCGATGACCATCACATCCGGCCGGTCGGCCTGCCCGGACAACAGCTGCCGGATGTCTCCCTGCAGAAATTGGCAGTTCTCGATGCTGTTGCGTTCACAATTCTTTCTGGCATCGGCAATGGCACTCGCCACGATTTCCATGCCTACCACGGACCGGGCACTGTCGGCCAGGCAAATAGCGATGGTTCCGGTGCCGCAATAGAGATCGAGGACTGTTTCCGAGCCGGTAAGGCCGGCATATTGTCGTGCGGTTTCATACAACGTTTGGGCACCACGGGTATTGGTCTGAAAAAAGCTATTGGCGGAGATTTCGAACTCGAATTTACCGATGCGGTCTTTCAGGGTCCGGTCACCGGCCAGGTGGACTTCGTATTCCCCGGCGGCCACGCCTGCTTTGCGCGCGGTCACGTTGTTGACCACCGAACTTATGCTGGGAAACTTCTCCCGTAGCATGGCCGCCAGAGGATCCAGGACCTGCCGGTTCTCGGCGGCCGTGACCACGTTGACCATCCAGTTGTTAAGGGCGACCGAGTGCCGCAGCATTAAAAAGCGCCAGAACCCCTTGTGGCTGCGCAGTCCATAGGCGGGTTGTCCGGAATGGCGCATGTAATCCCTGACTGTATTCCGGATGGCGTTGCCCTCTTCCGGGTGAAGATGGCAGGTGTCGATATCCAGCACCTTATTGAACGTCCCGGGCACATGCAGGCCCAGTGCAAAGTCCATTTTGATGTCCGGATTGCCCAATTCTTCCGGCATGAGCCAGCGCCGGTCGGTGCAGGAAAATTCCATTTTATTGCGATATCCGAATACCTTTTCCGAAGGCAGGGTCGGATGGACCGGGACATCCCTGAGCAAAGCCAGGTGCTCGAGCGATTCAACGACGTGCTGACGCTTGAATTCAAGCTGGCGCCGGTAGTCCAGAAACTGCCATTTGCAGCCGCCGCAATAGCCGCTGTAGCGGCAGCGCGGTTGGACCCTTAATGGGGAAGGCTCCAGCAGTTCGATGACTCGCGCCTCGGCAAAGGTCTTCTTTTTTTTGATGATCCGAATAACGGCCCGATCACCTGGAACCGCCTGGTCCACGAAAACCGCCAGACCATCAATCTTGACGAGCCCCTTGCCGCCAAAAGCTATATCCGCAACGGAAACTTCAAGCTCCCGTCCTTTTTTAACGGTCATAAATCCCTCGGGCAATGAAAGAAACAGTTGGAAATAATTGTCAAAATTTGTTAGATTAGAAGCCGTTTCCAAATGACAAAACGGTTCCCGGCCGAGACGCCAGCCAACATCAATCCGTGCGGCCGGTGTAACACCGATACGTCCTTTCAAGCAAGCAAAGAGTCAACCGTTTAAGGAATTTATAATTTCGCCTGATACCGCCGTTACATTTCGGTCCGGGGGTTATCTTCTCAGCGGCACCCTGCACCTGCCGGACGGGCCCCGCCCCCCCGTCGTGATCGGATCACACGGGTTGTTCGGAACGGCTGCGTCCGCTAAACAGACTGCCCTGGCCGCAGCCTGTGTGGCCGCCGGGATGGGCTACCTCCGTTTCGATCACCGGGGCTGTGGACACAGCGAAGGTGATTTCGAAAAAGTGACCACACTGGACGGCCGGGTACAGGACCTGGTGGCTGCCGCTGCCATGATCTGCAACCGGCCGGATACGGGCGACCAGGTTGGTTACTTCGGCAGCAGCTTGGGAGGCGCCGTTTGTATACGGGCATTTGGGCTTAAACCGCCGGAAGCAATGGTTTTGTGCGCTGCCCCGGTGCGCAGTAGTGATATCGATCCGGCCCGTGCAGCGGTAATGAACGGTTCCCCGGGGGCGGCCTTGCGCCCGACAGGTCTGACGTTCGATGTGGCCTTGGAGGCGGCTGCCCTGCGGGAGGTCCTTGTTTTCCACGGGGATGCGGATGAGGTGGTTCCCTACCGGCATGCCGGCGAGATTTACACCGCTGCGGCCGGCCCTAAAAAAATGATTACCCTGCCCGGGGGTGATCATCGCATGACGGATATCAACCACCAGAAACTGTTCGTGGCCGAAACGCTTTGCTGGTTCAAAGACCGTCTTGGGACCCCGGGCCGTTCTTGACTATTGTTTTTACGGTATAAGTTTCTAAGAAGATGTTGAACGCATTATGACCAATAAGGAGTTCCCATGGCTGAAAAACCCCAGTTGACCGTTCTACGCAGGTCCTTCATCCTATCGGTTGTCAGGCGCCTGGTCGCCCTGACCGTTGTCGCCGGGCTGATATATGGCTTGGTTGCAGGGGTCTACGCCACCCGCACGATATTCAAAGTAAAGATGAACTATGCCGTGGTGCTGGAAAAATTCGGGGGCATCCGGGAAGCCGTAACGGACGTCGGCTGGCATGCGCGCTGGCCCTTTTTCACCAAGATCGAACAGGAAGTGACCCTGATGAATCAGCGGCTTTTTCTGGGCGGCCAACTCGAGCCCATGCGGATCATATCCCAGGAAAATGTGGCCCTGTGGACATCGGCCGTGTTGACTTACCGCATTCGGGACCTCCGTACCTGGGCCATTGAGAACCTGGACCCGCTGAGCATTCTCCAGGGTGATTATGACGGCATCGTCAAAGATATTCTCCAGGCCCAGGAGGTCGATCGGCTGGTCAGCGACCGGGAATCCATCAAAGAAGAAATTTTCAGTGCGCTTAAATCCCGTCCGATCAATGAAGGCGGGCCGACTCTGGAAACCAAATATGGGATCGAGGTGGTCAGTTTCGTACTCAAGGAGACCCGCTTCGGAGATAAACTGGTTGAGGCCACCGAGGAGAAAAAACGTCGCGAACTGATTGCCGAAGCGGAGAATTATGCCGCCGACCAGGAAGCCAGCCGTATCCGCAAGCTCTATGCAGCCTATATGGAAAGTATTAACCAGCTTCAAAAAGCCCTCGGCCAACCGGATGGGTCGACCGACAGACAACTTTTAGAATTTCTGGTCCAGCAAAAATGGGCCAGTGCCTACGAAAAGAACCAGGCCGGCCAGAATACGGTCGTCCTCCAAAACACCGGGGCTGCGCCTAACCTAACCCTGCCCGCACCCACAGACATGGTACCTGCTCCGGGGAGGAAATAATGACCCAGCGACTCACCAAGGAGATCAAGTACATTCGTCTTCCCGAGCAACGGATCAGGGAGATCGAGGAGCTGGTGAGATCGTGGCCTTATGAAACCAAGGCTTTTATGCGGGCCCGCCTGAACCAGTATCGTCCCCGCTTCACCTCTCTGAACAACTTGCTCGACGCACTGCGTTCACTTTTCATGCAGCCCAAGGAACGCAAGTTCGTTATCCTCAAGGACCCGAGTATTCTCACGGATTGGCAAAAGCGTTTCGAACTTTCCGGGCAGACCAATCCACAGGAAGCCTGGCACAAGATTCTGGAAAAAGAGGTGAGCGTCGGCGACTACGAATATCTGCTGTACCTGCTGGAAAAAGAACTCGCCGATATCCATGTGCCCGATGAGCTGAAAAAACTCTTCAATAAAATCTACCGGGCCCATATCCGCAAAGAATATATCAGCGACCCCGAGGTGCCGAAGGCACCCCTGCTGCTTTTCGTCGGCCCCAGCGGCGCCGGCAAGACAGCCACGGTTACCGAGACCGTTGAAAAGGTGATCTTCATCAACGAAGTCCAGCCGGAGGTGGATCTGCAGAAGAAGAAGGAAGCCCTGCTGGCGGGAGAACCGATCTGGAAAACCCTCGAAATGGTCGATCCGGACCTTGTTACGGAGATCAACCGGCAAAAAAAATTACGGTTTTATAAACGGCTTTCCAAAATCCCCCTGGTCAATTCCATTTTTAAAAAGGTCATCAGCACAAATCTATCCGATTTGGAAGAACAGAGCCTGCCGGTGGACTACGCCATGGTGACGCCCAATGACTACCAGACCGCGCTGGCCGGCGAGCCCGGCAACTATTTCAAAAAGGCGCTCGGTGACCCCCGGAAGTCGGCGATCCGCCATGTTGAAGAGGCGCACAGTGCTTTCGGGAAGGCCTCGGGCCGGGAATCCGGCGTGGAACGGCAGCAACGGACCCTGATCGACACCTCCAACATTGTGATCGATGAGATCATCAATGGTCGTCGCGATTGCCTGCTGATCGCAACCAGCGATCAGCCCGAACGCTTCGATTCCGCTATTTACCGGCGTTTCGTGGGAAAAGGCAAAATCATCGATATCTCCGATTTCTGGATGACTGCCGATAATCTCCAAGAAGTCGTCCGGATGGAACTACTGCGCAGCAACATCCATGTCGGCACGGAAGATGATCCCTACTGCGGCATCGATGGGATCTGCCTTGATCCGAACGAGACCCATGTGGCCGTTGAAAAACTCTACACGATTTTCAAGGAACGCAGCCTGAAGGTCATCCCCTCTTATGTGCGCAAACTGATAAACTCCATCATCCAGATCCGTGGGGATTTCAAACCGGAATACCTGGATGATGCTTTCCTGGTGCGCAAAGCCTTTGAGCTGGTGGCCAAAAATTCGTATGGCGATCTGTATAAAAAAGTGGTCGACAAAATGGACCGGGACGTCCATTGGCAGGACTACGTGGGCAGCGTCAAGGACGTCTTTTCCGAGATGAGCAACAACTGCCTGTATTACGGTGTCAGCGAAGAGAAAGGGGTGGTGCTCAACGGCCCCCCGGGAGGCGGCAAAACCTTTCTGGTCCGGGCCTGGCTCAGTGAAAACAGCGACATCCATGATATCTCCACCAGTCCCAGCGCTTTGCAGGACCCGGTCAATCCGGTCGAAGGCGCCGTCGACAATTTGGAAAAAGTATATGACATCGCCAAAATGATCGCCCCTACGGTCATCTTTTTTGACGAAGGTGACTCCCTGGCGCCCAAGCGCAGCCAGACCGGCGGCTCGCCCACCGATCGATTGACCAACAAGTTTCTAAACCTCATCGACGGCGAGATTCCGCTCAACCAGGTCTTTACCGTACTGACCACCAACCGGCTGGATATCCTCGACCCGGCGTTGATACGCTCCAAGAGACTGAAAGTTATGGAGATTTCAGGGCACATGGGACGCGATGACATTAAGGATATTGTTCGGCAGGCCGTCGCCGACATTCCTCTGGCATCCGATGTGGACGTGGACACTATTGTTGAATCGGCCAAGGAGATCTGTAATACCCCGGCCGACTATACCGCTTTTGTGGAGAAAGCAATGAGTTTGCGCAACACGGAATACGAGGTGCTCACCCGTTTCCGTTCTCAGGGCGGCGAACAGCTGGAAGTCAGGGAAAACTTTTTCAAGTTCAATTTCAAAACCCTGATCGGGATCCTCGAGGCCATCGAGGCTCCCAAGGCCCTGATCACTGGTATCAAGAAAAATCCGGCCAGCGTGACCGACCGGTATGACGAAATTCTGGACCAGACCTCCCGGGTCGACTCTATCGAGAACTACCCGGTGGTTGTCTCGCACCTGAAATCGGCGGTTCGGGAGATTTCCGGCAGCCCGGTCCGCAAAGGCAAGGTCCAGCTGGATAAGTTCCTGGAAGCCGAACTCAGCCAGGAACCCCAGGTGGGGTTCATTATCGGGGTGGGCGCCAACGACATGGCAGGGGTGCTGCTGCCCATTGCCACCAGCTTGACCTACAAGCTGGGTGACGACCGTGTCCTCGTGACGGGGGCGGTATCCAGTTCCGGGTCCGCCACGGCCCAGATGGATATGGCGGTCAAGATGACCCAGCAATCCGCCCAGGAAGCACTCACCATGGTGAAAAACTACCTACAGGGTCTCTATCCCAAGGTGAGCATGCCCAAGTTGCTGGGTGAATACCTCAGCCAGTACACGATCCACCACCAGTTGCTCTCGGCCTCTTATAATGTCGGCGGCCCTTCTGCCGGCTACGCGCTGGCCATCAATACCCTGTCGTCCATTTTACAGCTTCCGGTCTGGCACGATTTCGGGATCACCGGGGCACCCTGGACCAAGGGTGTCAAAAAGGATGAGGTCGGCGGATCGGTCATTATCGGCGGACACCGCAAGAAAACCGAACAGGTACTGCTGCACCTGCGCCGGATGTTTATGCCTTTGCAGAACTATTACGATCTGGAAAAGGAATTTATTTATGGGTTCTGGGGCCGGGAAAAGGACATCCTGGGGGTCACCCACTTTGGCGACCTGGTGCCGGAAATCATGTGGCTGGATGACGAATGCGAGGCTATTCAAAATGACCTGATCAAAACCCGGCTGGAATACAAGCGAAACAAATATATGAGCAACAAGACCGATCCTAATATGAAACAGCACATCCTCAACCGCAAGGAGACCCTCCGGGAGGTGGTTGAAGCGGAAATCGTGAAACGCCTGCGGTCCGTGCACACCTATCTGACGAATCCCGGCCGCGATCAGCTTCTATCGGTATCCGAAATCTTCGCTAAAGAGGACCATGGCCGCTTTTACGAATTTCGGATGGCCTTTGGAAAGATCAAAGAGAAAATTCGGGCCATGGAATAGGCCGCCCCGGCTGGTTCCGGCGTAATCTGAAGAGATGTTCCGGTTAACGCCAGATCCGGCTTGATCCAGGTCATCCTCCCTCCTCATATCCTACCAAGTGCCTCGGCGGGCATTTCATATTACGGTCACTGGCGCCAATGATACTTGTTTAAAAATGCCTGCACAGCCTGTCGGTATCCAGGGCGGGTACTGCTGTCACTGTGCCCGGCTCCGGGCGCAATGAACAAGGTGGCCTGTTCGGGCGCGAAACGCTGCTGCAACTGCCGGGCGAAATGGACGGGAAAACGGCGGTCATCGGCGCCGTGGATAATCATTACCGGGGCCCGTACTGCCGGAGCCAAGCGCGCCGGGCTCAGTCGATCCAGGGCGCCCCGGTAATAAAGATTCATCCACAGCAGGATCATGGGCCCCAGCAGACTGCCCACAGCCCGGTTGAACCACCGGTAGAGGCTCAACAGGGCCGGCCGGGTGTAAGCATATCCGGCTTCCAGAAACAGCAGTTGAATGCGGTCCGGTTTACGCCAGGCGCTGATGATGGCCGCGCCGGCGCCGGCGGAATGCCCGTACAGGATGATATCTGCCCCAATCCAATCCATGACGGCCTCGATATCTTCGGCGAAACGGAGGGCGGTCATCACACGCCGCGGGCTTGAATTGCCATGGTCGCGGGCGCTATGCAAAACCGTCGTATACCCCATGTCCCCGAACATGCGCGCTCGGTTGACCATCCGGTCCCGGTTGCGGCCCAAGCCGTGGGCCAACAGCACGATGCCGCGACTCTCGCCGTGCGGTTCAATGCGCCAAACCTCGAGTTTACCGCCGTCTATGGCTGGTATGAAGGCATCTTCAATGGATCCCCAGTCCGGTGGGTCACTGACCGGGCGTCGTGGAAACGCTTGTACCACGAAGGAAAGTGCGAAGGTTAATACCAGATAGAGGGCGGCCAGACCTGCAAAAATCCAAAATATCAGCATGTCTTGACCAGCTCTTTACGCAGTTTGTTCATGGCCACCGCGGCAAACAGGCGTTTGTTCTGTTCCCGGTTGCGCACGGGGAATTGATACGTGAACCCGTGCGATGTCTCCGGTGTGGCCAGGCCGACACACAGGGTGCCGACCGGCTTTTCCGGGGTGCCGCCGCTGGGACCGGCAATGCCGCTGGTGGCGATGGCGTAGTCCGCTTTTGATACCTGCCGGGCGCCCAGGGCCATGTGGCGGGCGGTTTCGGCATGGACGGCCCCATGCTCCTGCAAAATGGCGGCCGGTACATTCAAAATATGTTCCTTGGCGGAATTGGCATAGGTAACCCCGGAGAACAGAAAATAGTCTGAACTGCCGGGCACGTCGGTCAATTGGCTCGCTATGAGGCCGCCGGTGCAGCTTTCAGCAACCGCGATAGTGGCGTTCTTGGATACCAGCAAGCTTCCCAGGGTCTCTGCCAGGGATTGGCCCTCGGTTGAGATGACGGTGTCCCCGAGACAGGCACAAACCTCTTCCTGGGCGGCGGCAATCTGGCGCACCAATTCGCGTTGATCGGTGCCACGGCCGTACAATTTGACCTGAATGAAAGGAAAAGAAGCACGCAGCCCCAAGCGAAGTTCGGGAAACCGATCGGGAATAGCGGCGATTTTCTCGTCCACAACTGATTCGGGCAGACCAAATGTATAGATGCTTTTAACAATGGCTGCCAAATGCTGCTCACCTCTGATCCGAGCAATAGACGGCAGGACGGCATCTTCCAGCATGCGCCGCATTTCATGCGGCACGCCGGGCATGAAGAAAAAAACACACTTGTCAATGCGCATTTCAAAGCCCGGGGCCGTTCCCACCGGGTTGTCGATCCAGACGGCTGTCTCAGGAAAAAGCGCCTGTTTGCGGTTTTGCGGGCTCATGGGAATGTTGCGTGCGGCAAAGAAAGCCGACACCGTTTCAAGGGCATCAGGGTTGAGCTGGAGCTCAACCCCCTTTGCCTCGGCCGCTGCCTGGCTGGTGATGTCGTCCCTGGTCGGTCCCAGGCCACCGGTGACAAGGGCGATATCGGCCCGGGCGGCCGTTTCCCGTAAAAGATTCCGCATTTGGTCCAAATCATCGCCGACACATATGTGTCGGGACACTTCTATTCCTATTTCTTCTATCTTATCGGATATATAGGCACTGTTTTGATCCACCAGCGCCCCTGTCCTGATCTCATCTCCGGTTGCAATAATATCTGCAATCATGCGCTCCGCCTCACCTTGGGTTCTTGGTCTGATGATGACTCTCCGGTCATACAACTGTCGCGGCCATAAAACAACTTTTTTCCTTAAAAATCAGTAAGGTCGCCCAAATTCAAGCTCGCAGACAGGTTGACAACCGGTATTTGCTCTTATACTTTAGCGGGTATGGGATGCGAATAGAAACTATCTCAAGAAAGTCTTCATGTCGGGCGACATGTGCGGCGTAGCTTAAGGCGAAGACGTAAGCTTCTAGAGCAAAGACTGAACCGCAACCAAAATCCGTGTTTTGAGATAGCTTCGATTAACCTCGATTACGGAAGGAAAGCCTCATGCGGACCAAAAAATTCCTGAAAGCTGCGGCTGCAGCCGCGGTTATCCTCTCATTTTTCATGTTCAGCGGTTGCGCATCTACCAAAGTCGAGCGCATCGATGTAGATGAGACCGTTGATCTTTCCGGCCAATGGAATGACACCGATTCACGCCTGGTTTCCGAAGAGATGATTAAAGATGTCATGAGTCGCAGCTGGCTCGAAAGATACAAGCGGGCCAACCGGGGACATACCCCGGCCGTGATTGTGGGCTCCATTCGCAATCGCAGCGACGAGCACATCAATACCCGCACCTTTGTTAAGGACCTGGAGCGGGCCCTGGTCAATTCCGGTGAAGTCGATTTTGTGGCCAGCAGTGGTGAACGCGAAGAGCTTCGGGAGGAAAGGGTCGACCAGGCCGCGCATGCCTCGGAGGAAACCGCCAAAGAAGAAGGACAGGAAATCGGGGCAGATTTCATGCTCCAGGGCTCGATCAATACGATCACCGACCGGATCGAAGGCAAACAAGTAAAATATTACCAGGTCAATCTCGAATTGGTGCAGATCGAGAATCACAAAAAGGTCTGGCTTGGGGAGAAGAAGATCAAGAAATTCGTCAAACAGAGCCGTTTCGGATTCTAGCCCGACCATGCACCGCCTGATCCCGGCCACCCTGGTTCCAGTTATCTGGGGCCTTTTCATGTTGAGCGGTTGTGCTCACCGACTGGATTACAACCGCTTATACGCACAGCTGCAAAATGGTGAATGCCAGGCGGCATCCCTCCACATTGAAAAAAACCGCGACAATTACGGCAGCAATGCCCAGTTGCTCTACCTGCTGGATTCGGCCGTGGTACACCTCCAGTGCCGGGATTTTGAAGCTGCCCAGCAAAAGTTTCAAGCCGCCGAGCGTCTGGCGGAAGCACTCTGGACGGAAAGTCTCAGCCGTCAGGCCGCCTCCCTGGTGACCAACGAGTATCTCTTGAAATACCCCGGTGAGGATTACGAACGCGCGTTGATCAATATGATGTCGGCCCTCGGATACCTCCAGAGTGGCGCGTTTGACGATGCGCTGGTTGAGATCCGGCGGCTCGATTCGCTGCTCTCGCTGTATAACAACAAATACGAACAAAAAAACGTTTACGGTACGGTTCATAGACATAGGTAACACATAAGTACAAGGACATAGGTGGCACATTTACAGTATAGAAGCTTCCAAAAAGGAGGCCTCTATGCCCTGGTTGAATGTGAGATCTATGGACTCA
>Ga0126333_1000086_pt1 | contig 30601 bp, 22 predicted proteins | sample InaspJWI54metaG_FD_94488 | JGI IMG/M metagenome (GOLD analysis project Ga0126333, IMG submission 94488) | Marine gutless worms symbiont microbial communities from Oahu, Hawaii - Inanidrilus sp. 2 OAHU.JWI-54 metaG | ecosystem: Host-associated > Annelida > Digestive system > Unclassified | place...
CGGTCCAGGTGACCACGGTGGTGCCGAGCGGGAACTCCGCCGGCACCGGCGAGTCGCTGGTCACCGTCACCGGTCCCACGGCGTCCGTCGCCGTCGCCTGGCCGATGTCCACCGCCGTCAGCTTCCACCGTGAGGTCTGCCGGCATCGCCAGCCCTGGCGCCGTGGTGTCTGCGACCGTCACCAACTGCGTGCCGGACGATTCGTTGCCCGCGCCGTCGGTCGCCGTCCAGGTGACCACGGTGGTGCCGAGCGGGAACTGCCCCGGCGCGTCGTTGGTCACCGTCACCGGTCCCACCGCGTCCGCCGCCGTCGCCTGGCCGATGTCCACCGCCGTCAGCTCGCCTTCAGCTTCCACCGTGACGTCTGCCGACACCGTCAGCTCGGGCGCTGTGGTGTCGACCACGGTAATGGTCTGCACCCCGGTGGTGGTGTTGCCGCAGGCGTCTTTGGCCGTCCAGGTGCGGGTGAGAGTATAGACATCCGGGCACCCGCTGTCTGTCCGGGTCTCGGTAAAATCGACCGCCACGCTGCCGCTGCACCCGTCCGTGGCCGTGGCGGTTCCGGTGCTCCCCGGGCTGGTGTCCGCGGGGTACTCCAGGGTGACATCGGCCGGAATCGTCAGGCTCGGCGCGGTCGTGTCCTCCAGCGTGATGATCTGATCGAAGGTGGCGGTGTTGCCGCAGTCGTCTTCGGCTTCCCAGGTCCGGGTGATCACCTCGGTGGCTCCGCAGCCCGCTGTGAACGAATCGCTGTAGCTGAGAATCGTCCCGCCGCACGTATCCGCAACCGAGGCTAGCCCGGTGGTGGCCGTACTCGTGTCCGAACCGCACTCCAGGGTCACGTGCGGGGCGGTGATGACCGGCGCGGTATTATCGACCACCGTGATGATCTGATCGGCGCTGGCCGTGAGGCCGCAATCGTCGGTCACGGTCCAGGTCCGGGTGATTTCCCGGGTTTCGCCGCAGGTCTCTTTTTCTACATCCGCATAGGAGATGGCGGCATTCCCACAGCCGGGTCCGGCCTGACCCGTTGCCTCACCCGTTGAAGCGGGGCTGGTGTCGGCCGGACACTCGAGGATTACATCCGCGGGACGCGTAATCGTGGGGGGCACCAGGGGAATCCCGATCCCGAAGGTGGAAAAACTGTCGGTGAAACCGGTGATCAAATTGGCTCCGGTGTCGGGGTTCGGGATCACGCTGTCGTCGGTGATGTCCACGGGCGCCGGCGGCGAACCTTTAAAGTGAAACAGCCGGAGAAGCGCCTCTTGGCCCGGGAGCAGGGAGGCGTCATCATAGGACAGCTCGATCCGGACGTTTCCGGTATATGCTGCCGTGGTGATGATTTCATAATACAGGGGGATGAAATTGACGGCAAACGCTCCCGAGGGTGCCGCCACCGCCCTGACGGTGGTGGTTCCGGGGGTCAAGACGTTTTCAAACGTCAGGTTCACGCTCCCCAGATCGACGGCCACGTCCGCGCCGTCAGGGGTGTTCTGGGCTCCCCAGGCCTGTCCGCTGGTCGCCCAGGGCAGGTCATCCTGGTTGGTGGTAAAGTTATAGGGCGCATCCACGAAACCGTCGCTGTCCGCGTCCGGCGTGGTCCAGTCGCTCCAGAAATTGCCGCCGAAGGGCCGGGAGAGGTTGAAGACATTACCGGAGCCGGTGTCCTGGACCTGGCGATCGGCACTGTCCAGGATTTTGTTGCTGTATACCCGATTGTCATTTGAGCTTTCCACGCTGAGCCCATACCGGTTGGCGGCGATAGAATTGCCCGCCAGGATGTTGTTGTTGGAATTGCTGTACAGCCGGATGCCGGTTTCGTTGTCCGAGGCGGTATTGCCGATTAAAAAATTGTCGCTTGAACCCGAGAGATTGATGCCCTGGTGCGTGTAGGTGATGTAAGACTTTTGGTTATTCGTGACTGTATTTCCGATCAGCCAGTTGTTGTCGGCCCCCGCAAGGAAAATTCCGGAGCGGCTGTACGAGGCGGTGTTTTCGATGAGGTCATTGTTACTGGAAGATTGGAGATAGATGCCGTAATAATCGTTGCCGAAAGTGGTATTGTCCGAAAGGTTGTTGCCGCTGGAATTGTCGAGATGAATTCCGTGGTAACTGTTCGAGACCGTGTTGCCCATCAGGATGTTGTTGTCGGAATTGATCAGCTTGATTCCCGTGCCATCCTTCTCTCCGGTAATCGTGTTTCCGGACAACATATTGTTGTCGGCCTGATAGATAAAAATGCCGGATTCATTGTTCGACAGGATGCTGTCGAGCACCTCGATATCGGTGGCGCCGGAGTCGATGTAGACGCCGGTGACAAAGCCTTCGATTGTTACGTTCGTGATCGCCACATCGGTTCTTCCGGCGGGGATATAAATGCCTTTCCCGCTTCCGCTATCCGAGATCGCATGACCGGCGCCTTCCAGGGTCAGGTTGTCCTCGTCGATCCGCACCGGCTTTGACGCATCGACCGTCAGGGTAAAGGTCCGGGTTATCGGGTCCCATGCGCCGACGGAGGTGTCGCCGGGAATGCTGTGAACGCCCGGCAGGGTATCGTAGTTGGCCTCCCGGAAATAGACATTGCCGCCGGCACTGTAAGAGATGCCGAAGACACCCTTGACCTCATTGGCGGCAACCGCGATCCGGTCGTCGTAGTAGGGTTGGAGCGGATTTCCCCACAAATCAACAGCGTCGTCGACCCGCACCGGGCCGTCCAAAAGCGATAGCGTCGCCAGATCCACAAGATAGGCGTGGACTTCGTAAACCGAGTCGCAACGTCCGTGCTTGAAGATCTGCCGGGACATGAGCGCCGTGGCCAGGATGGTGTCCGGCAGCACGGCAATGGAAAATTCCCGGATGTCCATTCCGTGTTCAAAGGGGTTGACAATGGCGGGATTGCCGATCGGTTCTCCCTCGGCGTTGAGCCGCTGGACAAAGATCTGGTAGGGGGAGACTGTGTAGCCGTTGCAGGTGACATAGGAGGTGTCCCCTGCCTGGCGCCAAGCCACGATCATTTGGCCGCTGCCGTCCGGAATGACGGCCAGTTGCGGGTCGCCTCGCGTGGCCCCGTCGTTTGGAGAGACGTCAATGGGGCTGCCGATCGCATATCCGTCTGAATTGACGCGCTGAACCCTCAGCGGGTTGGTGTTCAGACCCAGGACATATTCATCCGTCACCGGGTTGTAAACATTGTCAAAAGCGCTCGCACTCGTGTTGAAGGTCCTGAGCTGCGGGTAGGCTGAGGACGGTTCTTGATGAAGCTGGCCGTGGAGCTGGGGGTTGTTCCAGCCCCGGCAGCAGGTACCGCCGCCACAGGAATAGGTGGATGACCGGTACTGGGTATAGACGGTGAGAAAATTTTGCGTCAGGGGGTTGTAGGCGGTGCTGGCGCGGACTTCGGCCTCTCCGCATCCGACGCCGCCGATGCGGGTCGTATCCTCACCGGTTAGATTGTACTCTTCATGGTCACCGGAATAGGGATAGACATTCTTGATCATGACATCCTGGGGATAGGGCCCCAGGTAGTACGGGCTGTAGTCGTCATCGTAGGTGGCGACGGCCCACCCGTAATCGGTCCAGTTCAGACTGTAAAAGGTGGGGATGTCGCCTTGCGGCGTGATGTTCAGAAACTGCGAATCCGGGTTTCCGTGGGTATCGAGGCCGCGAAAGAACAGCTCGCGCCGGTCCTCCGCAACGAACCCGTACCGGTCATTGTACGTGTCGTAGCTCAGCCCCCTGAGGCTCCAGGAATAGAAGGGTCTATAGCAACTTTGCCAGTAGCAATACCCACCAGAGAGACAGATTTCCTCGCACCGCTCGATATAGACGTCCGGCGGTGAAATCTCGTGGCTGTCCGCGGTGAAGGATATGCCCGCCTGCACCCCGGGTGGGCAAACGATCAGGCAGACCATCAATAGGGTCGCGCAGAGCAGGATGGAATGGATGGTGCGGGTGGCGGCAAAGTTATGGCCCAGGGATACCGTGTGCAGTCGTTTCATGACACCCCTCCTTGTCATTAGGTCCAGACGACGTCAGACGCAGTCCTGTTGGACGCAAAAATAGACTACAATGTGCGGACATATTTTGATGACCATGGATAACGGAAGACGTTTTCCGTTAGACGATCAGCTCCAACCCCGGTGCGCGCCGCGAAGGAAGCGTGTTCGAGAGACAACTCTGCGGAAGTTCTGGGCAACTCGGTCTAATGTTCAATGCTAAAGATTCCCTTTTCAGGGTCGCAATAGGCAAGTCTCGAATTGTGTGCCGTTGTAATTTGTATCCGAAGATGCAGCGGGTCCGAAAACCGAACAGCGATCCGGATCCGGCCATCCTCTCTTTAAATGGTTTGCGCCGATAACAAGCATTATGTCAACAACGCACCAGCTGTCGATTTCCCGTGATTGGAAAATCTTATATTACAAATGGGCAACACATTATGAAACCCAACTAATTGTATGGATGATCAAGATAAGGATGGAAGCTAAATGAAACCCCAACTCTATTTTTATAAACAGATTTATCAGGCTGCGCAAGGAAAAATTGTTGATGTGGTACAATTACAATTCTGTATGGGATCCGGTAAAAGGGAGGGTGTCCTCCAGCCGCGTTTCCATTTTGAGGAGTAAAATGACGACGGAACCCATCCGTTGTGAGGTTGCCTTTGCAGGTGGGAGACGCTTCGCTGTGCTCAGCGTGACAATTGTCAAGCACCAATATTTCCAGAATTGGATCGTTATCTGTTACCACTATCCCCCACAACCACAAAAGATCCCCAGAAAAGCGGATGGGCATAGCGGGCAACCACGGTGCCGTCCGGATGGCGCAAACCCGGCGCATCCATGAGTTCCAACATCGAACGCTGCAAGGCCCGCGCCCAGGAAAGGCCCGCCTCGCGTGTGCGCCATTTGAAGAGGCCGGTGGTCAATCGATGGGCCGAACTGGTTTCCACCGGCCACATGGTAACCAGCAGGGCGCGGGCGCCGGAGTAGAAAAAGGCCCGCCCAAGACCGCTGACCGCCTCGCTGCCCTGCCGGTCCGCGGCCCCAGTGTCGCAGGCACTGAGCACCACCAGGTCGGCATCGAGTTTGAGGGACAGAACCTCGCCCATGGTCAACAAGCCGTCTTCATCTTTGCCGGTGACATCCGGGGAAGAAAAGGCCAGGGCCGGCTGGGACAGACCATCCAGGTCACCGGGCCGCAGGGCATGGGTGGCAAAGGCTACGACTTTTTTGTCCGAAAGGTCTTGTGTCTTCACCGTGGTCTCCGAGGCAGCCACCCCCAAGTGAATATCCCGGGTGGGATCGGCGCCCAGGTTCACGGCTATCTCGCTGATTTCAGCAGCCGTATCCGGTAGCCGATTGAGTTGCTCCAGTCCCACGGAGGTAAGGGCGGTGTTGTCCAGAACGCCTTCTTCACTGACCCGGATACCGCGAATTTTAATGGACTGCCCCCCCTGGCCTCTACGTGCCAATGTGGCTGCCGGGCTGGTGGTCGCTTCCAGCTGGTCCACGTTGAAGATGGGATCTCCGAACCCAATGAAAGGTTCCCGATCCGCGCTGCCGGCCGGCAGGGTCCGCAAGGTGAGCAGGGCTGCCGCCGAAGGCAGCCGGGTGATGGACACCCGCTTGATCAGCCAGGGCACCTGCCGGTAGCTCTCGAAGCGCACGGCATCATCCCGGGCCGGACTGCCCGGCGCGGTTGGCAAAAGCCCCAGCGGCAGCTGGTCGAGCGGTCCTTTGACGACCACGAGCAAATCGGTGGCGCTCTGCCAGCCCCCGGCGACCGGAGCCAATAACTGATCATAGAGCGCGTGGGCAGTTTCCGTATCGAACTCGGGAATATTGCTGAGCATCTGCGCATCGGGTTTCAGGGCCCGGCGCAAGCGCATGACCTTCTTGGCCAGTGCCTCCCGCCCCAAATTTATGACGGCAAACACAGGTTCACCCTGGGCCGGAAGGGCCCATACACAGGTCCGGTCTTCCAGGATCCAGAGGCTGATAAAGGTTTCGCTGGCCCCTAACTGAGCTTGAACCGCTCCAATTGTCGGCGGTTGCGGGGTCACGTATTCGCTATATTTCGGGAATTCGGCCGCTATCCTTGTCTGGATCGCCGTTCGTGCAGCCGTAAGGGTGTGGATGTCGTTTTCAAGACCCGCCAGAGCGGTGCTGTGGGTGCCGCCCTGGGACGCGGCCAGGTTGTAATATGCGGCTTTGAGACTTTTTATCTTTTTGGCGGCATCCTGTTCCTGGCGAACCAACTCGGCCAGCTGCGGATCGGACAGGGAGGCCGCCCGGGCGCTGCTCTCTCCCAGGGCACTGTTGACGCGGGTTTGCCGGGCATCGGCCAGTTGAAACAGCTCGGTGACGAGACGCTGACGATCAGTTTGGTCGGTTTTCTGTAGATATACATCCAGCAGCAAATCGATATAGCGGTTCAGCAACAGATCAACCCGCTGCCGCATTTCGAAATCGGTATCGGGAGCCTGCAAAATGGTCTGCAAACCCGGTACAGCTTCCGCAAAGGCCGTCCGGGCCGCACCGGTCTTCTGCTCCCGGGAGAGCATGAGGGCCTCCAGGGCGCTCAACTCGGCTTCTTTCAGGGGATTGTCAATCTTGAGAACCTCGTTTTCCGCACGGGTCTTGCGAATCAGGTCCCGGGCCGTCCGCAGGCGCCCGCTCTCGATCAGGGTCAGAATCAAACTGGTGTTGCGATGGGCATAGCGCCGAAAGAGGTAGGAATTTTTCCGCATCCCTTCCAGGGCGGGGTCATAGGCCGCCATGGCGGCCGCAAAATCGTGGTCGGCGCAGAGAACGGCCGCCTGGAACAACCCGGCTTTTACCATGACATCTTCTTCTTTGGGCAGGCGCAACTTCTCCAGGATCTCTTTCTGGGCAGCGGCCAGAATCTTGGTGTTGGCCAAATCTCCCTTGGACAACAGGATCGCCCCCAGGGTCTGGAGGGCGGATGCGGTGATGCCTGTTTGACGGCCATATATCTGGACGGCGTGTTTCACACCCCAGCGGGCCTCTTTCTCGGCTTCCACCAAACGGCCTTGACGCTGCAGGTTGACCGCCAGGTCCAGTTCGGCATATACGGCTTCGATGGGACGCTTGCGACGCATCTGGCTCTGGTAGCTGAGAAGACGAACGCGCTTCTCATAAGCCCGGTCGTATAAGCCCTGAGCCTCCATGAGTTCCGCTTCGGCAGCCAGGATATCGCTTTCATTGCCGACATCATGGACACCACTATGAACGATGTAACTATGCCGTGCGGCGGCCGGAACCTTCTGGTACTCGCGGTAAGCCCTCTCGATCTCAGCTTCCGCAAGATCAAATTTTCCCATGCGGGTCAGGATCCGGGCTTGAAAGCCCAGGTAGGGCCCAAACCGGTACTTGTCAACATTATAAAGTGATTCTTGGCTGAGATTGAAAGCCGCCGCATAGCGTCCGGCCTGCATCTCGATCTTGGCCAGGCGGCGATAGAGAAATGAATCGCGGATGCGGGCCTGCTCACCATAGGCTATCGCCCAGCGTATATCTGCGGCGGCGGCCTGAAATCGGTACAGCTCGTAGCGGGCATTCGCCCGGCTTTTCTAAAATTGGAACATGTCTGTGGACCGCCCGTCCGGCGGTTCACTCTCCGCTCGTCTAAAAATTTCCGTCATGTATTCATGTTCATTTTCCGGTTGCTCCAGAATCGCCAGAATATCATCCAGCTTGCGCGGTGGTGGTGACAAGGGGATGCTCTGCATGCTGAGCACGACATCGCGGGCCTGTTCGAAACTCATCCGGTCGGATTTACGCTGGTCGGCCGTTTGGCAGGCCAGTGGTACCATCAAAATGAAAAGTAGAAAAAGTCTTTTCGGAAATTGCATGGCTTCCTCTGTGCGTGGTCAGTGGAACTAAGCAAGACAATCATCTCGCCTGGAACTGTGGTCAGCCGGCGGCGGCCCCGGCATCGAAGACTTTGAAGTTGGTGGGTTTGAAACGATCCGGACTGACCAAGTCGATGGTAGCCCTGATTTCCTCGGTCGAAAACGGACTGGCCGGGCTGGCCGCCATGAAACCGACCAAGGTCAGGTTGACGGCCATGGGGGCCTTTAGCTCCAACGCAATTTTACTGGCGTCCACTGTCCGGCATTGAATCTGTTTTTCTTCCAGATAGGGGCGGACGCGGTCATCCGGGAAACTATTCGCGGCCGCATTGACGTAGAGTTGACCGCCCGGCGCCAGGAACGGAAGGTTGCGATACGCTTCGTTTGCCTCCAGGGCCAGCAGGTGCTGGCAGGAACCGGCATTGACCAGGCTGCCGTTGACCTCTCCCAGGCGCAGGTGCGAAATCACGGAACCACCCCGCTGGGCCATCCCGTGGGTTTCGGCCCCCAGCACATCCAACCCCCTGGATAGAGCCGTGCGCGCCAACACTTTGGTCATGAATAAGATTCCCTGGCCGCCCAGGCCGCAAAGTACCATGTTTGTTGCTTTCATACCTTACCTTTCCCAATGATCTATCTTAATATCCATTAATGGGATAAATTCAAAACGCAAAATCCGAAGCACGAATTTCGAATTTCGAAACAATATCAAATAACAAAAATTCAAATGGTAATAAATAAATCTATTGGATCTGCTGTTATGGCTTTTGTTTTGGTCATTGGGTCATTGAATTTTTAAATTTGTTTCGGATTTCGATATTCGGATTTCGATTTTTTACTTTACGCTATATTTGAAACTTCTGAGAACTCCAGTAGTTCGTCACACTTCCTCAATGGCATCTTTGGGGCACACCTGCAGACACACACCGCACTCGGCGCAGAGCATCGGATCTACCCGGGTCTGTTCCGCTGCCAGGTTTTTGTACAGGGCCGGACATTCGAACCGATCATGACAGAATCCGCACAGGTCGCAGTTGTCATTAATAGTCACGGACGTCGGCTTCGGCACAGCACCTTGACGGTCATTGATGACGCAAGGGTGCCGAGCAATTATCACGGCGATGCCACCGTCCGGATCACCTGCATACGCAGCGGCCTTCTTAAGCTGACTCCGCATGATTTGCAAATCGTAGGGATCGACCACCTCGATGAATTCGACGCCGCAGCCGGCCACCGCCTGTTCCAGGGTAACGGCGTTACCCTGGCTGCCGTCGGCCCGGATACCGGTGGAAATCGCGGGCTGCATCCCCGTCATGGCGGTCGTCTGATTGTCGAGGATGACCAGGATAAAGCGAGCATCGTTGTATACTGCATTGAGCAGGCCGGGCATGCCGGAATGAAAAAAGGTCGAGTCCCCCATGGTGGCGACGACCGGCTGGTCGGCTTCATCTTGTTTGAACGCCTGGTAAAACCCGGAGCCCAGGGTAATCCCGGCCCCCATGTCCAAGCAGGTGTCCACCCCGCCCAGGTTCATACCCAAGGTGTAACAGCCGATATCGGAGGTATAGATGGCCTTGGGCCGGGCTTTGCGGATGGCAAAAAAAGCCGCCCGGTGGGGGCAACCTGCACACAGGGTGGGTTTACGGATGGGCAGTTCGAGTGACTGCACCAGTTCCAGGGCAGCCGGGTCACCGTGAATTTTCAGCGGTTCCAGGCCGGTCTCGTCGAGAAGCGTATTCAGGGCTTTTTCCACGACCTGCGGCACCAGTTCACCTTCCGAGGGAACATGCCCGGAAAGTCGTCCGCGGACTTTAACCTTGTCGCGCAAGAACATCTCGATGACGGTATCTGTCTCTTCCACCACCAGCACCTTGTCGCAGGCAACCATAAACTCGTCCGCCAATCGCTCCGGGAATGGATAGGGGGCTCCCAACTTGAGCAGCGGGATATCCCGGCGCTCGTTTTCCGCCAAAAGATCCTTGACCACGGCCCAGGATACGCCGCCGGCAATAATGCCCAACGAGTAGGACTTCCCCGGCTGCAAGTCGTGGGCGTTGTAAGGCGCGAGGGTATTGAAAGTTTCTCCGATCGCCTTTAATTTGCGATTCAGTTCGCCGTGGAGCATAAAGCGAAAACGGGGTGTAGCCGCCCAGCGAGCCGGATTCTTTTCGAAAACCGCCTTGTCGGGATTCGCCTTGAGCTCACCGGGCACGATGTTCTGGCGACCGTGGCAGACCCGGATGCCCGGCCGCAAAATCACCGGCACGCCGAATTCCACAGACAGGTCCATGGCCCGGGCCGCCATCTCGCGGGCCTCCTGGGGTGTCGCCGGATCGAAGACCGGCACCTTGGCCAGGCGGGCCATGAGGCGCGTGTCCTGTTCGGTCTGGGAAGAATGCGGCCCGGGATCGTCACAGGAGATGATGACCAGCCCTCCGGTGGTCCCGAGGTAGGCAGCGCTCATCAATGAGTCGGCCGCCACGTTCAGGCCCACCTGTTTCATACACACGGCCGCCCGTTTGCCGGCAATGGCGGCGGCATAGGCATTGTCCAGGGCTACTTTCTCATTGGTGGACCACTCCACATAGGTATTCAGTCCGGCAGACTTCACCAGACGCACCACCTCCGGCAGAATTTCCGAGCTGGGCGTGCCCGGGTAGGAGGTCACCACCTGGCAGCCCGCTTCCAGCAGCCCCAGGGCAATTGCGCCGTTTCCGAGTAAAAATTCAGGGGGCATTGTTTCCTCTATTGTATCGACGTTTGAATATTAAGTAATACCTTAGCCAGGGTTCTTAACAGATATATCGGGTTCAAGGGTTCAAGGGTTCAAGGGTTCAAGGGTTCAAGGGTTCAAGGGTTCAAGGGTTCAAGGGTTCAAGGGTTCAAGGGATCAAGGGTTCAGGTCACTTAGAGACTTTCACTTGGCCCCTCGACCCCTGGGCCCCTTGAACCCTGGTTTTATACTTGGCCCCTTGAACCCTATTTTTTCTGCTTTTTCGCCTGTTCGATCAGTTCCAGCAAAGAGAGCATCTTGGGTTTGACCTTGCCGCTGAAGGCCTGTTCGTACTCCGCGGTGGTCAACTCACCCTGCAGATACGCCTGGACATCGAAGTGGGTATGCCAGCAATCCAGGGTTTTAAAACAGGGCTGTCCCTGGTTTTCCTGGCGACAATAGGAGAAGTAGATCTGGTGCCCCAGGCGGGGACAACGAATCTGAAAATCATCTGCGGGTGGGGTCTTTTTTTGGGGCATAACGGCAAAGGGTTCGAGGGGTCAAGGGTTCAAGGGGTCAAGTAAAGAACCAAAACCAGCAAACACTTTTATCCTCAAAACCTGGCCCCTTATCTCCAAATCTATTTTGGAGGCATGGCTAATTATGATCCCGGAGGCGGAAGCCTCCGGGAAGTTTCCAAGCTATTGTCTGGAACGAAAGTTAGCCCTTATACTGCTGCGGCTTCGGCAGCGGCGCTATGTCGGCTAAAGCGCGTTCAATCTCTTCCTCGGCCAGTTCGTGGTCGGCCAGCTTGCCTGACAGGTAGGCTTCATAAGCGGCCATGTCCACGAGACCGTGCCCGCTCCAATTGAAGAGAATTGTCTTCTCCTTGCCTTCTTCCTTGGCCTTAAGGGCCTCGCGAATGGTGGCGGCCACGGCATGATCGGTTTCCGGTGCGCTGATGAAGCCTTCGGACCTGGCAAAGGTGATGCCGGCCTGAAAGGTTTCCAACTGGGGAATGGCTTCAGGGCGCACGAGGTTGTCCATCAGCAGCTGGCTGATAACGGGGGCCATGCCGTGATAACGCAGACCACCGGCGTGAATACCTTCCGGTACGAAGGTGTGCCCCAGGGTGTGCATGGGCAGCAGCGGCGTCATCTGCACGGTGTCACCGAAATCGTAAGAGAACGGCCCGCGCGTCATGGTGGGACACGACGTCGGCTCAACGCCGATGATATCGATGTCCTTCCCGTTGATCTTGTCACGGACGAACGGCAGCGCCAGGCCCGCAAAATTGCTGCCGCCGCCGGCACAGCCGATGATGACGTCCGGGTAATCCCCTGCGATCTCCATCTGTTTCTGGGCTTCCAGACCAATAACCGTCTGGTGCAGCATGACATGGTTCAACACGCTGCCCAGGGAATACTTGGTGTCATCATCCCCGACCGCAGCCTCGACCGCTTCGCTGATGGCGATACCCAGGCTGCCCGGGGAGTCCGGATTCTGTTCCAGAATGGTGCGGCCGGCATTGGTTTCCGAGCTCGGGCTCGGTACACAGGTGCCCCCCCAGGTTTCCATCATGATCCGGCGGTAGGGTTTCTGCTGATAGCTCACCTTGACCATGTAGACCTTGCACTCCAGCCCAAAGAGCGCACAGCAAAAGGAGAGCGCACTACCCCACTGACCAGCGCCGGTTTCCGTGGTGATGCGTTTGGTTCCGGAGATTTTGTTGTAGTAGGCCTGGGCAATGGCGGTATTGGGTTTATGGCTGCCCGCCGGGCTGACACCTTCGTTTTTGAAATATATCTTGGCAGGCGTATCCAAGAATTTCTCGAGTGAATAGGCCCGGTAAAGAGGCGATGGCCGCCAGATCTGGTATTTGGCCATGACCTCGTCAGGGATATCAATCCAGCGTTCCTGGCTGACTTCCTGTTCGATGAGAGGCATGGGAAAAATCGGGGCCAGGTCCTCGGGGCCGCAGGGTTGACCTGTTCCGGGATGCAGCGGCGGTTCCATGGGCGTGGGCATGTCGGCGGCAATATTGTACCATTTGCGGGGCAGTTCCGATTCTGGTAAAAATATCTTCTTGACCTCCATAGCGCCTCCTTTTTAGATATTATCGTCCTGTTTGGTTTTAGCTTAGCGTTTGCGGATATCATAAGCAGCGCCAGTGCTGCTAATTCGCGTGCAACAGGGCCCACCATACCCCAATCCAAGGGGGACCTGCAAACAGAAAATTGGCGCGGTTGGCGCCAGGAAATGGCGCTGGAAGGGTGTTTGCGGCTGAGGTCCGTTACGAATTAGAACTTAACTCAAAAAACGGATTTTGGTTCAATATCAAGGCGGCCGTGAGGAATAAACCGGAGGAATACATCAGGTATTTCGAGGATTTATTCCGATCGCCCAACGCCGAGATTGGGCCAAAAAACTTTTTTGAGATGGGTTCTATTTGTCGGGATCAAACTCCCCATCAATTATTTCAGTCAGAACGCCGCAGGTATCTGCCGGCGGCATGATAAAGGCGTAACGATTGCCCATTAATTCCCGGGGTTGGTCATCGATCAGGCGGGCGCCTTTTTGCTTCAGTTCGTCCAGCCCGGCGGCGACATCGTCAACGCGGTAGGAGATCAGAAAGACCCCCTCACCTTTCTTCTCGATAAAGCGGGCCACATCCCCGTCAGGCGTCGTGGATTCCATGAGTTCCAGGGCCACGGTTCCCAAGTAATAGCGGGCCACCTTGATATTTTCCTGAGTGGCAGTGTATTCGAGGGCCAGTTCCAGTCCAAACGTGTCTTCGTAAATTTTGCGGGCGCTGGCGAGGTCCTTTACCGCAATACAGATATGGTCGATCTCCTTGGCTTTCAATTCAGCTCTCCTTGGCTTGCTTCTCCCGAATGGCCCGCAGAATCTTATCCGGCGTGATGGGATAATCGTTGAAATAAACACCGATGGCGTCACAGATCGCCGCGCTGTAGGCCTGGGCGGCCGACATTGCGATGGACATGCCGGCTTCCTTGGCACCATAGGGCCCATCCGGGTCGACAGATTCCACAATGATGGAATTGATCTTGGACATGTCGGCGGCCAGCGGCAGACGATAATCCAGCGCGGTGGGATTCAAGACCAGGCCGTCTTTCCAAAGGTGCTCTTCGGTCAGCATGCCGCCCTGTCCCCCCATGGCCACCGATCCCTCGAACTGGCCCTCCAGAACCAGGGGATTGAGGGCGTACCCCACGTCCTGGGCAGCCGTGACTTCCAGGACCGTCACCTGGCCGGTTTCGGGGTCGACGGCGACTTCACAGATCGTCGTGCCGAAAGAAAACGCCCCGCACATCTGGCCGTGAGGATTCTGCACCCACTCGCGTTTGGGGTCCACCTTGGGCCAGTAGGCGCCTTCGCCGCTCGGTGCCCGGCCCTTTACCAGCCCCATGCGGATCGCTTTCTTTATGTGGATCGACTTTTCCGGATCACCCTTGACGGAAATCATCCGGTCCTTGGCGACCAGATCGTCCGCATTCGTATCCAGCATCTCGGCAGCAGTCAGAAGGATCTTTTTCATCACATCGCGGGCGGCCAGCTTGACGGCATGCCCTCCAATAAACGTTGACACCTGGGAGTAGGAGCCCGGATCGGAAGGCGTGACCTCGGTATCGGCCGTGACCAGCTGGATATCTTCCGGACGAATGCCCAACTCCTCCGCTGCAATCTGGACCAACATGTTGTCGTTGCCCTGGCCGTTGTCCACCACACCCGAGATGACGGTAGCACCGCCGTCTTCGTTGAATTTGATGATGGCCTGACTGCCGCCGCGAATACCCATGGGGAATCCGGTCTGCACGGAATTGGTGCCGATACCGATGCCGTGAAACGGTGGCAGCTTGCCCCACTTTTCCGCCCAGCGGGCCTTTTCAGCCGCCTTGGCAATGGTCTCCTGCATGGCGCAGCTGGCCACCAGGGAGCCCGTGTTGGTATATTCGCCGGGCTGCCGGGCATTCACCAGGCGAATTTGCACCGGGTCCAGCCCCAGGTGTTCGGCGATCAGGTCCAGCTGGGTGTCCACCCCGCAGGCAAATCCCCGGCCGTGCATGCGGATCATGCCCCGGATCGGTTTGTTGGTGTAGATACGGTAGCCGTTGTAGCGCACGTTTTCCATACGGTACGCCTGTTCCATGCAGAGAAACGGCACACTGGTGGCAATGGGTCCGGTACTACTGTAGGCGCCGCCGTCCATGTAACAGGTGATGTCCCGGGCCAGGACCTGCCCGTCCTTGTCGACGCCGGTTTTGATTGTGGTAATCAGGGCGTGTCCCTGGCGGGTGGCGATGGTGTTCTCTTCCCGGGTAAAGGCAATCTTGACGGGCCGCTGGGCCTTTTTGGCCAACAGGGCGCAGATGAAGTCCGCCGGCGAGATCTCGCTGCGACCCCCAAAGGCACCCCCGATGGCAATCTTGCGCACCCGGACCTTGTTGAGCGGTATGCCGAGCAGATTGGACAGCGGTTTGGATTTCATGTGCGGGCCCGCGTTGGGCATCCACATCTCCAGGTTGCCGTCCAGGTCCCAGCGGGCAACCACGGTATAGGGTTCGGCCTGAAAATAGGAATCCTCGGGGGCCGTATAGGTGTCTTCCCGGACATAATGGGCCTTTTTAAAACCCGCTTCCACGTCGCCCACCTCGATGGGCACATGAATATTGATGTTGTTGGGAAAATCGTCGTGCAGCTGAGGGGCGCCCGGGTTCATGGCTTCCATTGGGTCAAACACCGGTTCCAGCACTTCGTAGTCGACCTGGATCAAATCCAGCGCCGCCAGGGCCGTCTCCTCGTCCACGGCGGCCACCGCGGCCACATCCTCACCAATGTACCGGACCTTGTCCGTGGTCAGCATCTGCTGATCGAGGGTATACCGGAAGACGCCCCATTTGCGCCCCAGGGTTTCCGCCCCGACGACCACGGCCTTTACGCCGGGCAGGCGCTCGGCAGCCGCTACGTCTATGTTCAGGATGCGGGCATGGGGATGGGGGCTGCGCAGGATTTTACCCACCAGCATACGGGGCAGATCGAGATCCGCGGTGAACCGGGCCTGGCCGGTCACCTTGGCGCGGGTGTCCACCCGGGGCATCTTTTTTCCAATATAGGCATAATCAGCCATAACCTTCCTCTTATTGTTTCTTGGCGGCTGCTTCCACGGCCTCTACAATCTTGGCATACCCGGTACAGCGGCAGATGTTCCCGCTCAGGGCGTGCCGGATTTTCTGTTCATCCGGCTGGGGATCTTCCAGCAGCAGCCCTTTGGCCGACATCAGCATGCCGGGCGTGCAAAAGCCGCATTGCACGCTGCCGTGCTCGATAAACGCCTCTTGCAGCGGATCCAAGGTTTCACCCGCGGCCAGTCCTTCGACCGTGGTAACGGCATGGCCGTCCGCCTCCACCGCCAGGGTCAGGCAGGCACGGATCGGCAGGTCGTCGAGCAGCACCGTGCAGTGCCCGCAGACCCCTCCACCACAGCCTTCCTTGGCACCGGTGAGGCCGGCCTCTTCGCGCAGTACTTCCAAGAGGGTACGGTTCGGGAATATGCTGAACGCCAGTGCTTCCCCGTTTACGTTCAGTTCCAGATTGACCTTTTCCATTTGAACTCCTTCACCACCGGCCGTCAGGCACCGGCTGCGGCAATTGCCCCGTTCAAGGCGCGTGACACGAGGACCGGAATCATCGCGGTCCGGTAATCCATATCGGCGTTGAGATTGTCCACGATAAAGGCCCCGGCACTGCTGCCGGCCATTTGGGCGGCGGCAGACAAGGCCTCATCATCCGAAACTAGCTTACCCCGCAGACCATTGGAGGCCGTTACCAGAAATAGCGGACCACTGCCAATGGCCCCGACCACGATGCGGGCTTCCTGGATGCGGCCATCTCCTGTGTTTACAAATGCGGCGGCCGAGGCCAGGGGGTAGTCGATGGCCGCGCGAAAGGTAAGGCGCTGATAGGCACTCCCGCAGCCCGGCCCCGGTATGGGTATGGAAATATCTGTGAGCAGTTCACTGCTGTGCAGGGAAAGCGGGGCATCACCTACCGCCGTGTACAACTCTGTGAGCGGGATGGTGCGCTCGGAACCGGCGCCCCGCAGCGTTACCTGAGCGTTCAGCGCCATCAGTGCGGTTGCGCCATCGGACTGACAGGTACTGCGGCATCGATCGGACCCTTCCCGGGCATAGCAGGTGGTCCCGCCGGCTTTGTGGCAAGCTTGCCGGGTAGAACGGAAAAAGGCCGACTGGTTATAGAACCGGCAGCGATTTTCCTGGCACAGATTGCCGCCCAGGGTCCCGCGGACATGCTGGATGGAACGGGCGCCGACCGCTGCCATGGCCGCATGCAAAGCCGGCAGTTGGGTGCGAACAGTCTCGTCGTCAATGATCCGGGCCAAAGGGGTGGCCGCACCGATATGCAGGTATCCAGCGTCCTCGCGAAGGTAATTCAGCTCGTTGAGATGTTTCAAGCTGACGAGAAAGCGGGGTGTCGTGAGCCGCTGCTTCATTCTGACAATGAGATCAGTACCGCCGACGAGCACTGCGCACTCGGCGCCGTGTTCACCCAGCATACCAAGCGCCTGATCCACATTGCGGGGTTCAAGATATTCGAAACCGGGTAACTGCACGGCGACCCTCCCGGACGCTGCGGCACTCGTCAGCGTTAGATTGGATTTGTTAAAATTTGATGCAACTGTTTATTTAGTATTGGGACACCCCAGACCGGCATTAGATTGCAGCCAGAATCATCGCCGGGAACAGTTGTGGGGATCAAACGGGATTGAAACAAGTATACCCTTTGCAGGTGCCCCTTGACAATGGTTTCGCATCCGTATAGATATCAAATGTCGTATACTGTATACTGTATACACCACTACCCGTCAAGCATCTATCTGGCGATCTGCTAATCGCCCAGACAACCGATAAAAGTGGTCCCTGCCGCCGGACACTGCGGCCGGTTCGGCAGCATCCCGCACCAAGACAACCTGCAGGTCACTGGAGCAAATTATGGAACTTTTTCAAGGCGTTAAGGTTCTCTCTCTCGAACAGGCCACCGTAGTGCCCTACCTGACGTATCGTTTGGCGCAAGACGGTATGGAAGTGATTCGCCTCGAGCACCCCGTTTATGGCGATCCCAACCGCATGATCGGCGCAAATGCCCTGGACGAAGAGAAAATGAACGCCTACTTTCTCTGCATCAATGCCGGGAAGCAGGCGCTGACGCTCAATCTGGCCGAGCCGGAAGGCCGTGACCTGCTGCAGCGCCTGATCCGTGACCTTGACATCGACATCTTCACCACCAACCAGCTGCCGAAGAACTATGCCAAGCTGGGCATCGACTATGAGGCTCTCAAGGCGATCAAACCAGACATCATCTGGATGGGGGTCACCGGTTTCGGGCCCGACAGCAACGAGGGCGCCTACGATCCGATTCTGCAGGCCCGCTCCGGCCTGATGGAGTTGACCGGCGAAGCCGATGGTGATCCCCAGGTCCTGGGCATTCCTCTGCCGGATATGGGCACCAGTGAACATGCATACGGACTGCTCATGAAAGCGCTCTATAAAAGAGAGGTGTCCGGGGAAGGTTCCCGCATAGACCTGGCCATGTTCGAATCCACGGTGTCCTGGCTCACCGTACCCGTAACCATGACGGCCAGTTTCGATACCCGCATCAGCCGCCGCGGCAACACCCATGAATTCTTCTGCCCGGTCTCGGTTTACAAGACCGCCAACGGCTTTATCTACCTGGCGGTGGGCAACGACCGGCAGTGGCAGGCCATGACCGGACTGGACATCTTTGCTTCCCTGGACCGCCCGGAATATGAAAAGAACAAAGGCCGGATCAAAGACGTGGTCAATCTCAACCAGCAGATCAACACCATCACGGAAAACCACGCTTCGGAAGCGTTGATCGATCTGTTTAACAGCATCACGGTGCCGGTCAGTAAAATAAAGACTATCCCGGAAGTCATTGCCGATCCTCTGGTCGATAAAAAATTGCTGACGTCCACGGACCCGGTCACCGGCAAGCAGATTATCCTGGCCCCACCGCCCAACATGACGCCCTTTCTGGAAAAGCAGAACCAGACCCTCTCCTTCCCGCCCCGCTTTGGGGAGCAGAACCAAGCAATCTACGGTCAAAAACTCGGCTTATCGGATGAGCAGTTAACCGGGTTGAAGGATAAAGGCGTCATCTAACAGGAGCCGAATATGCAGATCATCGTATTCATCAAACAGGTGCCGGACACTACCGAAGTCAAACTGGACCCGAAAACCGGCAACCTGATACGGGAGGGGCTGGCCAGCATCATCAACCCCGATGACCGGCACGCCCTGGAAGCAGCCCTGGAATTGAAAGCGGCGTACGAAGCCCGGGTGACGGTCATCTCCATGGGCCCGCCCCAGGCCATAGATGCCCTTTCAGAAGCCATGGGCATGGGCGCGGACCAGGCCATCCTGCTGACCGATCCAGCCTTTGCCGGCGCCGATACCTGGGCGACCTCCTATACCCTGGGAAAAGCCGTGGAAACCGTGGGTGATTTCGATCTGATCCTGTGCGGTCGCCAGGCCATCGACGGCGACACCGCCCAGGTCGGTCCCCAGGTGGCCGACTACCTGGATCTGCCCCAGGTGAGCTATGTCTACGATATCAAATCAATCGCGGACAATCAGATAGTCGTAAAACGACGCCTGGAAGATGGATACGAAAGAGTGGCGTGCCATCTGCCGGCCCTGCTAACCGTTATCGGCGGGATGAAAACGCCGCGTTATCCGCGCATGGCCGGTCTGCTGAAAGCCTGCCGGACGAAAGCGCCCATCGAAGTATGGAATGCGGCGGATATTGGCGTTACCACGGCCGAGGTGGGTCTGGAGGGTTCGCTCACCCATGTCATCAAAACGTTTGCCCCTAAGTTCGAACGTCGGGGAGAGATGTTGAGCGGTGAAACCGCCGACGTGGTGCAGACTCTGGTGGACCAGTTGAAGGAGAACAGATTGATCGCGCCTTGAGGCGCTTGTCGTCCCTGAGAGCACCCAATCTTACGCCTGCTCTTAATCTGAAGATGATCAAGAAAGGACTTAGGTATGCCAGTCTGGGTGGAAGTTGATCTGTGTGACGGGTGCCGGCGGTGCCTGCGCAAATGCCCCTATGACGCTATATCTCTGGTGGACGACAAAGCCGCTATCGGTGAACGCTGCACCGCCTGCGGGGCCTGTTTGGATGTTTGCCGGCCCGGGGCCATCTGCACCGATGTGGAGCCGCGCGCCATACCCGACTTCAGTGACCACCAAGGTGTCTGGGTCTTTGCCGAGCAGCGCGCCGGGGTATTGAACCGGGTTTCCGTAGAGTTGATCAGTAAAGCCCGGGACCTGGCCCAAGAGCGGGGGCAGACCGTCACCGCGGTCCTGATTGGTGACCGGGTCGCCCCTCTGGCCGATACCCTGATCGGATTCGGTGCGGATCAAATCTACCTGGCCGAAGATAAACAGCTGGCCGACTACCGCACGCGGGCTTATGCCCGGATCCTGGCCCAGCTCATACTGGCACACAAACCGGAAATCCTGCTCATGGGGGCCACCCATATCGGGCGCGACCTAGCCCCGCGCGTCTCCCGCCGGGTGGGCTGTGGCCTGACGGCGGACTGCACTGAACTGAGCATTGATTCAGATGAAGGCATCCTGTGGCAAACGCGCCCGGCCTTCGGGGGCAACATCATGGCCACCATTGCCAACCGGTATTCGCGGCCCCAGATGGCTACGGTGCGCCCGGGCGTTATGGAAGCAATCCCCGTGCCCGGCCACCAGGGCACGGTAGTTAATCACCAGCCGGCTCTGGACGCAGCAGATATGGGCACCCGGATCCTGGAAACCGTCAAAGTCGCCAATTCCGGCGGCGATCTGACTGCGGCCCGGATTATTGTGGCCGGCGGCCGGGGCCTCAATGACGCGTCCGGATTCGAAACCCTGCGGGATCTGGCCGGGGTACTGGACGCGGAGGTAGCCGGCACGCGGGTGGCGGTCGAAGAAGGCTGGATTCCGGCCACGCAGCAGGTGGGCCAGACCGGCCTGACCGTGCGGCCGGAGCTGTACATCGCCTGCGGCTTGTCCGGTGCCATCCAGCACCGGGCCGGCATGCTGGATTCCAAATTCATCGTGGCGATCAACAAAGACCCGCTGGCACCCATTTTCAAAGTGGCCGACTGGGGCATTGTCGGGGATCTGTTCACGGTAGTACCGGAATTGACGCGCCAGATTCAGGTTGCGTGTGACATCATGTGTGAGTAGAAAGATATCAAAAAGTCTTTTGGTCCAAACTCGGCGTTGGGCGTGAGGTTCAAGTCCTCGAAATACTACATATATTACTACGGAATGAACCTCACGGCCGCCTTGCACCAGGTTAGGCATTAGCTTCGCGTCATTTTGAACCAAAATCCTTTTTTGATTAACCCCTATAAGAAGGACAAAGTTAAGGGACATATAAATGCTGCGCTCCGATCCTGAAAAACTGATCCGGCAAACCATGGCCCGTTTCGTCGACCAGGAGGTAATTCCCATCGCCGAAGAACTGGACAGTGAAGGCGAATTCCCGCACGAACTGTTTCAGCAGCTGGCCGAGATGGGTGTGTTCGGCATTCGCTATCCGCGCGGCAAAGGCGGCGCCGGAGGCAATACAACCCTGTACTGCATCATCTGCGAAGAATTGGCCCGCGGCCTTATGAGCCTGGCCTCCATCACGGCCATGCAGTGCCTGATGGGCACCAATTTTCTCTTTCACTACGGCAGTGACCAGATGCGGGAAGACTATTTTCTGCCGGCTATGCGCGGCGAGAAGATCGGCTGCTTCTGCATGACCGAACCGGAAGCCGGCAGCGACCTCGGCGCCATCACCACCCGGGCGACCACGGTAGACGACGGCTACCTGATCAACGGTATGAAAACCTGGGTCACCGACGGACCGGAAGCAAGCTTTTATACGGTGCTGTGCCAGACCGACCCGGCCAAGCGCCTGCGGGGTATCGGATACTTTTTCGTACCCCGCGACCTGCCGGGGGTGTCGCTCAGCCCGCGCTTTGAATGCCTGGGGACCCGGACAACGCCCATCTGTGAGGTGGCCTTTAAAGACGTTTTGATCCCCAAAGAATACCGGGTAACACCCGAGGGTCAGGGGCTTTCCTGCTTTTTAGCAATCCTAGCCGAAATCCGCACCATGACGGCGGCCCTGGGTCTGGGCCTGCAGCGCGGGGCCATGGACGCATCCATGCAGTACACCAAGGAACGCATGGCTTTCGGGAAACCCATCAGCAAATACCAGCTGATCCAGTCCAAAATCGCCCAAATGGCCACCAACCTGGAAGCCTCCCGGTTAATGGTCTACAACGCTGCGGCCATGATCGACCGCGGTGAAGAGTGTATGAAACAGGCTACCATGGCTAAATACTTCGCCACCGAGGCCGCCTGCAGCGCCGCAGACGACTGCACCCGCATTTATGCCGGTTACGGCTATTCCATGGAATACCCGGCCCAGCGCTTTTTTCGTGATACACGCTTTCTGCTCAGCGGCGGGGGCACCCATGAAGTCCTGCAGACCAACATTGCCAAGTGGGAAGGGTTATAACGATGGCAGAGATGGATATCACGACAGCGCAGCTCCCGGGCCTCAAAGCACTGCCGGCACGCAAGTCGGCCGGCCAGCATGTCTTTGAATACCTCAAGCTGGCCATTATCCGGGGCGACATCGCACCGGGCAGCCGACTGGTAGAAAGCCGAATTGCCGATTCCATCGGTGTCAGCCGCACCCCGGTTCGCGAAGCCCTGCACAAGCTGGAGAGCCAGGGGTTTTTGAAAAAACTGCCGGCCGGCGGATTTACGGTCCTTGGGCTTACCAGCCAGGATATCGATGAAACCTTCGGTATTCGCAGTGTGCTTGAATCCTATGCGGCCAGGTTGGCCGCTGAAAACCATACCCCGGAAGGCCTGGCACGACTGGAAAAGAAGATCGACGAATACCAGCACTGCCTGGAACTGGGCCAGGTGGAAGAACTGGAAAGAATCAACACCCAGTTTCACGAACTGCTTTACACCCTGAGCAAAAGTCCTCGCCTGATCAAGATGATCGCTGACTTGAAAGCCCAGATTCATCGCTTTCGCCACATCATATTGAGCCAGGAAACAATGGCCCAGCAAAGCAACCAGGACCACAAGCAGATGGTCGCCGCCATCCGCAATCATGACGCCGACGGGGTGGAAAAACTGGTCCGGGAACATATTCTCCGGGGCAAAGCCGCCGTGATGGAACAATTGGCCGCCGGCGATGCCGGGAGTAAAAAAGAATTTTGACCCTTGGGGAGGATAGCGGTATGAGTCAGCGTAAACTTAGAATTCTTCTGGCCAAGCCCGGTCTGGACGGCCATGATCGGGGGGCTAAAATCGTAGCCCTGGCCCTGCGGGATGCCGGCATGGAAGTCATCTACACCGGCCTGCACCAGGACCTGGAGCAGATCATTGCGGCCGCCACTCAGGAATCGGTGGACGTCATCGGCCTGAGTATCATGTCCGGTGCGCATATCCCCATTTGCACCCGCTTGCTGGACATGATGCCGGCCGCCGGACTGCAAGATGTCAAACTGGTGGTCGGCGGCGTCATTCCGGCGCGGGACATCGCCGTTCTGGAAGAGCTGGGCGTAGCCGGCATCTACCCGGGCGGCACCCCGTTCGATGACATTACCGCCGACATTTACGATCTTTGCGGTCTGCCGACACCAACCGCGGCCTAAACCCAACTCAAACGGATAGGAACGTGACATGGGCGTAGCCAAATACACAAAAAACGAAAAAGATGCCGTTGAAGAGGTCCGCTACCAATCGGGCATTACGGTCAAGCCGGTTTACGGTCCCCAAGACCTGGAAAACGTCGGCTTCGACTATGCCCGGGATCTTGGCGATCCGGGTGAGTTCCCATTCACCCGCAGCTTGCACCCGCAGGGGTACCGCAGCCGGGCGTGGACGACCCGCCAGTATACCGGGTTTGGCACTCCCGAAGAAACCAACAGCCGCTTCAAGTTGATGATCGGCCATGGTCAGACCGGTTTGAACGTCGCCTTCGATCTGCCGACGCAAATGGGCTATGACTCCGACCACCCCAAATCTATCGGCGAAGTCGGGCGGGTCGGCATGGCCGTGGACTCGCTGCGGGACTTTGAAATTGCGTTTAAGGACATTCCCCTGGATCGGATCGGGAGCGGCTTGACCATCAACGCCGTGGCCACCATCATGCTGGCCATGTACCAGGCCGTGGCGGAAAAATTCGGCTACCCCAAGGAAAAGATCTCCGCCACCCCACAAAATGACATTCTTAAAGAGATGATCGGCAGGGGGGCCTGGATCTTTCCGGTCGAACACGGGGTTCGCCTGGTAGGCGACACCATTGAATACGCTGTGAAGGAACTGCCGCGCTGCAACCCGGTCAGTCTGTGCGGGTACCACATCCGTGAGTCGGGGGCCACCCCGGCCCAGGAAATCGGCTGTGCCTTTGAAATCGCCCGTGCCTACATGGAGAATGTCATGGCTCGCGGTCTGGCGGCCGACGACTTTGTAGGTCGCTTTTCATTCAACTTCAATGTCTTCGGTAACCTGTGGGAACAGGTGGCCAAATTCCGCGCCGCCCGCAAGCTCTGGGCCAAAATGCTCAAAAACGACTACGGCGTTACCGAGAAGAAAAAGTTGTTTCTGCGCGGTCTTTTCGGCGGCGGCGGCAGCGGCCTGACCAAAGAACAGCCGGAAAACAATATCATGCGGGGGGCTTTTTACGCCCTTGGGGCCGCCCTGGCCGGCGCTCAGACCACGGCCCTGTGCTCTTTTGACGAAGCGTACACCATCCCCACCCCCAGGGCAGCCCTGCTGTCGCTGCGCACCCTGGAAATTCTCATGGAAGAGGTCGGCCTGCGCGATACCGTGGATCCCCTGGCCGGGTCATATTTTATCGAGACCCTGACCTTGGAGATGGAAGCCAAGATCCTGGAAGAGATGGAACAGATAGCGGGTCTGGGTGGTATGGTAAAAGCGGTTGAAACCGGGTTCATCCAGCGCAAGGTGGCCCAGCAGGCGTATGCATATGAAAAGGGGCTGCAAAACGGTGAGTACATCAAAGTCGGCAGCAACAAGTACACCGACGGTAACGACCAGGGCGACAGCGACGTGGACCTGCATGAATACAATGAACAGTGGGTGGAAAAACAGCAGGCGGGACTGCGCGAACTGAAAAGGACCCGGAACAATCGGGAGGTGACCCGCTCCCTGCAGGCCCTGGAAAAAGCCGCCCGGGAAGGCGGCAATGTGATGCCTTATCTGGTGGACTGCTGCCGGGTTTATGCCACGGTAGGTGAGATGGCCAGTATTTTTCGGGATGTCTTCGGTGAATGGCGAGAGCCGGCAATTTTTTAGGTGGATAGGCTGAAGGTAGAAGGCTGAAGGAAAACCGGGCGCAACTAACCACGCCGTAGCTATGATCGTATACTGTGATAGCCCCAACAGGAGGCGAGCTTGAATAAGACCTATCGATTGGGTTGCGACATCGGCGGCACGTTTACCGACTTTGTCCTCGTCGATGATGAAACCGGCGAGTTTCAGACCAACAAGTGCCTGACTTCGCCGGCCGATCCCTCTGAAGCGGTCGAACAGGGTATTCAGCAACTACTGGATCAGGTCCCCGGCTTTATCGGACGGGTCTCTGAATTCATTCATGGAACCACCCTGGTGATCAACGCCATCATCGAGCGCAAAGGCGCCTGCACCGGTCTGATTACCACCCGCGGCTTCCGGGACGTCCTGGAACTGGGTCGAGAAATTCGTTACGACGCCTATGACATATTCGCGGAATACCCACGACCGCTGATCCCCCGAGACCTGCGCACGGAAGTCGACGAGCGCATCACCAGCGACGGCCGGGTGATCCGGGATCTCGACCTGCAGGATGTCCGTGAGCGTCTGGCTCAGCTGCAGGCGGCCGGGGTGGAGTCGGTGGCCGTGTGCCTGATCAATTCCTATGAGAATCCGGTCCATGAAAAAGCCATACAGAAATGTATCCGGGACGCAGCACCCGATCTTTCACTTTCCATCTCCTTTGAAGTTCTGCCCCAGATAAGGGAATATGAACGCACCTGCACCACGGCCACCAACGCCTATGTCAAGCCCATCACCGCCAGCTACCTGCAAAAACTGTCTGACCGGTTGGCAACACTGGGTTTCGACGGTCAGCTCTTTATCATGCTGTCATCAGGCGGCATCACATCCCTGGAAACAGCCCGCGAATTTCCGGTGCGGATCATCGAATCAGGCCCCACCGCTGCGGTTATCGCATCACAGCACTATGGCAAACTGTTCGCGATAAAAGACATGTTCTGTTTTGACATGGGCGGCACGACGGCCAAGTCCTGCCTGATTCAAAAAGGCCAGGCCGGACTGGTATCGACGTTTGAGGTCGGCCGCGTGCAGCGTTTCAAAAAAGGCAGCGGCCTGCCCATCCAGGTCCCGGTGGTGGACCTGATGGAAATCGGGGCCGGCGGAGGCAGTATCGCCGAAATCAATCGCCTCGGACTGCTCCAGGTGGGCCCGCAAAGCGCCGGGGCCGACCCTGGGCCGGTTTGTTATGGACAGGGCGGTGAAAAGCCCACGGTTACCGATGCCGATCTCACGCTGGGTTACCTCGATCCCGACTACTTTCTGGGCGGCAGCATGCCGCTTGATAAAGCCGCCGCGGAAAAAGCGATTGCCACAAAAATAGCGGCTCCCCTGGGCACCAGCCCTGTGGAAGCCGCCTTCGGCATTCACGACTTGATCAACGAAACCATGGCCGCCGCTGCAAAAACCCACATTGCCGAGAAAGGCGGGAATCCTGGCCTGATTACGGTCTCAGCTTTTGGCGGGGCCGGCCCCGTGCACGCCTACGGCCTGGCCCGTAAAATCGGAGCACCGCGCATCCTGGTGCCCCCCCTGGCCGGCGTCGGGTCGGCGCTGGGCTTTTTTACCGCCCCGGTGGCATTTGACTTGTCCCGGAGCCATCGGGCCGTACTCGATGCGGCTGATTTTAAGGCCATCGAAGATCTTTTTCGCGAGCTGGAAACCGAAGGGGCCGCTATTCTAGGCCGTGCCGCCGATGACGAAAAGGTCCTGTTTGAACGTACGTTGATGATGCGTTTTGTCGGCCAGGGTGCCGAAACCGACCTGGCCATCGCATCCCGACCTTTTGACCAGTGGCGCAAAGCAGACATCCGGGAACTCTTCGACACGGAATACAAGCGTCTGTACGGGCGGACTTACGACGATAACGCCGTTGAATTCGTCACGTTTAAAGTGCGGGCCAGCTTGCCGGCCAAGCCGTTTAACATTCCGCCGCTGAAAAACATCCCGGCCAATCTCGCGGAATGCGTCAAATCCACCCGACCGGCCTACTCCCTGGCCCGGAAGGACTTTGTCGAACACACGGTTTATGATCGATCCGCACTCTTCCCCGGTGCGGCGTTTGAGGGCCCGGCCATTATTGAAGAAAGGGAGTCCACCATTGTTGTCGGTGAAGGGGCAGCGGCCCGGGTGGACGAATTTGGGTTTGTGTGGGTAGACCTGCATTGAAATGCAGGTCAGGTGGATAGGCTGAAGACTGAAGGTTGAAGGGAAAACGCACTAGAAGAGGTTTATATCCAATGACAACCACATTCGATCCAATCACCATCGAGATCCTCTGGCGGCGCCTGGTTTCCATTGTGGATGAAGCCGATGCATCGGTGGCCCGGACCGCGTTTTCGAGCCTTCTGCGCGATGCCCACGACTACACCTGTATGTTCACCGACAGCCGCGGGCAGGAGTTGGTCCAGGGCACCTTCTGCACCCCCGGTCAGGCCGGCGCCATGGCCCTGGGAGTCAAGAACATCATTACCTCCATTCCGCTTTCCGATTACCGCCCGGGCGATGTCTTTATTGTCAACGACCCCTGGCTGCTGGCGGGGCATCTCAACGACGTCTGCGTATTGAGCCCGATCTTCTTTAAAGAAAAACCCGTGGCATTTACCGCCTGCGTCTTCCATCATGCCGATATTGGCGGCCGGGTGGCTTCCGACAATCGTGAGGTTTACGAAGAAGGCCTTTTCATCCCACCGCTCAAACTCTACGATGCCGGCGAAGTGAATCAGGCCGTTTTAGACCTGATCCGCTGGAATGTGCGTACCCCCGAAGAAGTGACCGGCGATATCCGTAGCCAAGTGGCTGCCAACCACGTGTGCGCCCAGAAGATCATTGAGATGATGACGGACGAGGGGCTCGACACCCTGGATGACCTGGCCGACGAGATCATCAGCCGGACCGAAAAAAGCATGCGTAGCGCTATAGACGCTATTCCGGATGGCGTCTATCCCTATAGCGGTCTCATCGAAGGCACCGGTAACCGGGACGATATTTACATCAACCTCACGGTGGCAGTAGAGGGCAGCAATCTCAACGTCGATTTTGCCGGCACCGATCCCCAGGTGAACTGGGGGGTGAACGTGGTGTACAATTTTACCTATGCCTATGTGTTCATGGCCATCAAGAGTGCTTTCGATCCCGATATCCCCATCAATGAAGGTGCCATCCGCCCCGTCAGTATGACGGCCCCGGAAGGCTGCGTGGTAAATTGTCGTTTCCCGGCCGCCGTGGCAGCCCGCATGCAGGTTGGCCATTTTATGACGGAAATGGTATTCAAGGCCCTGGCGGCCGCCACCCCGGACAACATCATTGCCGGTAGCGGCGGCACGCCGGCCCAGACCAATATCTTGTACGGCAAACGCGCGAACGGCAAACCGTGGCACACCATGATCATCCGCGGCGGCGGTCTCGGGGCCAGCAGCCGCATGGACGGCCACCATTGCGCCATCTTTCCGGCCAACGGGGCCAATACACCTGTGGAAATTTTAGAAAGCGACACGCCCCTGATCGTAAAATCGCGCGAATTGGTGTGTGATTCAGGGGGCCCCGGCCGCCGGCGCGGCGGCATTGGCCGTAAAATGATCCTGGAAGTTCCCCAGGGCCGCGGGGCACCCCAGGCACCCACCACCATCGCCGTCCAGGCCGGCCGCTATATCTACCCGCCGGAAGGGCTTTTCGATGGTCAGCCGGGTGCCAAGGCTCGATTCCTGAAGAACGCTGACAGTGCCGATCCCAGCGGCCTGACATTCTGTGAGAACGGCGACACCGTCTCCTTTTACAGCGCCGGGGGAGGCGGATATGGAGACCCGCTGGAAAGGGATCCCGCCGCGGTGGCGCAGGACGTGCGACTGGGATATGTGAGTATAGAGCGGGCGCGCCGAGACTATGGGGTCGTCATTGAACCCGGCAGCCTCAACGCCGAAATCACCGCGACAGAAGAGCTGCGCGCCGAACGCAAAAGCAAGCTTGATTCGTAAAAACGTGAAGCCTCGAGATATCATCGGGAGAAAACACTATGTCCAAATCTTTTATGCCTGGGTTTAAAAACCACGGAGAATTACGCAACCACCAGTTGCGGGGGCTGCAGTGGACCGTCCAACACGCGTACAATGGTTCGCCGTTCTATCGTGAAAGACTGACGGAGGCCGGCATCCAGCCGGACGACATCACTTCATTAGAGGATCTTCGCAAGCTGCCGTTTACGACTGCCGATGATCTCCGCCAAGGATACCCCCTGCCCTTGCTGTCCGTGCCCGAGGCGGATATTCTCCGGATTCATGCCTCGTCGGGTACGACCGGCAAGAAGAAAGTACTGGCCTATACCCGCAAGGACCTCGATGACTGGGTTCACTTTTTTGCCCGCTGTTATGAAATGGCGGACCTGACCCCCCTGGACCGGGTTCAGATTGCCGTCGGCTACGGCATCTGGACCGCCGGCGCCGGCTTTCAACTGGGATGCGAGGCGTTCGGTGCCCTGGCCATACCGGCCGGGCCGGGTAATGTAGATCTGCAGTGCCAGTTTCTCATCGACCTGCAGTCCACCGTTATGTGCTGCACCGCATCGATGGGGCTGCTGATGGCGGAAGAGATCGCCCGCCGGGGTCTGAAGGACAAAATCGCGCTGCGTAAGATGATTTTCGGGTCGGAGCGCAGTTCAGATGCCATGCGGGCCCGGATAAAGGATCTGTTGGGCCTGGAAGATATGTTCGATATTACCGGCATGACCGAATTGTACGGTCCCGGAACCGGTCTGGACTGTGCCCGCCATGAAGGCATCCATTATTGGGCCGATTACTACATCCTGGAAATTCTGGATCCCGAAACACTGGATCCCGTCCAGCCCGGTGAACCGGGCGAGATGGTCGTCACCACCATTGCCAAGGAAGCGGCCCCCCTAATCCGCTATCGCACCCGCGATCTGACCCGGTCCATCGAAAGGCCTTGCTCCTGCGGGAGTGTCCTGCCCATGCACGATCGCATCCTGGGGAGATCCGATGACATGTTTATCTTCCGGGCGGTCAATATCTATCCGGGGCAAATCGATGAAGTTCTGTCAACCATTCCGGAGATCAGCTGTGAATACCAGGTCCGCCTGGACCGCCGCGATGACGGCAAGGAATACATGACCCTTAAGGTGGAATGCGAACAGGCCGCCGACCAGGACAATTATAAGGAGATAGCCGCAAAGGTTGCGGCCAAAATCAAAAGCAGCATCATGGTTTCCAGCGAGGTAGACGTCGTAGCCTACGGCGCCCTGCCCCGCTCGGAGCGAAAATCGAAACGATTCTTCGACAACCGTGGAGAAGCACTTTAGACATTAACTTTGCGTCGTCTAAAGTGCCTAAAAGGAGGTTGACTTCGATTTTGGGTTTGTTCTACCCCTTTAAGACGCGCCGAGCATCGCAGGAAAGGGCGACCAGAGCGAAGTGCTTGTCTGAGCGCAGCGAGTTGTGCTGAGCGCGCCCTTTCCGAGAAGCGCAGGGCAGCCCGCAGGGCCGCGTACCACGGGCTCTACAAGTCAAGAACTTCGGTAACAAAAAG